>ENA-OQKR01000852-OQKR01000852.1-human-gut-metagenome-genome-assembly--contig:-NODE-852-length-11025-cov-3.644981_pt1 | contig 11025 bp, 7 predicted proteins | sample MGYA00242803_ERZ504806 | MGnify/ENA primary metagenome ERZ504806 (study PRJEB26092, sample SAMD00036399) | human gut metagenome | host: Homo sapiens | study: EMG produced TPA metagenomics assembly of...
CGATTTGGTTGAACGTTGTCTCCTTTCCGTTCCGGTTTTGAGATTAACGGATGAATTGGGTGGGAATTATTTTTCCTTCCAGTCATTTTGTCTGTTGCAACGACAGATGCCCAGGTGATTGTGCCGGCTGATTCGATGTTTGTGGGTAAACCCAAAATCTTGTATCGCTGTGAAAGTCCGGTCGGCAAAGGCTTATAGCCGGGTGAGGATAGAAGTTGCGGAAACCCCTTTCTTTTCCCGTTCCGTTTCGGAGTTTGTATTGGCAAGGCCACGTACCGAGTATACAATCTATCCCGATATTATCTGGAACTATCAAGCCTTGAAGAATAATAATCAGGCGGAGCCGATTAGCGTTGCCGTTACGGTAGAGATGAACAGGAAAGAGTTGGGGCAGCGGGTACGTACTTTTTCGGTGCGCAGTATCAATGAGTGTTTATTGGGGTATGTTACGGGAGGTACGAGATTTCATGATACCGGAATATTCTTTGCTGCTTATGTCAATGAAGAAAATCCTATGATAGACCATTTGCTGCGGGAAGCATTGAATACTCGTATTGTGAATCGTTTTCTCGGTTATCAGGGTAGTCCTGAGGCTGTCGATAATCAGGTTTATGCCTTGTGGAATGTTTTACAGAAACGTAATTTCCGGTATAGTTCGGTTTCTAATACAAGCCTGTCCAGCAATGTGGTTTTCTCTCAACGTGTTCGTACATTCGATGATGCCTTGGAGTCATCGCAAATTAATTGTGTGGATGGGAGTGTTCTGTTTGCTTCTTTGCTGCGTGCCATAAATATTGAGCCGATATTGGTACGTACACCCGGACATATGTTTGTTGGTTATTATACTGATGCAAATCATAAAGATATGAAATTTCTTGAGACCACCATGATTGGGGATGTGGATTTGGACGATTTCTTTCCTGATGAACGGCTGGATTCTACTATGGTGGGAAAAACGCAGAATCAGATGTCCCGTATAACCTTTGATAAGTCTAAAGAATATGCAAGTCGGAAATATAAAGAGAATGAAAAGGGCATTCATTCCGGCAGATTGAATTATATGTTTTTGGAAATATCCAAGGATGTAAGAAGGCGGATACAACCTATAGGAAAATAGTAAAGGTTGAATAGTTTATAAGATTAAATAGTACTTTGGGAACTTTGTTTCCAATCACTCACGTTTTCTAATTGCCTGCACTTCTGTTTTGATATTTTTTTTATTTATGTATTTTGTGGATATAAATGTTTGTTTTTGATTGTTAATAATACCGCCGCTTTTTCAGCAATTTTCTATTTTCCAAAAAATGTGATAAAAGAATTAATAGAATGATAATAAACGTGTAGCCGTTTATTATATACGCTACTTATCCGATAAGAAATAATAATGTTTATTGTTTTATATTTGCCAATATTTTAAAATTATAAAAGCAAATATATTAATATTTATTTAATATATTTTAAATACACCTCTCTTTGATTTGCTGAATTAATTTATAAATTTGCAAATAAATCCAAATAAAAAGAGCTTATGAAAAGAAATTATTGCTTATCATTAGTGTTGCTTGCATTGCTTGGGATGTCTGTGCCATATTCGGTTGTTGCTGCTGATAATGCGCTAAGTTCCCAAAGTACTCAGCAAGCCAAAACAATCACAGGTAAAGTAGTGGATGTTGCAGGCGAACCGATTATTGGAGCCAGTGTATTAGTGAAAGGTTCCAGTACAGGTTCTGTTACTGACATCGATGGAAAATTCTCGGTAGAAGCTCCAGTGGGTAGCACATTGGTAGTCTCATTTGTTGGATATGCTACGGAAGAAGTGAAGGTAGGAGCGGCAAGCGACTATACGGTTACCCTGAAAGATGATACCCAGTCATTGAGTGAAGTTGTTGTAACGGCTATGGGCATTAAGAAAGAGAAAAAGGCGTTAGGTTATTCTGTTTCGGATATTAATTCCAAAGAGTTGATGAAGAACAAGCAAACGAATGTGGTAAACTCTTTGGCTGGTAAAATCCCCGGTGTGAATATTACGCAGGCAGGTGGTGCTGCGGGTGCCGGTTCCAATATTGTAATTCGTGGCGGTAACTCTGCCAGCGAATCTCGTGATAACCAGCCCTTGTTTGTTGTAGACGGTATTATCTATGATAACTCTACAGTAAATACTGGTAATTCCGGTACGGATGGCATGACGAAAACTGCAACTACTTTCAGCAACCGCGTAATGGATATTAACCCTGAAGACATTGAGAGCATGTCCGTGTTGAAAGGTGCTGCGGCTGCTGCGCTGTATGGCTCTCGTGCTGCTAATGGCGTTATTATCATTACGACCAAGAAAGGTGAAGAGGGTGCTGTAAGGGTGAATGTAAGCAGTAAATATACCTATTCATGGGCCAATAAATTACCGGAAGTTCAAAAACTGTATGGCCGTGGAGAATATAACACTTCCGGTGCTTTTATTGATAAGACGATGGATTCCTGGGGAGATCGGATTGATGGTATGGCTTATGATAATATAGATGATTTCTTTCAAGGAAGTAGTGTTTGGGATAATAGTGTAAGTGTGTCCGGCGGTAGTAAGAACGGTTCTTTCTATTTATCCGGTTCCAATTATCATCAGTCCGGCATTATTCCTACAACTGGTTATGACAAGACGACTTTCCGCTTTAATGGTGAACAGAAATACGGCATCCTGACAGTAGGAGCCAACGTTTCTTATTCGCAGGCAAGTACTGATAAGACACTGACCAGTGCAGGTTTGTACGGACAGGGCGGTAACGGTGCAATGACCGCTGTTTACGGATGGCCTGTCGACGATCAGATGAGTCGCTATCTGAATGATGATGGTAGTAAATACCGCATATTGGAGGGTTTGCAGGATTTGGAGGATGATGTTGAAAATCCGTATTGGATTCTGAATAAAAATACTTTGACGGACGAAACATCCCGTTTTACGGGTGCAGTCAACGCAAGCCTCAAACTGACAGACTGGTGGGATGTTTTCGCACGTGCGGGTATTGATAAATACACTACCAGTTCCAATACGCTTCGGCGTCCGGGTGGTGCGGTCAAGCAGATATATCAGAACGGTTATATGTCCAAAGGTGATGTGAATTACCAATACATTACTACGAATGTGATGTCTAACTTCCATAAAACTTTCGGTGATTTTGATTTGAATCTTCTGGTAGGTACTACTACAGAAGCTACGAAGACAACGAATAACACCCGTTGGGGATATAATTTTGTAACGGAAGGGCTTTACAGTTTCAACAATATTATTAAAGCCAACCAGTATTTCAAAGAGAGTACGGTACGCAAACGCATGGTAGGCCTTTACGGTGAATTCCGTGCTTCGTACAAGAATCTTGTTTATCTGACAGTGACCGGACGTAACGACTGGTCTTCTACATTGCCGGTGAATAACCGTTCTTATTTTTATCCTTCCGTGAGCGGTTCGTTTGTGTTTACCGAACTGCTGCCGAAGAACAACGTACTTTCATTCGGTAAGATCCGCGGTTCATGGGCACGGGTAGGTAAAGATGCTGATGCCTATTCTTTGGGATACTATATGTGGCCGGTAGCTACGCTGAACGGTGGCAAATATGGTATGGGCAACAGTTGGACAGGCGGTAGTGTCGGTTTGAAACCTGAAATACAGGATTCTTATGAATTGGGTTTGGAAATGCGTTTCTTCAACGGACGTTTGGGCTTTGACTATACTTACTATCAAAGCAAGACGAAAGACCAGATTTGTGCACCGCGTTTGGCACAGTCTACGGGATACATTTTCCTTACGCTGAATGGCGGTTCGGTAGAAAATAAGGGTATGGAGCTCTCGATTACAGGTAAACCTATTGTAACGAAAGACTTCCAATGGGAAACGACATTGAATCTTTCCGGTAACCGTGGACGATTGGGAGATTTTATCGACGGTGTGGATATTTTCTATGTGACGGATGCGCAGGTTGGTGCAGCCAAAGCCGGCTCAATACCCAATGGCGGTTATTTTTTGGGATTGACGGGTAATAAGTATGAAACGGCTCAAGGGCCCGACGGTAAGATGTACAATGTTATCGACCCGTCTACAGGTTTGTATAAGGATACGCAAGTTGAAACCAATATTGTGGGTAACCGTGAACCGAAGCTGATAGGTGGTTTTAATAATAGTTTCAGCTATAAGAATTTCAACCTTTCTTTCTTGTTCGATATCCGTCTGGGAGGTGACATCTATAATGGGACCGAATACTATCTCGTGACGAAAGGATTGAGCACAAAGACAATAAACAGAGAATCCGTATCATTTACGGGTGTTGTCAATACGGGCACTGCTGCAAAACCGTCTTATGAAACCAAACATTACCTATAATGCCAATGAAACTTATCAGGTTGGTAACTCTACCCGTTCCGGCAAGTATATGATTCAGGAGTATTATAAGAATTATGCCAAGAACGCCTATAACTTTATAACTGACACCAATTGGCTGCGTTTGCGTTCTATTTCCTTGTCCTACGATTTCAAGGATTTGTTGAAGAAACAAAATATAATCAAGGGGCTGACTGCTACAATTACGGGAACTAATCTGTTGTTTGGACAAACTACAAGGGTATGGATCCCGAAACATGCGTTTCAGGTTCCGGTACAGGTGGTTCCGGTTCTGCAGGTATCGACTATTGCGGTGTTCCGGCCACAGCCGGCATGTCGTTTGGCATTAATCTTACATTCTAATAACAGATTTAAAAAGATAAGAGTATGAAGAAACTAATACATATTGCATTTGGCTTGGCGCTTGTGTTCGGCATGTCTTCTTGCGAGGACTACCTGGATGTGAATACAGATCCGGATAATCCGGTTTCCGAAACCGTATCACCGCAGCTTCGCCTGCCGTGGATACAGAACTATTATGCTTACGCATGGGGTACAGCCAGTATGCGTACCAATACGATTGCCGGTATCATGACACAGACCGGGGGCACGGCTGCCAACAGCCTCTTGTCATCATGGAATCCTGCCCAAAGTTCATGTACCACTATTTATCAGAATTTTTATCTGGGTGCAGGTGTAAATATCGATCCTTTGATAGAGAAGGCAGAAACGGAAGGAGCTTATCATTATGAAGGTGCAGCTTATTGCATTAAGGCGATGGGATTTATGATGATGCTCGATTTGCATGGCGAGCTGCCTGTTCAGGAAGCGTTTACCGGTAAGACCAATCCGGCCTATGATGACGGTAAAACCATGTATGAACTCTGTATGGGGTATCTGGACAAAGCTATCGAGAATTTTGGCAAGCAGCAGAACACCACGGCTCCCGCATTGAGTGCAGGCGATTTATGGAATGGCGGAGAGGTTTCCAAGTGGCTGAAATTATGTTACGGTCTGAAAGCCCGTTATTTGCTGAAATTATCCAAGAAAGCGGATTTGTATGATCCGGAAGCTATTTTGACGGCATTGAACTCTGCGCCTCAGTCGAATGATGACAACACCATTATGAAACATTATAATGTGGAAGGGGATGAGGTTAATTTTACGGTGAGCGATCCTTATCAGGCTTCCGTTATTTGGGATTGTACCGGATATGGCTCGACACAACGTCTGACGCGCTGGTATGTTAATCTGTTGACTAATGAATTTACAGGCGGTTCGGGTGTGAAAGACCCCCGTTTGTCAAAGCTTGTTCCTGCCATGATGACAAATGTGAAACTGAATGCTGATGGTAAAATAACGGCTAATGAATGGATTCGTGATGCCGGGGTGGATGTGATACATTCCACTACACGCGCAGAAGGCGGTCCGGTAGCTGCTTTGTTTGTAACGGGTGGAGAAACCGGTTATAATAAGGAAAAAGGCGGATTTATGATAACTTATGATTTATCCAAAGCGGATAATGAAACAAAGACGAAATTTATTGCTGATGCTCAGGCCATACACCAGACAACGGTCGACGGCAACAATGTGACCGTGCTTTATCAAAAGGGTTCTGCATATTGCAATAATAAGGATTATAAGCGTGCAGGTGATACTATTTATGTAAATTTACGTTCTAACGGTATGGCCAATAGCGGGCGGAACACTACGGATATGTATTACTATACCGATGCGAAATCAGACTATGTGGGCGGTACGGGTACATTCTATGCACGTCCTAATTCAGATTCCGATATTCTTACTTATTCGGAAATGTGTTTTATCAAGGCGGAAGTCCTTTTCCGCAAAGGAGATACCGATGGTGCATTGGATGCCTATCAAAAAGGCATAAAGGCAAACTTTGACCGTATGCAGGCTAAATTGAAATCATGGGAAGCCGAAGGAACAAAGAATCCGGATCAGAAGCCGATGGATGAAAGTGAAATCAGTACTTATATGGCAAGTTCTTCCGTATGTCAGAATGCTGCCAGTCTGACCTTGTTCGAGATTATGCGTCAGAAGATTATCGCATTGGGTATCAATACTGAAAATTGGAATGATATGCGCCGTTTGGATTATGACTATGTGGATTACGACCGTCCGCAGGATTTCACGGCTGTCAGCAAGATTGTAGGTACTTCTAAGAATGAGCCTACTTATTGGTTCCGTCGTTTCAGTCAGAGTACTCATGAGAGCAACTATAATCTGACTCAGCTAAAGGCATCCAACAAGCAAGCCATGACAGACCCGATTTGGTCGTGTCCGGTTTGGTGGGATTGTGCGACAGATAATGAGTATTACGGTTACATTAAGTAGGTCATAACCTAATTAGTTTATAGAATGTTAATTTAAATATCTTAAAATCTTGATGCACATATTATTTCATTGATTATCTTTGCACTCGAAATATGGATTTATAAGATATATTAAAATATTGGAGACCTAAACAGTCTTCATTCATAGATGATGATTGGAACAGTCGGTTCGTGAGAATCGGCTGTTTTTTGTTGGGTTTGTTTGCATATCAACAGCGGTAATGTTACTTTTGCAAGAAAGAACCCATTTAGTCAATGAAGTATGAAACAAGGTAAGAAATACATTTCTCCGGGAGCATGGTTCTCTATGGTTTATCCGGCAGACTGGAACGAATTTGAAGACGGGGAAGGCTCTTTCCTGTTTTATAATCCTAACGAGTGGACCGGTAATTTCCGTATATCGGCTTATAAGGGAGATACTGCATACGGCAGGGAATCTGTTAAGCAGGAACTCAAAGAGAATACTTCGGCCACACTTGTGAAAATAGGTCGTCTGGATTGTGCGTACAGTAAGGAGATGTTTGAGGAAGAAGGAACATACTACATTCCCATCTCTGGATAGCTGGGATAGACGATGTTGCTTTTGAATGCTCGTTTACGGTGCGTAAGGGAGAGCCGGTGGCAGAGGCCGAAAGCATCATAGCTTCATTGGAAGTCCGTCGGGCCGGCCAAAAATATCCGGCGGAGATAATTCCGGTGCGCCTATCGGAAATTTACCGGATAAACGAAGCATACGAGTGGGTATGTACCACTGTAAAAGAGCAGTTGAAGAAAGATTTCCAGGGACAGGAAGAAGATATAGCCAATATGCAGCAGGTCATAGACAGCGGCAGCATAGGCGCCAAGAAAAAAGAGGTATGGTTGTCGCTGGGTATTACGCTTTGTGTGATTTTGGCTAATGAAGTAGACGGTTTGGAATGGCGTACGCTCATCGACGGCAATCGTGAAGCCCCTGTTCTGACGAGTGTTGCGGGCAATACCGTGATAGACCCGATGAAATTGGTATGGAGCAAAGTCAAAGCCGGAGAGCCCTGCAATCTTGCAGAGGTTTACCGGAATTTACTTTCATGACAAGCCATTGCCCGATTCATATTGCCGTCTGCATGGCAATTTCTCAATTTTAATTCTCAACTCTCAATTTAATAAGTTTTGGCAGCAGTAAATTCAATCCTTCAAGTGGAAAACCTGACTAAGTCGTTTGGCGACTTGGTACTATTCGAGAATATATCCTTTGGTTTGTCCGAAGGGCAACGGGTGGGGCTTATTGCCAAGAATGGCAGTCGGCAAGTCCACACTGCTTAATATCCTTTCCGGAAAAGAAGGCTATGACGGCGGTACAATCTCTTTCAGACGTGATATACGTGTCGGCTATCTGGAACAAGACCCTCAATATCCGGAAGAGCTGACTGTGTTGGAAGCATGTTTTCATCATGGCAACAGTACCGTAGAGCTGATAAAGGAGTATGAACGTTGCATGGAGACGGAAGGGCATCCCGGTTTGGATGAAATTCTAGTGCGCATGGACCATGAGAAGGCCTGGGAGTATGAGCAGAAAGCCAAACAAATTCTTTCCCAACTCAAAATCCGCGATTTCAATCAGCAGGTGAAGTCTCTGTCCGGCGGACAATTGAAACGTGTGGCACTTGCCAATACGCTTATCACCGAACCCGATCTCCTTATATTGGATGAGCCTACCAACCACCTCGACCTGGATATGACCGAATGGCTGGAAGATTATCTGCGCCGCACCAACCTCACTCTGCTGATGGTGACGCACGACCGCTACTTCCTCGACCGTGTCTGCTCGGAGATAATCGAGATAGACAACCGCCGTATATACCAGTACAAGGGCAATTACAGCTATTATCTGGAAAAACGCGAAGAGCGCATCGAAGCCAAGACCGTAGAGATAGAACGCGCCAATAACCTGTATCGTACGGAGCTTGAATGGATGCGGCGTATGCCGCAAGCCAGAGGGCATAAGGCACGTTACCGGGAAGATGCTTTTTATGAATTGGAGAAGGTAGCCAAGCAACGTTTCAATAACGACAATGTAAAGCTGGATGTAAAGGCATCCTATATCGGCAGCAAGATATTCGAGGCAGACCACCTCTATAAGTCCTTTGGCGACTTGAAGATATTGGATGATTTCTCCTATATCTTTGCCCGCTATGAGAAGATGGGCATCGTGGGGAATAACGGTACGGGAAAGTCCACCTTCATCAAGATACTGATGGGACAGGACTTGGCGGATAGTGGTACGCTGGACATCGGCGAAACCGTCCGTTTCGGCTATTATTCGCAGGAGGGTTTGCAATTTGACGAGCAGATGAAAGTCATCGATGTGGTGCAGGACATCGCGGAAGTGATAGAGCTGGGTAATGGCAAGCGTCTGACGGCATCGCAGTTTTTGCAACATTTCCTCTTTACGCCTGAAACGCAGCACAGCTATGTCTATAAGCTGAGCGGTGGCGAGCGCCGCCGTCTCTATCTGTGTACGGTGCTGATGCGCAATCCTAATTTCCTGGTTCTGGACGAGCCTACCAACGACCTGGACATCGTTACGCTGAACGTATTGGAAGAGTACTTGCAGAACTTCAAGGGATGTGTGATTGTGGTGAGCCACGATCGCTACTTCATGGATAAGGTGGTGGACCACTTGCTGGTGTTTAACGGGCAGGGAGACATCCGCGATTTCCCCGGCAACTATACGCAGTATCGCGATTGGAAAGATGTGAAAGCCGCCCAAGAGAAGGCAAAGGAAAAAGAAGCGGCAAAAGCTCAGGAAGAAAAGACAGCGAAAGTGCGTCTGAATGAAAAGCGCCGTATGTCTTTCAAGGAGAAGCGCGAATTTGAACAACTCGAACAGGAGATTGCGGCATTGGAAGCCGAAAAGCAATCCATTGAAGAGGCGTTGTGCAGCGGTGCGCTATCCGTAGAGGAATTGACGGAGAAGTCAAAACGCTTGCCGGAACTGACGGACTTGATTGATGAAAAGACCATGCGCTGGCTGGAACTGAGCGAGATAGAGTCGAACTGAGAACTAGCTCCGGTTTTTATCGGCAGACTGATGAGGCGCCGGAATTAAGAATCTAACTAAAATATACGAGAATGAGCAGAAGCAAGAATCTGACGAACTATCATAGTCACAGCCTGTATTGTGACGGACGTGCCAGCATGGAAGATTTCGTGCGGTTTGCCTTGAGCGAGGGATTTACTTCGTACGGCTTTTCATCCCATGCCCCGTTGCCTTTTTCTACGGCATGGACTATGGAGTGGGACCGTATGAACGACTATCAGGCCGAATTTCATCGGATAAAGGAAAAGTATGCCGGAAAGATAGAACTTTATCTCGGCTTGGAAATAGATTATTTAAATGAAGAGAGCAATCCGTCTGCTGCCCGTTTTCGTGAACTGCCGCTGGATTATCGCATCGGTTCCGTGCACATGCTGTATAATGAACGGGGCGAAGTGGTGGATGTGGATGTTCCGGCCGATGTTTTCAGGCAGATAGTAGATAAGCAGTTTGGCGGCGACTTGGAGCAGGTGGTGCGCTTGTACTACGGACGGTTGAGGCGTATGCTGGAGTTGGACGGGTTCGATGTAGTGGGACATGCGGACAAGATGCACTATAATGCTGCTTGCTATCGTCCCGGTCTGCTCGACGAGGTTTGGTATGATACGCTCGTGAAAGAGTATTTTGAAGACATTGCCGCACGAGGCTATCAGGTGGAAATCAATACCAAGTCTTACCATGATTTGGGCACTTTCTATCCCAACGGACGTTATTTCCCGTTATTGCGTGGTTTGGGTATCCGCGTTCAGGTCAATAGCGACTCTCACTATCCGGAGCGGATTAACAGCGGTCGCCCGGAAGCATTGCGGGCATTAAAGCAGGCAGGGTATGAAACTGTGATGGAGATGTACAACGGGGTATGGCAGGAGATGCCGATAGTATTATAAGAATCCTGTAAAACAGAAACCCGGTAGTTTGTTCCTCAAAAATTGTATTAAGACGTGCACCTGATGCTCTTTTTAGGCAGGGATTACACAGAATTCACGGACTTCCCGTGCCTAAAAAAAGCACACAGTGAGCATTCTCTATTTGGGCATATTCTCTTTACTTGTATATGCTGTTATTTCTTCAACAGGAACTCATCGATAGCCTTTTTGTAGGTTGCCTTGTCGGCAGCTCCGCGGAATAACTGGGGTTCGCCCTGCATCGGAATAAAGACAAACAGAGGAATACTGGTGGCGTTGAACAAGGCTGCCAGTTCTTTCTCCTTATCCACATTGACTTTGTATATT
>ENA-OQKR01000854-OQKR01000854.1-human-gut-metagenome-genome-assembly--contig:-NODE-854-length-10997-cov-2.794664_pt1 | contig 10997 bp, 10 predicted proteins | sample MGYA00242803_ERZ504806 | MGnify/ENA primary metagenome ERZ504806 (study PRJEB26092, sample SAMD00036399) | human gut metagenome | host: Homo sapiens | study: EMG produced TPA metagenomics assembly of...
GACCCAGTTTCTTTTCTACTTCCAGCTCTACCGGAAGTCCGTGGGTATCCCAGCCGGCTTTTCTCGGTACCATGTAACCTTTCATGGTACGGTAACGCGGGATCATATCCTTGATAACACGGGTTAGCACGTGACCGATATGCGGTTTGCCGTTTGCTGTCGGCGGTCCGTCATAAAATGTGTAGGTTTCTCCCTGTTTTCTCTGTTCCATACTTTTTTCAAAAATATGATTTTCTTTCCAGAACTGTTCTGTCTTTTTCTCTCTGTCCACAAAGTTCAGATTGGTTGACACTTTCTGATACATCTCAGAATCCTCCTTTTATCATTTTCAAAAAGCGGTTTATATATAAAAAGGAATGTGCCTTGGCACATTCTCGCGCCTGCGGTGGTCGCTTGCGACATCTACCTTATACGCCGCAGTGTGCATCCCCGCGGAGCGTTTTTTAATTTACAGGAAAGAAATTTCCTGTAAATCAAAAAAGCCCTCATCCCTGTAACAGGACGAAGGCTACATTACCATCGTTATACCACCTCTTACAATGTACGGGTTCTTCACCGATACACCTTCCCTTTAACGGCGGAACAACCGGCATCTCCTACTGCCCGCGGGTTTCAGAGTGCAACTCAGGAGTGATATTCATCTGACCGACCGGCACCGGGCTTCCACCTCCCCCGGCTCGCTGAGGCTTTCAGGCACAGACTACTGTCTCCGTCTTCGTTTTTACTAACCTTCATTATATATACCTTACAAAGCGGTTGTCAAGGAATTTTACTGTTTTTCAAGGGTAAATTTCGCTTTGTTTGCTGTCGTACTGTCTGTGCCGATGAAAACTTCAAAGACGCCTGCTTCGCTCTCGAAAATATGATTTTCGCTCAGGAAACGAAGCTGTGGTTCTGTGATCGTAAATTCCACGCTTGTCTCCTCTCCCGGCTGCAGGGTAACTTTCCGGAAATCTTTCAGTTCTTTGACCGGGCGCACCACGCTTGCGGCAACATCGTGAAGATACAGCTGGACGGTTTCGGTTCCGGCACAGGTTCCTGATTTTTTACGGTACTGCTGCCTGGATGCTTTCTCCGTCTTTCATGCTGTTTTTATCCAGAGAGACTTCGGAAACAGCAAATGTCGTGTAACTCAGACCGTAGCCGAACGGATACAGCGGTTTGTTCGGGATGTCCAGATATTTGGAACGGAAACGGTCTTTGTCTTTGCCTTCCACATGCGGACGGCCGGTCGCGTACTCGTTATAATGTACCGGAACCTGTCCCACACAGTACGGGAAGCTCATCGGCAGTTTTCCGGTCGGGTTGTAAGCGCCGTACAGAACATCTGCGATTGCTCCGGCTCCCTCTGTTCCAGGCATCCACACTTCCAGGATAGCTTTTGCCTTTGCTTTGATGGCACGGATATCTAACGGACGACCGGAGAACAGAACCACGATGATATTCTCATTCACTTCTGCTACCCGATCCAGAAGTTTCTGCTGGATCTCCGGAATCTGGATATTCGCATTGCTTGTCGCCTCACCGGACTGCAGGCGGTCTTCACCGATACAAAGTACTACTTTTTTGGCTCCGGCTGCTGCCTTTACTGCCTCTTCCAGCATCTGTACCTCTTCCTCCGGTGTGCTCGAAGACGTCTGTGCTCCCTCGGTAAATCCTTCCAGAACCACATCTGCGCCAAGCATCGGGGATCCCTGTGCAAAGACTGCATGCTCTGCCAGATCTTCCTGTTTCAGCATTTCCTCGATCGTCTTTACATCTTTTGCTTCTCCGATGATCGACCAGGATCCCATCAGGTTTCTGGAGTTTACATAAGGTCCGATGTATGCGGTTTTTTCGTTTTTGTTCAGTGGCAGGATATTCTCTTCATTTTTCAGCAGAACGAAGGATTTTCTTGCCGCTTCTCTCGCCAGTCTGCGGTGTTCTTCACACAGGATCACCTGTTTTTCTTTCTCCTCGTCGGCATCTTTATACGGATGTTCGAACAGTCCCAGCTTGTTTTTCAGCTCCAGGATCCGCATACAGCACTCGTCTACCAGATCCTCGGAAATTTTTCCTTCTTTCACCAGACGGCACAGGTTGTTGCTGTAGATTCCTGTCATCATGTCAATATCTACGCCTGCTTTCGCCGCACGGATCGCTGCTTCTTCCTTGTCGACACAGTAACCGTGGTAGATCATTTCCTCGATTGCTGCCCAGTCGGAGATCAGCACGCCGTCAAATCCCAGTTCATCACGCAGAATATCGCGCATCAGTTTCTTGCTGCCCGTAGTCGGCACGCCGTTCAGGGTATTGAACGATGTCATCACAAGTGCAGCTTTCGCATCGATTCCAGCCTTGTAAGACGGCAGATAAAACTCCTGGAAAGTATGCTCGGACAACTCTACCGTATTGTAATCTCTTCCTGCGGTCGGTGCACCATATCCTGCAAAATGCTTCACGCATGCGCCGATCCGGTATTCCTCGCTCAGATCCTCTCCCTGGAAACCATGTACCATGCTTTCACAAAAACGGCTGTTCAGATACGGATCCTCACCGGTGGATTCCATCACACGCCCCCATCTGGCATCACGCACCAGATCAGTCATCGGGGCAAAGGTCACATGTAGACCACTGACGGATGCCTCTTTCGCTGCGACAGCAGCGCATTTTTCTGAAAGTTCCGGCTCAAAAGTTGCTCCCTGTCCCAGCGGGATCGGAAATACGGTTTTGTAACCGTTGATAATATCCAGCATAAACAACAGTGGAATGTGATGCGGGTGTTTTTCCATGTAGGCTTTCTGGATCTTTTTCACCGTCTCCGCACCCATCGATCCGATCACCGAACCGGACAGTGCGATATTTTCTTCGGTAAATCCCATCTCTGCCATCGGTCCTGTGATCACCGTATCGTCATCAAAAAATCCGCCGACTACCTGGCTCATCTGATTGACTTTTTCTTCCAGTGACATATCGTTTAATAAAGCGGTTAACTCCTCGTTTGTCATTTCTCTTCTCCTTTTATTTTTTCTGATGTTGATTTCCTTAATACTGTGTCTGAAAATGTTTTCGTACTCTCACAGCATATCTATTTGTACTCACTATATAACAATCCAACCGTAATTTGCAAGTCCTGTTGTTACTGTTCTCTCCGTTCCCGGCAACACGCTTTTTGCGCTCTGTTTCTTACAATTTGACCGTTCCCGCGCTTTTTGTCGTATTTTACCTGTGGCTATGGTATAATAGATGAGATTGGGGTCTGGACCCCTGTATTTTATACAGTAACAAATCATGTAAAAGGAGTTTTTTATGAAGAGACAATTCTACCGCCGCCTGCTGGCGCTGTCGACGGCTGTTTTACTGGGACTTTCCAGTCTGTTTCCATCCATAGCTGGTGCAACGGAGATTACCGCTGAAGAACCGGCAGTGACGGACACCGTCGATCCTGCTGCTTCCACGGACACTTCGAATCCTGCTTCTGCTGATACCGTGGAAACCGCAGACGGGGAAACAACCGAAGAAACCACAGAACCGGAACGCCTAGAGCCGGATGCCTACTTTGAGCCGATCCAGTCCAACGATACCGCCGACTGGCCACAGGGATCTGCCGTATGGGCAGAATCCGCAGTGGTGATGGATCTCGACAGTGGGGCTTTCCTGTATTCCAAAAATATGGATGACACCAAGTATCCTGCCAGTATCACCAAGATTCTCACCACACTGATCGCGATCGAACATTCCCGTCCGTCCGAAAAAGTCACTTTTTCGGAAAATGCTGTCTACGGCATCGAACAGGGAAGTTCCAATATCGGGATCCGGCTTGGAGAAAACCTGACTATGGAAGACTGTCTGTACGGCATGATGCTCGAATCTGCCAATGAAGTCTGTGTCGCCGTGGCGGAACATATCAGCGGCAGTGTGGATGCATTCGTGGAACTGATGAATCAGAAAGCGGCTTCCCTGGGATGTACGAACACGCATTTTACCAACCCGAACGGGCTTCCTGACGAAAATCATTATACGACGGCGCATGATATGGCGCTGATCGCACAGGCGGCATACAATAACGCCACTTTCCGCAAGGTCTGTCAGACCACTACCTACTGCATCGGAACCACCAACAAATGTGGGGAAAAACGATGGCTGAGCAACCATCACAAGATGCTCCCGGACAGAGATTATACGTATGAGGGATGTACCGGAGGAAAAACCGGATTTACCCAGGCGGCCTTAAACACACTGGTCACTTACGCAGAGCGGAATGGCAGACGGCTTGTATGTGTATCGCTTCGAACCAACGGAAGACAGATTTATACGGATACGACTTCCCTTCTCGATTACGGATTCAATAATTTCCAGAATTATTCCATCTTCAACCGGAAAACCTGGGCAGATGCAAAGATGCTATACCCATCGCTGTACTTCGGACAGCCCGAGACAGTTGCAAATCTCCGCCCGACCTGCACGGTAACGCTGCCGGCCGGCATGGATCTGTCCTCCGTAGAGACCACCTGCAACCCGGGAGACGGAACCCTCTGCCGCAGCTATACGTACAACCAGTATCCGGTAGGCTGCGAATCCATCCCGGACACTGCGATCCAGGCACTGTTACACAGTGAACCCACAAACATCTGCAAAAAGTCCGGGAGCGCTGCTGCATCTGATCTTGGAAATTCTGCAAAAGAAACAGCTTCCGGTATTTTTCAGAAAATACTCGCATTTGTCGCTCCTGTGGGCACGGTGATTACTTCTTTTGTCACCTCTGTCTTTACAGCTGTCCCCTGGTATTACTTTGCACTGGGCGGTGCGTTGTTTCTGATCATCATTATGGAGATTGTGCTTGCGATGAAGAAAAAGAAGAAACGGAAGAAGAAAAAACCAGCCAAAAAGAAAAACGTAAAATAAAGAAACAGGCAGATATGAATTCATAAAATCATATCTGCCTGTTTCTTTGCATCGTATACCAATAATTATTTCTTATCCACTTTTCTTCTGCAATCCATTTTTCAAACGTTACCTGATTTACGCCAAGGATCTTTGAAATCATTGCATTCGGTATATTTTCCTTTATCTATCATAGAACGACAAATCTCTTTTTTCGTATTTTACACTCCGATTAAATCTCTTTCCCTTTCGTTCCAATCACATGTACCACAAACGGAATAAACAGTGTGATCAGTGCTGCATAACCAAGGTAAGCATATCCTTTCTTGACAACCGTCATCAGACCGAACTGTGCGATCGCGAAAGCCAAGAAGGTAAAGATTGCAGTGAAGACTGCGTTTCTTGCCAAATGGCCTTTTGCTTTTTTCTCTTTGCTGTCCATGCGGCGTTCCATCGCGTTAACGCAACGGGTTACAATACCGGAGATCATGTTTACGGCTGTGGAGATAGCGCCTAGGATGATCAGGATCGAGATGATCGGTGTCAGGACGCCTGCACCTACGCCGTTTTGTACCAGAACCAGCATCGGAACGGATGCGGTTGCCAGATCTGCGACATATGCGATGGCAAGCAGACCGAAGATGGAAAGTTCCATCGCCAGGAAGTTGCAGATGAACATCCAGATGGCTGCTTTGTTGATCTGTTTTACATCGGTAACATCTTCCATGTGCTGGTACATAACGGATACGGAAGCCAGCTGGAAGAAGAAATACAGGACTGCGGACCACAGTGCCGGACCGAATGCACCGGTCTCAGACGAGATCACCGGCATCTCTCCGGAAGTCATGCGCCCGATGGAGGCTGTGATATCACCCCACTGTGCGATGATATTCGGAACCAGTACCAGTACCAGACCGATGATGATCAGCACACTCAGGGTAGAAGCACATTTTCTTACTACATTGGTTCCATACAGAGCAATGAAGAAGATAAATGCTGCGATGATCAGTGTACATACCCAATATGGGATGCCAAACAGTGTCTGTAAGGTAGAACCTCCGGTTGCAAATGCTGCAGCGGACGCGGTACCGATCATGATCAGGTAACAGATCTCATACAGGTTGGACATCACGTGGCGGGTCTTACCATACATGCTGTCTGAAAACTTCTGTAGTCGTATGTTTTGTGTTTGTATGCATAACGCATGCCATACCAGAAAAACAGTGCATATAACGCCCTGTGTGACCAGTGGCAGGATCAGACACCAGATACCGTAATTAATAAAGTACTGATAGATCTGTGCGCCGGATGCGAATCCTCCGCCAAACTGTGTGGTAAATGCCACGAACGCAAGTCCCATCGCCAGAGGCATCTTACTTTTATCGACCAGTAATGATTTTTTCTCACTCATACTTTCTTTCCCCCGATTTCCTTTATTGTCGGAATATTTCTGATTATTTATTAAACTCGATCACCTTACCCGGATTGAGGATCAGTTTATCATCAAACGCCAGCTTGATGGATTTGTACAGCTGGATCATCCGCGGTCCCACGAACTCTTCCAGGAATTCCAGACGGCCGTTTCCGATACCATGCTCTCCGGATAACTGTCCACCCAATTCTTTGGACAGTGCATACAGTTCTGTCAGACTGGCGTGGGTTGCTGCCTTCCACTCTTCATCACTCATCTCCGGTCCTCGAAGCATCTCGGTGTGGATGTTTCCGTCTCCACAGTGACCACAGGGCTCTACACGGATGCCATGGGCACTTGCGATCTTTTTCGCTGCCTTTACATACTCTGCGATTCTTGCTCTCGGGACAACCACATCACACTCTTCCTGTGCCACTGAATCCGCTTTCATGCCTTCCAGGATACCCCCGCGCACACTCCATACCGCTCCGGCGCGTTCCGGTGTTCCGGCGATCGCACAGTCCAGAGCTCCGTTTGCCAGTGCTGCCTCTGCAGCAGCTTCCACGGCACTGTCAAGTTCCTGCTTACTCGAAGCATCGTACATTACGATCAGAACCGCCTCACCCTCTTTCACCGGAAACATTTTGTTCAGGTTCCGCTCTACAATGTCTATCAATTCTCGCTCAAGGAATTCTATCGCAGTCGGTACAAACGGCAGTTCCAGTACCTTCGGAACCATGTCCGCACACTCTTCAAGGCTCTTAAACGGCATAACCAGCGTACAGGTGCAGGTCGGTGCCGGAAGCAGTTTTAATGTCACTTCCGTCAGGATACAAAGGGTTCCCTCGGAACCGATGATCAGGTCTTTCACATCATATCCGGTCGTATTTTTCACAACATTGGATGAAAAATTCATGATCGATCCGTCCGGCATAACTGCCTCGATACAGCGGACAAAATCTCTCGTCAGTCCGTAACGGACCGCTTTCATACCACCGGCATTTGTAATGACATTACCGCCGATGGACGCTGTCTTTTCCCCCGGATCCGGCGGGTAGAACAGCCCTCCTGCTGCGGCTGCTGCCTGAATATCAATCAACAGTGCACCCGGCTGGGCGGTGATCGTCTGATTCTTCCGGTCGATCGGAAAAATCTTGTTCATCCGCATGATGGATAACATGATGCCGCCGTATTTGCAGGTAGCACCTCCTGCCAGACCGGTTCCCGCTCCACGGCAGACCACCGGGATATTTTCTTTGTATGCATATGCCATAATGGCTGATACTTCTTCTTTGTTTACAACTTCCACGTACAGATCCGGCTGATATACACCGTACTCCGGCATCTCATCCCGATAATATTCGCTGGCGATCTCCGCTCCCGCCCATACACGGTCAGGCGCGGTGACAGAACGGATATAGTCACAATCCTGGGAAGTCATTTTCTTATAAGGGTATGCCATGACTTAGTCCTCCTTCTGTTTTTTTGCCAATGCTGTCAGTTCCGGGACAACCTGGTATAAATCATCTACGATACAGTAATCTGCCACACCGAAGATCTGTGCCTGTGGATCTGTGTTGATCGCTACGATACATTCCGATCCGTTCATACAGGAGGTGAACTGGATCGCTCCGGACACCCCGCAGGTGATGATCAGTTTCGGCCGCACGGTACGGCCGGACAGACCGATCTGATGCGCCGTATCGCCAAATCCGTTTTCCACCATCGGACGGGTAAAGGCCAGCTGACCGCCAAGGGCTTCTGCCAGTTCCCGGCACATTTCCACATCTTTTTCATTTCGTACGCCACGGCCTGCTACCACCAGCACATCCTCTTCTTCCAGGCTCTTGACTTTATCGATCACCTCAGAAGAAAGGATCTTGATTCTCGATTCTGCCATCTTTTCATTGACCGGACAGACAACCACTTCGCCGTGTGGGTTCGCTACCACTTCAGCTTTATCCATGACTTTATATCTCACTGTCGCAAACTGTGGTCTGGACTTTGTGATTCCGATCTGTGCCATGATATTGCCGCCAAATGCAGGACGGACCTGGATCATATCGGTATTTGGTTTGATATCCAGTGTGGTACAGTCTGCGGTCAGACCGGTATGGAAACGGGTCGAGAGTCTCGGTGCCAGGGGAACGTCCCAGTGCGGTTGCTCCGATCAGTACAGAACTCGGTTTATTTGCCGCGATACAGTCTGCCACTGCATCTGCATAGCAGTCTGCCCGAAATCCTTCAAATCCCGGAATCTTCATATACATACACATGATCCACACCGTAAGGAAGCAGCTTTTCGGCATTTTCCTTCGTTCCTTTGCCGCCTACGATCACACAGTTGACTTCGTAACCGACTTTTCCTGCCATCTTTCTGGCCTCTCCCACAAGTTCGTAGGTCACCGGATGGATCTCTCCACGCTCCTGCTCCACATAGATCAGGAAGTTTTTCCAGTCCTCTTTGTTAAATGCTTTTGCTTTCTGCTCAAACTGTATGGCTTTCTCCGGACAGTTTCTCACACAGAGACCACACATACGGCAGCTTTCGCTGACTACGATTCCCGCTCCCTCTATGGTCAGCGCACCAAAGGGACATTTTTCCACGCAGATTCCGCAGAGACTGCATTTGTCTGCATCAAATTTCATAAATTCCATATGTATCTGTTCCTCCTATATGATCTTCTTTCCGGTTAAAATAGAAAAAAGTTCCTCTGCTTTTTCTTTCGCACCGCCTTCCAGGTAAACCTGTTTTTCGCCTTCCGGCGGTGCAAACATACGCTCTACAGAGGTAGGAGATCCTACCAGACCATATCGGCTCAGATCCTGATCCGGCATATCCTCAAAACTCAGGATACGGATCGGGCGGTCTGCGGTTGCTTTCTTTAACAGATAGGACGGCAGACGCGGTACACAGGTATCTTTGTCGATCGTCAGAAGACACGGATATGGGATCTCGGAGATCTGGGATACACTGACGAGATCCTGTCTCACCTGAATGGCTTTCTCATTCACATCCACAATCTCTGCCACCCATGCGGCATGCGGAATCGTCAGATGTTCTGCGATCGCCGGTCCTACCTGGGCGGTATCGCCATCGGTTGTCTGCCTTCCGCAGATGATCAGATCCGCGCCGCCGATCACCTGAATCCCCTGCGCCAGCGCGTAAGAGGTGGCAAGCACATCGGCTCCCGCGAATTTTCTGTCGGAGAGGATGACCGCATTGTCGGCTCCCATCGTATAGGCATCGCGCATCATTTCCTCTGCCTGCGGCGGTCCCATCGTCAGTACCGTTACGGTTCCTCCCACTTTTTCACGGATCTGAAGGGCTGTCTCCAACGCGAACAGATCGTAAGGATTGGTCCTGGTCTCCCCGGACATTCTCTTCATGGCACCGGTTTCCGGATCAATATCCACCTTGGAACTCGCCGGTACCTGTTTCATACATACTACGATTTTCATACTTTCTACTTCTTTCTTCACTTTCTCGCTTCAACGCTTTAAACGGTTGTATTATTATAACATCATCTGATTAAATTGTCGAGGTTTTCAGGACAATTTGCGCAGATAGATTATTCTATCTACTTTTTTCGTTCGTAAAACATGAGCTAAAGCCTGTTGCCCGCGCAAATTCAAAAAGTTCCCAGACAGACCATCTCTTTATGAGATTCTTATTCTGTCCGAGAACTTTTACTCTTAAATATTATGTAAACTTATATTTGATGTTTCTATATCCCTTTGTTTTTCGTACTCCGCTTCCGTCTGCTTCCCGCACCGGATCTTCCGGAACACACCTGCAAATTGACGCTCCTGTTTTATTTTTCCTGAAAGAATTCAATTTCTTCTCCTGTCGGTCCGTTGCAGAAAGCCACACGAACCGGAAATTCCGGTTGGGACGGAATCACGATGTCTTTTGGCTCTACGGTGATCGGATATCCTGCTTCACGGACTGCTTTCACACATCCGTCCACATCATCCGTCTTCAGTGCAAAATGCCGGATGCTTCCCTGAGGCAGCTGTCCTTCAGCATCGGTAAAGACTTCCACCAGGCCTGCACCCGTATCAAACATAAAGCCTTCAAGTTCCGGTTCTCCCCAAGAACGAATCACAGGCATACCCAGAACCCCCTGATAAAATTCTTTTACTTTTTCGATCTCCGATTTTTCGCATCGGATACATACATGATGAATTCCCTGTACCAACATATTATTTTTCTCCTTTCTTACGGGCCCGTCTTTTTCTTTTGATTTCTTCTTTTTTGGTCCGTATCTCCATGGCTTCCTCTTCCGTGGTATATTTCATGGTCTTTACCGCAAAGACTCTGCCCTGCTCCGTCTTCTTCATCCGGATCTTGCCCTTCATCCAGCCATGTACCGGACAGTACGCCAAGCAGTAATAATTCTTCTGCCCTGCCGCAAACCACCGGATCTTTTTGCGGATATTTTTCTGCACAGATGACAGCGGCTGCTGGTGATCTCCTTATCCGCCATGGCTTCTTCTTTGGAGTCAAATTCCCGGGAAATAAATTTTTCATACCCCGGATAAAAGACTTTGATCTCTTCTTCCTTCCGTTTCGGATTCTGATAACAGTCAATAGAATAAAACGTGTCCACGATCTCGCTTCGGAGCCGCATCAAAACCTTTGCCGTATACCAGGAATCCGCCAGTGCCCCGATGAAATTCCTGCTGTTTTTCAATCTCCAGTACATCCACGGCATATTCC
>ENA-OQKR01000857-OQKR01000857.1-human-gut-metagenome-genome-assembly--contig:-NODE-857-length-10977-cov-2.094378_pt1 | contig 10977 bp, 9 predicted proteins | sample MGYA00242803_ERZ504806 | MGnify/ENA primary metagenome ERZ504806 (study PRJEB26092, sample SAMD00036399) | human gut metagenome | host: Homo sapiens | study: EMG produced TPA metagenomics assembly of...
GTAAAAGAATAAAGAAAAATATTATAAGAATTATAAAAAGCACTGTGTGATGAAAAATTGAATTCATCTTACAGTGCTTTTTACTATTGAAATATTAAAAATTATTGCATGTTTTCACAGAAGATCTCCTCCATGGAAGCCTTAAGCGGAACGCCAAGCCTGCGTAAAGTTCCGTCCAGGGCAGCAAAAACTTCTCTTACATTATAGAATGTAGCGTTGTTTCCCATATGTCCGATGCGGATCACTTTGCCAGCCAGGACATCGAAGAAACCTGCCAGCATAATGTTGTAGTCTTTTTTACTCCCTCAAGGATCGCTTCGGCTGTTGTGCCCTCCGGTACTTCAAAAACAGTAACTGTACTGGAATATCCGCTGTGCAGGTAAAGGTTCAGGCCTGCGCCTGTGATGGCCTTTCTGGAGGCACTGGCGATCTTTGCGTGGCGGGAGAGGATGGCAGGGTCTGCTGCGATGTTGTCAATGGCAGTGCGGAGTCCGTAGATATCGCTGATCGGCATTGTATATGGAAACCATTTCTCTTCGTAATAATGTGCAAAAGTTGTAAGATTGGCATAGAAAGAAGCAATTGGTGTCTTACGGTCTGCCATGGATTTCTTTGCATCGTCGCTTACTACAACGAAGGTCAGTCCCGGAGGTGCAGATACCACCTTCTGTGATCCGCCGCACATGATATCAATCTGGCATGCATCAATGTTCAGAGGCTCGCCGAAGGAAGCGGAGACAGAATCTACAACGGTAAGGATCCCGTATTTTTTAAGAAGCGGGCAGATGGCAGCTACATCGTTAAGCATGCCACTTGGAGTATCGCCGTGTACTACGGTTGCATATTTGTAGTCATGGTTATCCGTAAGGAAGGCTTCCAGTTCCTTTACATCGAGAGTATTCTGATAATCTCTGGTATAAAGCTCCGGTCTGCCTCCGTACATGGAAACAAAATCGGCAAAGCCTTTTCCATAGATACCATTGTCCAGAACAAGAACCTTATCTCCAGGTTCAGTCATGGAAGCAATGGCAGCCTCCAGTCCAAGGATACCCTCACCGCTTAAGATGAGAGTTTCGTTGGAGGTATGGAGAAGAGAACTGATCTTCTCGCAGGTTTCTTTATAAAATTCGACAAAATCTTCGTCCAGATCCGGATTTGTGCATTCCATGCTTCTTGCCAGACGGACATTTTCTGCGACCTGTGTAGGTCCCGGTGTCATGATCTTATACATAAGCTCACCTCTTGATCTTTATAGTATTTCCGTAAATTACGGCTGCTTTTTTAATCCGGTTTTTCTTGCTGCAAGGTTTAAGGGGGTGATCACTATGAGAACGATGACAGCTGCAACACCGATCTGGACCAGGTTTCCCGGGATGGAAGATACCGGTGCCAGTGGATTTCCATAGATGATAACCTCTGCAATGTAGTATCCTACTACTTTGATCACGCAGGCTGCGGCAATGGCGATCACATACCATTTCATGTTCTGGTGCCGGTGATCCTCTGTGAGCTTACCTACTGTGAAGCCCATGATCCCTACAATAATAAGAGTAAATGGTGCCCACAGGGTCCAGCCGGAGAGAAGGTCAAAGAGCCCCATTCCGATCCCACCGGCAATGGCTCCGGTTTTCTTTCCGAATAAAATAGCACCGATGAATAACGGCACATTTCCAAGGTGGATCAGTCCGCCGTTGGCTGCGATCGGAAGCTTAACATTAATAAATGCGGTGAAGATATAAGTCAGCGCAACAAATGCGGCTGTAATGGTGAGAAACTGAACAGATGAAAGCTCCTGGTCAGTTCTCTGAGATGTCTGAACTGCTTTTTCCATAGCGATAGATCCCTTCCTGAAAACATCGATGTATGGATGTCCTCTTTTCATATATTTTTGGTTGGGTATACTTTACAACATGAGTGTGCATGAATAAAGACACAATTATAGAAAAAAAAGAAGGGGACAGATCTGAGAGGGATATTTGTCATTAAAACAGGAGGTTTACCTGGTGGGGAATAAAACAGAGTTTTCGTAATGAAGGCGTAAAACGGGAAATACAGGGTCAGCATAGGAAGAGAATAAGATAGGTATATCTGGGAAGATTATAATGTTAGAAAAATCCTGTACGGAGCAGGATGTCTGCTTACGGTTCACTGGCAATGTCCCGCGAGATGTTTTTGTGAGTGAAGGTCACAGAAAACCCGAGACATATTCATAAAGTACAGGGAGAAATCAATTGACAAAGCTGTAATAAAATCGTAAACTATAGCAAAGAGTGTGTTCAGGAGTGAATATTCCAGGCACACTTTGCGACTGATGATGATTATGAGGAGGATACTATGAAGAATAAAAAATTTATTGCACTTTTAGCTATGACTGTTGCTCTTTCTGGTGTCATGACGGCATGTAGTTTCGGAGGAGGAAAAGAGGACAGCGTGGTTGTGGAGTCTACTCCTACTCCTACACCGGCGAAAAAAGCGAAGGTTACACCGACTGTTGCAGCAGATGCACAGAATACAACCTATACATCCAAGGATAAATCTGTAGCGATCAAGCTTCCGGATGCAACCTGGGCCAACAAATCCGATGAGACAGATATGGTAAGCTTCGAGTCTCCGGACCAGGGCAGGATCCTGATCCTTCACGGCTCCGGTGCAGATCTGGAATCCGCAGTGATCCCGAACTCCCAGGATATGGCAGTTTCCATGACACAGGCAGAGAACATGGTAAATGGAACCGATTTTGAGATCCAGGATTACAAGGCAGATCAGAAAGACGGAATCAACGTTTATTCCTATACTGTGAAATATAAAGATACGACCAAGAGTGACGGTTATGTATATGCTATCAATAAATACTTTGTAAGTGACAGCGAGTATTACAGCATTGTGGCCTCTGTTAAAAAAGAGGATGCTCTGAAAAAGGTTCAGGAGTCTGTCGACAGCTTTGCGATCCTTGGTGATTCCACTCTGAAGAGTGCGGCAAATGGTTCCGCAGCCAAGACTGCCGGTAAAGATAATGCAGCAGCTTCTTCTGACGGAAATGCATCTGCAGATGGTAATGCAGCAGCTTCTACTGACGGAGCAGCAGATGGAACTACAGCTGCCGGCGGAAGCACATCTGCCGACGGAAGTGCAGCGTCTGACGGAAGCAGCACATCTGACGGTTCTTCCGATGGAACTGCATCCACTGACAGCAGCTCCTCCGGTGCTATCGTAAATGGCGGATTTACAGATGAGCAGCTTGGCAACACAGATGAGACAAGAACTATTTACAGAAACTCCGATGGTAAACCACGTGTTATCGTTCCGGACGGAAACGGTGCATGGATGGATAACGAAGGAAACCGTTTCACCTTCTCTTCTCAGTATGACTGTGATGTATACGAAGAGGATGGAACAAGCTTCTACTGGCACGGTGAGGCTGCAGACGTATACTATATGCCTGTACAGTAAAGCCTGGAGCAGCAGGAGATTCGGTTAGATAAGAGTTCCGGGATCACAGCTTTTGTGGCTGCGGTCCCGGATTTTTTGTGTCATATTATGTCAGAGGCGTATACTTATACAGGAAGACATGGTATAATGTGAACGCTGCGGGCGATGGAACGTCCGAAAAATATTTGGAGGTTTTTATGGAAGCATACAGCGATTTTGCCAGAGTTTATGATATTTTCATGGACAATGTGGAATATGAAAAATGGGCGGAATATCTTATAGAAAGTCTTAAAGAATACGGAATTGAAGACGGGATCGTGCTGGAACTTGGCTGTGGGACCGGAGTGATGACAGAGCTTCTGGCTGAGTCCGGTTATGATATGATCGGTGTGGATAACTCTGAGGAAATGCTTGGCGAAGCCATGGAAAAACGTGCAGAATCCGGTCATGAGATCCTTTATCTGGAACAGGATATGCGGGAGTTTGAACTTTATGGAACGGTACGTGCTGTCGTCAGCGTCTGTGACTGTATGAACTTACATCACAGAGGAGGATGATCTGCTTACTGTATTTAAACTGGTGAACAATTATCTTGATCCGGATGGAATTTTCATATTTGATATGAACACCCCGGTATAAATACCGGGAAATGCTTGGAAATACGACTATTGCAGAGAATCGGGAAGAGGGAAGCTTTATCTGGGAAAATGAATTTGATGAGGAGGCCGGGATCAATGTGTATGATCTGACTCTGTTTCTTCCGAGAGAAGATGGTCTTTATGAGAGAGACGAGGAAATTCATTACCAGAAGGCCTATGATCCGGAGAAAGTAAGGGAACTTCTTGAAAAGGCAGGCCTGATCCCGCTGGCGGTTTATGACGCATACACCAAGGATGCACCGAAGCCGGACAGCGGAAGACTGACTTTTGTGGCCAGAGAACATGGAAAGGAAATTCCGTCAGACGAGAAATAAAGGAGGAAATTTTTTATATGAGTGATTATATTGTAAGAGCAACAGCGGCAAACAGCCAGATCCGTGCATTTGCGGCTGTTACAACCGATATGGTGGAGACAGCGAGAAAGAATCATAACACCAGTCCGGTGGCAACAGCGGCACTGGGACGTCTCCTTACCGGCGGTGCCATGATGGGAGCTATGATGAAAGGAGAAAAGGATCTCCTTACACTTCGGATCCATGCAGGAGGACCACTGCAGGGAATCACAGTAACTGCAGATTCTCACGGAAATGTAAAGGGCTATGTGGGGAATCCGGATGTATGTATCCCGGCAAACAGCAAAGGCAAGCTGGATGTTGCGGGAGCTGTCGGCGTAGGCTTTATGGATGTGATCAAGGATATGGGACTGAAAGAGCCATATGTGGGACAGGTTGCTCTTCAGACCAGCGAGATCGCAGAAGATCTCACCTATTATTTTGCAACCAGCGAGCAGGTTCCGTCTGCGGTAGGACTGGGTGTGCTGATGAATAAGGATAATACAGTCCGTCAGGCGGGAGGCTTTATTGTACAGCTGATGCCTTTTGCAGAGGAAGAGGTGATCGCAAAGCTTGAGGAAAACGTATCAAAGATCGATTCTGTTACCAATCTTCTGGAGCAGGGACACACACCGGAAAGTCTTCTTGAAAAAGTACTGGAAGGCTTTGACATAGAGATCAATGATACACTGCCCACACAGTTCCATTGCAACTGCTGCAGAGAGCGTGTGGAAAAAGCGCTGATCAGCATCGGAAGAAAAGAACTTAACGAGATGATCCAGGAAGGCAAGGACATTGAGACGAACTGCCATTTCTGCAATAAGAATTATAATTTTACCGTGGAAGATCTTAAGAGGATCATAAGAGAGTGCAAGCGATAAAACTCGGGAGGAAGAAAAAATGAAGCATGGTTTTATCAAGGTGGCAGCGGCAACGCCGAGAGTTACCGTTGCAGACTGCAAGGCAAACGGAGAGGAAATCCTGAAGGCCATTCATGAAATGGAAAAGGAACATGTCAAGCTGATGGTATTTCCGGAATTTTGTATCACAGGATATACCTGTCACGATCTTTTTCTCCAGAGATGTCTTCTGGACAGTGCGTGGGATGAGCTTCTGCATATTGCAGAGGAGACAAGGGAGACGGACGCCCTGATCTTTGTGGGACTCCCGCTGCGTCACAGAGGCAAGCTCTATAATGTGGCAGCAGCTCTGAATCATGGCCGTATCGTGGGATTTGTGCCGAAGACGCATATTCCGAATTATAATGAGTTTTATGAGCAGAGACAGTTTGCAGGTGCAGAGGTAGAAGATGTGGAATTTGTGGACTTCCTGAAGTGCGAGAAAAATGAGGAGGATGAGTTCTGGGATGAAATTCCTTTTGGAACAGAGCTGATCTTTGAATGTAAGGAATTTCCGGAATTCACCGTTGCAGCAGAGCTTTGTGAGGATCTCTGGGTCCCTGCGCCGCCAAGTATCCGTCATGCCGTCAACGGTGCGCATATCATCGTTAATCTTTCTGCCAGTGATGAGATGGTAGGTAAGGATTCCTACCGGAGAACTCTGATAAGCGGGCAGTCAGCACGACTGATCTGCGGATATATTTATGCCAGTGCAGGGGAAGGGGAGTCTACCCAGGATCTCGTGTTTGGCGGACAGAATATGATCGCAGAGAACGGTTCCATGCTTGCGGAAAGCAGACGCTTTGAGAACGGCATCATTTACAGTGAGATCGATGTGCAGAGACTGGCTGATGAGAGAAGAAGAATGTCCACGTATCCGGCAGTTTCTACCTGCAGTCATACAAGAGTTGATTTTTCCGTAGCAGAGGAGAAAACAAGACTTACCAGAAAATATCCACAGTATCCCTTCGTTCCGTCTGTGAAGGAAGAGCGTGATGAGCGCTGCGAAGAGATCCTGAACATCCAGGCTATGGGACTTAAGAAACGTATGGAGCATATCCACAGCAGGAGTGCGGTAGTAGGACTTTCCGGAGGACTGGATTCTACCCTGGCGCTTCTTGTAATGGCACGTGCCTTTGACCGGATGGAAATGCCGAGAGAACAGATCCACTGTGTGACCATGCCATGCTTTGGAACCACAGACAGAACCTATCAGAATGCCTGCAAGTTAAGCCGCTGCCTTGGTGCAAGGCTTACCGAGGTAAATATTAAAGAGGCGGTAAATATCCATTTCCGGGATATCGGACATGATCCGGAGATCCACGATGTGACGTATGAGAACAGTCAGGCACGTGAGCGTACTCAGATCCTGATGGATACGGCAAACGAGGAAGGCGGCGTTCTTGTGGGAACCGGAGACCTTTCCGAGCTGGCTCTTGGCTGGGCAACCTATAATGGCGATCACATGTCCATGTATGGTGTAAATGCTTCTGTCCCGAAGACACTGGTACGTCATCTGGTACGTTATTATGCGGATACCTGCGGAGATGAGGAACTGAAGGAGGTTCTTCTGGATATCCTGGATACTCCGGTAAGCCCGGAGCTTCTTCCTCCTAAGGATGGCAAGATCGCCCAGAAGACGGAGGATCTGGTAGGACCTTATGAGCTTCATGATTTTTATCTGTATTACATGCTGCGTGCAGGATTTACACCGGATAAGATCTACAGGCTTGCCTGCCTGACCTTTGAGGGGATTTATGATAAAGAGACGATCCTGAAATGGCTGAAAACCTTCTATCGGAGATTTTTTGCCCAGCAGTTCAAGCGTTCCTGTCTGCCGGATGGCCCGAAGGTAGGTAGTGTGGCACTTTCTCCAAGAGGAGATCTCAGAATGCCAAGTGATGCAAGTGCAAGGATCTGGCAGGATGTGCTGGAGAAGATTGAAATCTGAATGTAGATCACAAAGAGGAATGTGAATGCTGTTACAGGATCAAATATATCTGATATGAGAAAAAGCGGAGAGCTTAAGTGTTCTCGCTTTTTTACTGCATCCGTGATAGCTGAAAGGAGTACCTGGGAGGTATATTTCCGGCTCCTGCATACTGAATGTCTTCTAGGGACTGATTGGAATAGATCTGACTTGCCAAAGAATCCAGAACCGGTTCCATAAGAGGATAGGAAGCTTTTGTGGTTTCATTTAAATTCACCAGACGGATGGCCTTGATCCTGTCAGCATTTACAGTAACTTCCACATCGAAGGTATTCTCGTTCAGGGTGATGGAAGAGGTATAGACGCCCGGCTTGTAGCGGGATTTTTCGCTGGCTGTATGACTGGCATTTTTTCCGGGACCGAACATGAAGAAAAGAACGACAGCCAGAACAACAGCCAGAGCCAGAAAGACAGCTGTGTAAATGATCTCTTTCATATGTAGGACGATGATCCTGGTTTTGGAACTCATGGCGCACGCCTCCCAAAGCTTTTTATATAGTTTATTATCGGGATGGAGGATTTATGCCACAGCTGTGCGCAGGTCATTCGATACTGTGCCTGGAAAAATAAGGAAAAGAGCAGGCAGATATTTCAGAATATAGAGAACGACCGTTCTATAGGAGCAGAATTTGTGGTATGATAGGAATACTTCAGGCGCAGGATGGCGCCGGAATGACTGAAAATCTGCAAGTAATCGGGAGGATGAAGATGTCATTACAGTTTATTATAGGAAGTTCCGGAAGCGGAAAATCCTGTTATGCTTATCAGAATATCATAGAACAGGCAGGGCTGCATCCTGAGAAGCTTTTTTATGTGATCGTGCCGGAGCAGTTTACCATGCAGACCCAGAAGACACTGGTGGAGATGAGTCCGGGCAGGGGAATCCTGAATATTGATATCCTGAGCTTTGAGCGTCTTGCATACCGTGTTCTGGAGGAAGTTGGAGGAGACAGCCGCATCCTTCTGGAAGAAACCGGTAAGAGTATGGTGCTGCAGAAGATGGTACAGCAGCATGGAAAGGAGCTTTCCTATCTGGGAGGTCAGATGCGTAAAGTGGGATACCTGGATGAAGTGAAGTCTATCCTGTCGGAGTTTATGCAGTACGATATCCGGGACAGTGAGATTCAGGAGATGATCGAGGATTCCGGTGACAGAGCGTTACTTCAGATGAAGCTGAAAGACGTAGCTGTTCTTTACCAGGCATTTACCGGATATCTGAAGGATCATTATATGACAGGAGAAGAAGTAATGGATGCGCTGGAAAAAGCTCTTCCGTTTTCTGAAAAAATGAAAAACAGTGTACTCCTTCTGGATGGTTACACCGGTTTTACGCCTATTCAGATGCGTGTTGTGGGAGAACTTCTTGCTGTCTGTGAGAAGGTGATGGTAACGGTGACCATGGATGCGGATGAGAATCTGAACATGAGAGGAAAACCTTATCAGCTTTTTTATATGAGCCGTCAGATGATCCACGGGCTTTCGGAGCTGACCAGGGAGATCGAGACACCGGTTCTTTTGAAGGATGTGGGAAAATCCCGCTTTTCCCAGGCACCTGCCCTTCATTTCCTTGAAAAAAATATCTTCCGTTACCGAAAAAATATATATAAAAAAGCGCAGGATGAGATCTGCATGTTTTCGGCAGTGAACCCGCAGAAGGAAATGGAAGAAGCTGCCCGCCGGATCGCCAGACTTGTAAGGGAAAAGGGCTGCCGTTACGGTGAGATCGCCGTGATCACAGGTAACCTGGAGGAGTATGGAAATCTTGCAAAGCAGGTATTTACAGCAGCAGGGATCCCGTATTTCATTGATGAGAAGCACACGGTCCTGATGAATCCGTTTGTAGAATATTTCCGGGCAGCACTTGAGATGGCAGTGCAGGATTTTTCCTATGAGAGTGTATTCCGGTATCTCCGGTGCGGAATGTCCTGTGTGACCAGGGAGGAAGCAGACCTTCTGGAGAATTATGTGCTGGCTCTTGGTATCCGTGGATTTAAGAAATGGGATGAAGTGTGGGTGCGTATTTACCGGGGAATGCCGCCGGAAAGCATTCAGAGGCTTAATGAGATCCGGCAGCGGTTCGCAGATGAGACCAGAGAGCTTGCGCTAAGCTTTAAAGGTGGGAAAAAGACGGTGTCGGGAATACTGTACTTTTCTCTACGAGTTTGCAGTGCGGAGACCAGGTGCAGCAGAAACTGAAGCATCAGGAACTGAAATTCAAGGAACAGGGCGACAAGGCCATGGAAAAGGAATATGCCCAGATCTACGGAATTGTTATGGAACTTCTGGATAATATGGTGGAGATCCTTGGAGAGGAAACCGTGAACCGCCAGGATTTCCGTCAGCTTCTGGAAACAGGACTGAACCAGGCCAAGGTGGCTCTGATCCCGCCAAGTATGGACCAGGTACTTGTGGGAGATATGGAGAGAACCAGGCTGAAGGATATCCGTGCACTGTTTTTTGTGGGAGTAAATGAAGGGAATATTCCGAAGAATACATCCGGTGGAGGAATGCTTACGGAGATTGACAGAGAATTTTTTAAAGATCAGGGGATCCAGCTTGCACCGGGGCCAAAGGAACTGATGAACATGCAGCGATTTTATCTGTATCTGAACATGACCAAGCCAAGAGAACTGCTCTGTCTGTCCTTCTGTCAGTCCGACAGCCAGGGAAAAGCCCTGAGTCCGGCCTTTCTGTCAGTAATATCCGGGAGATGTTCCGGAAATGGAGATCCGGCAGTGCGGAGATATGCAGGAACCTATGGAATTACTGGAGCTTCCGGGAATCAGCCTGGATTATTTCCTGAGAGGGCTTGCAGGAGAAGCTTACCAGGATAATGCGGTCTTCCAGGAACTGTACAGCTGGTATCTTCAGAGCCCGGAATACAGGATCCTTGTAAAAAAGCTTACAGAGGCATCTTTTTCAGAACGACCGTCAGATAAGATCGGAAAAACAGTGGCAAAGATCCTCTATGGAGAAATTTCCCCGTACAGTGCTACCCGGCTGGAGCGTTTTGCGGCCTGTGCATTTGCACATTTTCTGCAGTATGGACTGAAGATTACAGAACGTGCAGAGTATGAGTTCCGGGCTATGGATATGGGAAATGTCATGCATATGGCACTGGAAAAATTTGCGGCGGAAGTCCGAAAAGAGGGACTGGACTGGGCAGAGCTTACGGAGGAAGAGCGAAACCGTATCATAGACAGCTGTCTGGATCAGGTTTCCGCAGATTACGGAAATACGATCCTTAAAAGCAGTGCGAGAAATGAATATATGATCGAACGGACCAGACGTATTTTGCGGCGTACCGTGTGGGCTTTGCAGGAACAGCTGAAGCATGGAGCATTCCGGCCGGAAGGATTTGAGGTGAGGTTTCAGGGCGGAAGGATCGACCGTGTGGATATCATGGAAGAGCCAGAGAACAACCGGGTCTATGTGAAGGTGATCGATTATAAAACCGGAATACTCGTTTGATCTGCTGGCGTTGTATCATGGCCTTCAGCTTCAGCTGATGGTCTATCTGGATGGAGCATTACGAGGTGGAAAAACGGAGTATCCGGATCGCGAGATCGTTCCGGCCGGTGTGTTTATTATAATGTGAAGGATCCTATGATACAGGAGAAGATCCAGTGCGGTATAGTGGAAAGCAGTCAATGAGCAGATGCTAGAAG
>ENA-OQKR01000858-OQKR01000858.1-human-gut-metagenome-genome-assembly--contig:-NODE-858-length-10959-cov-2.045329_pt1 | contig 10959 bp, 12 predicted proteins | sample MGYA00242803_ERZ504806 | MGnify/ENA primary metagenome ERZ504806 (study PRJEB26092, sample SAMD00036399) | human gut metagenome | host: Homo sapiens | study: EMG produced TPA metagenomics assembly of...
CTGAACTATCTTTTTAATTTTGTCTTTGTTTTTGTCTTTGTTTGTTACCAGAACAGAACACCTTTAATTGCTGGTCACTTGCGATGGCTATCTTTTAATGTTATCGTTATGTCTTTGTCTTGTTTTACCTGATCTACATGCGTTACATAAGTATCTTCTTCTGTTTTTTCCAAGATGCTCGCCAATTCCGACAATTGATTTTAATGCCTTTGCAAATGCGGTATCCCTAATTGGTGTGATCGCCACGCACAAGCCAAATACGACACATGCGGCAGGGATATAATACCACTTAAACTGCTTCTTCTTTTGTTGTCCTTTTGTTGTAATTCCTGTACTTTCATAGAATTGTTTCTTTATATGCTCTTTTTCTGTTTTTGTCAGTTTTTCTTCCTCTTCTGGAACAAACTTTTCTAAATTGATTTCTCTATATTCTCGTTTCATTACCCTCACCCCCGTGATCTTTGTCTTTGAAAAATTTCCGAATCTTTGTCTTTCCTTTGGAAATTCTTGAGTAAATACGGTCTCTGTGCAGCCCTGTTTCTACTGAAATCTGTGCAACTGACTGTTCTATTACATATCTTCGGTAAAATAAATCCTTATCTTCTTCCGAAAGACATTTTAGCAGTTTTCCCAATTCTTCATCGGATGCATCTTCTTCTGCTTGTAAAAATCCTCGCTCTTCCTGATACAGTTGTTTGATTTCTTTGATTGATTCTTCTTCATACACGCTAATCTCTTTTGATGTTCTTTTTAATTCCTTTCGAAGAAGATCAATCGCTTTGTATTTTGCAATGGCACACAGAAAAGCTTTGAAATCTCCTTTTTTCGTATCAAATCTTTCTGGATGATTCCAAACCGCCAACAGACAATCATTGAAACACTCTTCCCAATGGTCTTTCTGATCATAAAGATTTTTAAGAAGTACCGTTTTGATCAGGCCTCCATATTGATCTATGATGTAATCGATCGCCTGTGGATTTTTCTTCTTTAATTGTTTTATCAAATTTTGTTCCGTGATCTTCACATATTTACCCTCCATATCTTACTGTATACAGTACTTTTATTTACCGGTCTATTTATTACTTCGTATTGGAAATGAAAAATCTGTCCATTTTTATCTATTTTTCCATTATATCTTAAGAAAAGTGAAAGAAAAACATCAACTTATTCGTTTCTTTTCTTTGTTAAGATCATATCATAACGATCAAGGAGAATTTCTTTATGAAAAACAAACGAACTTTTTTACTTCATTTATTATTTGTATTTTATCTGGCGGCACTAACCTGGATCATCTTATTTAAGATGGCAGTTTCTTTTGACACAATCGATCATGGGATACGAAGCCTGAATCTGATCCCATTCAAAGGTGCCATGATCACAAATGGACAAATCAACTTTTCTGAGATGATCGATAATATTCTTGTTTTCTGCCCTTTTGGAATTTATATTGGAGTTTTGTATCGACGTTGGAATTTGTCTGAGAAAGTGTTGTCTTTCTTCTCTGTAAGCTTGATTTATGAGGTTCTGCAGTATGTTTTGGCAATTGGACGCAGTGATATTACGGATGTAATCATGAATACAGTTGGTGGAATTGTTGGACTTTTGATTTATTCTCTGCTTAATAAGATCTGTCGAAATGAACGTATGACAGAAATTGTTGTATTCATCTGCGCTGCTTTTGGAAGTGCGGCTGTATCTGGATTTTTATTGGCAATTTTTCACGCTAATTAAATTTGAATTTAGTCTTTGATGTATGTGATGGAAATAAAGGCTATCGGAATTCCCGTAGGTTGTTTCCTGTTATAGGTTGAAAGATTCCAATTTAAGTAATATACGACAACAGTTTTTTCCTTACAAATTTCTGTTTGTCTGGAACTAAATTAATATTCTAGAACCTATTATATTTCATCATCTCTCTGCTATCAATATATTTTATTTTGCCCACTGTACACTCTGTGTATATGATAAAACATAAATAAGAAACCGAATTCCACCGCTGTGATTTCGGTTTCTTATTTATGTTTATCATATACTCATAGCCTACAATTGGCCAATCAAATTAAATTTACAAAAATGCCCGAACAAGCTATCCTACACTTATCCGGGCATTTTCGTTTAAGGTCGAGATTATATTATTATTTTTTAGGAAAATTGACATTTATGTTTTAGTTTTTATGTTTCGCAAGAAAAATCTAGCCTACTGTACTGCTTTAAAAGCTTCCTCTAAATCTTCGATGATATCATCGATATTTTCTGTACCGATTGACAGACGGATTGTGTTAGGTTTGATTCCTGATCCTAATAATTCTTCTTCAGTCATCTGAGAATGTGTTGTAGATGCTGGATGGATGACTAAGGATTTCACGTCTGCTACGTTTGCAAGCAGTGAGAATAACTCTAAGTGATCGATAAAGTCTTTTGCTTTCTGCGCATCACCTTTGATCTCGAATGTGAAGATAGATCCACCACCGTTAGGGAAGTATTTTTTGTATAATTCCTGCTGCTCAGGATCGTCAGATACTGATGGATGGTTTACTTTTTCTACTGCTGGATGGTTTTTCAGGTATTCTACAACTTTTAATGCATTCTGTACATGACGCTCTACTCTTAAGGATAATGTTTCTAATCCCTGTAAGAAGATGAATGCATGAACTGGAGATAATGTTGCTCCTGTGTCACGAAGTAATAATGCTCTGATCTTTGTTACGAATGCAGCTGCTCCAACGTCTTTTGTAAAGCTTACTCCATGGTAGCTTGGGTTTGGTTCTACTAATGATGGGAATTTTCCTGATGCTTCCCAGTCGAATTTACCACCGTCAATGATGACACCACCGATTGTTGTTCCGTGACCACCGATGAATTTTGTTGCTGAATGTACTACGATGTCTGCTCCATATTCGATTGGTCTTACAAGGTATGGTGTTGCAAATGTATTATCTACGATCAGTGGAATGTTGTGTTCATGAGCGATCGCTGCTGCTTTCTCAATGTCTACAACGTCTGAGTTTGGATTTCCTAATGTTTCGATGAATAATAATTTTGTGTTATCTTGAATTGCTCCTCTTACTTCATCTTCATTGAAAATGTCTACGAATGTTGTTTCGATTCCGTAATCTGGTAATGTATGCTCTAAGAAGTTGTATGTTCCACCGTAAATGTTTTTCGCTGCAACTACGTGATCTCCTGCTTTTGTAATATTTTCAATCGCATATGTGATTGCTGCTGCTCCAGATGCTACTGCTAATGCTGCAACTCCACCTTCTAGTGCTGCGATTCTCTGTTCAAAGACGTCTTCTGTTGGGTTTGTTAATCTTCCGTAGATGTTACCTGCATCTGCAAGTCCGAAACGTGCAGCTGCATGATCGCAGTTTCTGAATACATAAGAAGATGTCTGATAGATTGGTACTGCTCTTGCATCTGTCACTGGATCTGGCTGTTCCTGTCCTACGTGTAACTGTAATGTTTCAAACTTATAATTTCTTTCTTTACTCATAATTTCTATCTCCTTTGTTGACTTTTATTTTGAATTTTGTATGTTGTCTTTCTTGATTACTAAACTTATCTTACCATTAGATTTCCTACTTGTCCAATATGAAAAGTCAACATCTAGTTATAGGATATCCCTATAACCAGAGTCGTCACCCATAGCTTTATACTTTTTGATCTCCTCTAAGTACTTCTCTCCTAATGGGCTGATCGCGACTCCTTTTCGCTTGATATAGCCAATCGTCATGAGCTCATCCGATTTTAGTTTCACAGCACAGTAATCATCACCATTTAAGCTTTCACAGATAATTCCTGAACATAATGTATATCCATTTAACCCAACCATGAGATTTAACATAGTAGCTCTGTCATTTGCTTTGATCAGACGTTTATATTCATAGGTACTTAACACTTCCTCTAGCAAAATAAAGGAATTATATTCCCCCTGTTCAAATGACAGGCATGGATATTCTTCCAGCTCTTCGATCGAAATCTCCTCTTTGTCTGCTAGTGGGTGTCCCTTCCACATATAAACATAGATTCCACATTCCAATAATGGATGGAATTCAAGCCCTGATTCCTGCAGCATCTTGCTTAATACCTTCTTATTAAATTCATTTAAATAAAGGATCCCGATCTCACTATGAAAATCTTTGACATCTTTGATCACTTCGTATGTCTTTGTCTCTCTGACTGCAAATTCGTATTCATCCATACCAAATTGTTTGACCATCTCCACAAAGGCATTCACTGCAAATGTATAATGCTGCATGGAAACTCCGAATTTCTTCTTGATATTTTTCTTCTCAATATAGCGAGATTCCATAAGCTGATACTGTTCAACGACCTGTCTTGCATAACTTAAGAATTCCATCCCTTCTTGTGTGACTGATACTCCTCGATTGCTTCTCTTAAAGAGTCTTGTTCCAATCTCTTTTTCTAATTCTTTGACTGCAAGAGATAGACTTGGCTGTGAGATAAACAGGCTTTTTGCCGCCTCATTCATAGATCCTGTATCTGCGATCGCTATAATATATCTTAATTGCGTTAATGTCATGGTTCTTCCCTTCCTTATCTTTTGAAACTCTCTAATGTCCGTGGTTTATTATACTTGATTTTTCGCCGCTTGTCTTATGATTTTTGAAAGAAATGCTCTTGACATATTGGTTTGCTTTGTCTTATAATAATGGCTGTTTCAATAGTTAGAATTCTAACTATTAGTTTCCTAATCATAAAAGGAGCATCATCTATGTATGAATCATCTTATCATTATCTTCTGATGTCCAATCATTTAAGCCTTCAGAAGAAAATCATGGCTGTCTTAAAGCCACTTGGTCTCTCAACCGGCCAGCCAAAGGTCTTAGACCATCTTCGATATCATAATGGTGCCAGTCAAAAAGACATTGCCCATGCTTGTCATATCGAACCTGCTTCTTTGACTTCTATTTTAAATCGAATGGAAAAACAGCATATGATCGAGCGTAAAAATTTGAACGGAAATCGCCGATCCTTTCATATTTTCTTGACAGATTATGGAATGGAACTGTCTGAATCGATTGAAAAAGCTTTCTTATCTCTTGAACAAGAAGTTTTTTCTGGGATTTCTAATGCAGAAAAAGAACAATTTCTAAAGATCTTTGAAAAACTATATAAAAATACTACAAAAGAGGAGTAAATCACATCATGGAAAAACTAAAACGTTATATCATCTTTTTTATTGGGCTTTATATTAACTCTCTCGGAGTTGCCCTGATCACAAAAGCAAGTCTTGGTACATCACCGATTTCGTCCATTCCTTATGTACTGAGCCTTAATTTCCCATTTACACTTGGAAATTTCACCATTTTCTTCAGCCTGTTACTGATCTTTTTACAGCTGTTGATCTTACGAAAGAATTTTAAACTGGAACACGTGTTACAGATTCCAATCTCTATCTTATTCGGATATTTTATTGACTGGTCTATGATCCTTCTTGGATTTGTAAATCCGTCCTTTTATTTGATGAAGATCATTTATCTGCTGATTGGATGTCTGATCCTTGGATTTGGTGTGTATACAGAAGTCCTTGCCAATGTTGCCATGCTTCCTGGGGAATCTTTTGTACGTGCCATTGTAATGACATGGCATACAGAATTTGGTGTCACAAAAATCTGTTTTGACGTATCTATGACTGTAATTGCCGGAGTTCTTTCCTTTGTATTCGCAGGTAAGTTAGACGGTGTACGTGAAGGTACAGTTATTGCCGCTTTACTTGTTGGATTTATTGCACGTTTATTTGGACGTTTCTTATCTTTTGTGGAACCAATGCTGTTCCCAGATTCAAATACTAACACAGATTTAGACGCTGACACAGATTCAACAAACACTCCTATTGTCATTACAATCGCTCGTGAATATGGAAGCGGTGGACATGACCTTGGAGAAGCTCTTGCAAAACGTCTTGGATTTGATTTCTATGACAATGAGATCATTCAGATGGCTGCAGGTTCTACTGGTTATGATCCTGAATTCATCAAGAATAATGATGAACAGATGCGTAGTTCCCTACTTTATGACCTTGTGAATCAGGTATATTCTCACGCACCACAGAACCCAGCTCCAAAAGATAAAATCTTTGCGGCAGAATCTAAAGTAATCAATGAGCTTGCTTCAAAAGGAAATTGTGTTGTGATCGGTCGTTGTGCAGATTATATCTTAAGAAACCGCCCTCATTGCATGCGAATCTTCTTACATGCACCTGCCGAGTATCGTGTGAAACGAATTATGAGAACGGAAAACTTATCTCATGATGCGGCACTGACGAAAGCAATCCAGATGAACCGCAAGCGTTCTGATAACTATCATTATTATACGCATCAACCATGGGGATTATCCAGAAACTACCATCTGACACTGGACACTTCACTTGGAGATGATTTTGTACTTGATAGCATTTGTGAAGGGTTGAAACATATTCAGTAATTTATTGTGATTGTAAAAAGGATAGATGCCTTATTAACTTTGGTATCTATCCTTTTCTACTTTCTAATATTTTTGGAAACTGAAATATAAAACTTGTTCCTTCTCCTTTTTTGCTTTCCACATGTATTTTCCCGCCATGAACTGCCACGATAAAGTGAACCATCGAAAGACCAAGTCCAGTTCCTCCATTCTCTCTGGAACGGCTTTTATCTACCCGGTAAAAACGATCCCAGATCTTAGGAATATCTTCCTGAGCGATCCCTATCCCATCATCCTTTACTTCTCCTATGATCATATCTCCTTGTTCTTTCCATAGAATATCAATATGACCATGTTCCTTTCCATAGCTGATCGCATTCTGAACAAGATTCATCATCATTCGCAATAATAATGTATGATTTCCCATCATCTTTACATCTCGATCACTGGAAACAGATATCTGAATCTTCTTTTTCTCTGCCTGCTCGTGCAATTCTTCTACGATAACTTCTGTCAATAGTATGAGATCAACTTCTTCCATATCATAAGATTCGCTCATCTCACCTCTTGCGATCATTAACATCTCATTGATCAATTTCGACATGCGTCTTGCCTGTCTTAGAATGATCATGATCTCTTCTTTTTCCTCTTCCTCTAATACTGGATCTTCGATCAAATATTCGCATTGAGAAATGATCACGGTCACTGGAGTTCGAAGTTCATGGGATACATCTGCTGTAAACTGCTGTTCTTTTTCAAAGGATTCTTCCAGTCTTTCGAACATTTGATTAAATTTATGAGATAATTCATACAATTCATCTCTTACTTTTGGCAATGGAAGCCTTTTGGTAAGATCCTTTCCATAACTGATATTCTCTACCTGATCACAGATCAGATCCACCTGCTTTAATGCACGTTTCAGCATAAAATATCCTGTCATTGCTATCAATAAAATGAACACGGGATATAAGACGATCATCATTTTCTGAGATATTGTCATAAATACTTCGATCGCATGAATGGATGTGATTCCCCTGATCCATATAGCCTTATTCTTTCCATAGGTATGCACACTGTCATATACCATCCATTTGCTGCTACCGGATGTAATGACCCTCGGTGTATGAGACTTTAAGATTGTCTGTTTCGGAAATTTCTCTGGCATTGTGCCATATAATAATTTCCCGTTGTCATCATAGACACAAAACATGACTCCATCCTGATAAAACTGAGTATCTTCTGATAAATATAGGTTCCATCCTGAAATTGAAAGTTCGCAGAAAATCCAGTCACTGCCGCACTGACTTCTCTTCTGTCGCTGAAATCCCGACTTTGTCGACAAGTAAAACATAAAGACAAGAACCATTCCTAAAATAAGTGCAATGATCCCTGTATACCATAATGTGACCTTTTTCTTGATCGTCATCTGCTTCATCATTCTTCCCTCATCACATAGCCTGTTCCGCGTACCGTATGGATCAGTTTTTTCTCATATCCTGCATCAATTTTCTTTCGGAGATATCTTATATATACATCAATAACATTCGACCCTCCCTCATAATCATAATTCCATGCATTTTGTTCAATCTGCTGCCTCGTCATCACGATATTCTGATTCCTCATCAGACATTCTAACACCATAAATTCTTTTGACGACAAACTGATCTCTTTTCCAGCTCTTGTCACAATTCTTGTATCCCGATCCAGAGTAAGATCTGCAATCTTTAACTGATTCGTTACAAATTGGGGTTTTCTCCGCATCATCACGCGGATTCTTGCGAGTAACTCTTCAAACGCGAATGGCTTGATCAGATAATCATCGGCCCCCAGGTCAAGCCCCTTTACCCGGTCCTCAATACCATCCCTTGCAGTCAGTAAGAGAATTGGTGTATCATTCCCCATCTGTCTCACTTCCTTTAAAACCGCAAAACCATCCTTCCCAGGAAGCATGATGTCGAGAAGAACTCCATCATACGATGTCATCTCAATATAATCTAGCGCTTCTTCTCCGTCTCCACAGGCATCCACACTATAATGCTCTCTTACCAAACGTTTCTTTATAATATTTCTTAAATCTTTTTCATCTTCAACAACTAATATTCTCATAATGCCTTTATTATAATACAATCTGTTTTTTGAATCCAGCACCTATTTTTAATGTTATTTTAATGTTTATTGGTTATGCTATTTATAACAAAAGGAAATCTATCCCAACCAAAGAAAGGAGTTTACAATGAAAAAAATATTATATTTATTCTTCACATGTTCTATCATTTTTGCTTTTGCAGGATGCAGTCCTTCAAAGAAAGATTCTGCCGAGGCTACCACAACACAGGAAATTGCAACAACAACTTCCACTACAGAAAATACCACTGATTCTTCTACCTCTGATTCAGATGCCAAGAATGATTCTTATGATTTTTCAGCTTATAAAAAAAGAATCAAAAAACTCACTAAAAAAGTAAATAATGCTGCTTCTTCTTCCAATGCATCTGTCAACGAAAAACGTTTTTACACTTTGAAAAAGGAACTTGATGTGGTTGATGATGAACTTGATCATCTGGATGATGAATTTGAGCATGCTTATGAAAACGGTAAACTAAGCTTCAAAGTTTATAAATCCAGAGAAAAGACAATAGAAAAATTGGAAGATCAGCTTGATCTTTTAGAAGATGCCTTGGAAAATAAATTTGGAATTGATGATTAGAAAAAAAGATGCCATTGTAGTTTTGGCATCTTTCTTTTTCCATCTCAGTAAAATTTATTCCCAATCATTTTTTACTTCTTCTAATTTGCTTCTTAACGTCTTTTTCAAGCCCAACAAATGCTGGAATGAAACTATCACGGATCAATAATATCATCTCATCAACTTCTTGTTCATTATATATATGAACAGATGTATTTCTTTTTTTTAACATCAATAGCCATACCGCTGCATCATCTACAAAACCAAGTCTATACCCTAACTGTAAAATCTCTCTTGGTGACCCAGTTGCCGCTCCGTCTGCTCCGTGCATTTTTAATATCTCTTGTAATGACTTCCATGCAAGCTCAAATGTCAAATTAAACTGTCCGATTACGCCTGTTCTGTAAATATCATTATTATCTGCCATTTCAAAATCTGCACTTTTTAACACTTCAAGACAATTCGAAAAGTTCTCAAGCTTTTTCATATATTATCACACCATCCTTTTCTATTTCTTGTTTTAATTCCTCTGAAATTGGCTTATCTGCTTCTACCACATCAAAACTTAAAAGGGAATGTACTTTTTCTTTAATATCCCAATAAAAAGAGTCAAAATCTCCGCCATATACCGCAATATCAATATCACTTCTCTCTGTATTGTCACCTCTTGCTCTCGATCCAAATAAAATTACTTTATTGATTGAATATTTTTTTGCAAATGCAGAAATGTCCTTTAAAACTCTTTCTGAATATTGTATTTCATACCCTGCTGCCTCCTGATTTTCTAGAGTAAATGTAATCCTATGTCTTGAAAATATTATAACATCTTTTATATCTCCAGTAAATCTTCCAATTTGCATCCTAATAATGCAAGTCAATTACATCTCTTTTTTCTTGATGATCAAAAAAAGATGCCATTGTAGTTTTGGCATCTTTCTTTTTCCATGTATCTCTTTGTTATTATTGTTTTCTTAAAATGTATGCAGATCATGCCATGTCAAACCATCTCTGTCTTTTGCCCATTTGATATAGGTCTTCTTTGCTTTCTTTGGCACATAGACTTTATTGAAAATTGGCAGTGCTGTGAATTCATTGCCATTATATTTACTAACGATCACTGGAGGTTTCATTCCGTGGAAGTACACCGTTGCGTCTCCATAAAACATCCAGCGTTCCACTACCTTATTTACGGATTTTGGAATATGTACCTGATTCTTCGTTCCAATCTTTCCCATCACAGAAACTGTATCATCAATCACTTTTACTTTGGATGGAATGCTAACCTTCTTTGTTTTTGCAATTACTCCAACTAATAACCCATCGGACTTCCGATAGATGCAGTTATTTGCCATCTTGTAAATCTTATTTTTGCTGCTTAAGCTTACTTTTGTAACCTTTTTGCTAGATAATGCTTTTTGCTTCAATCTTCTTTACAGACTTTGGTAATTACTAATGCTTGTTTGTCCTGTTGAACCATTAAATAGTCTTTGTCTTTAATTTAGTTTTCTACACTTGTTAGGGAGTTGTTGACTTTTTTCTTACCTTGTTTGGTTACAAGCACTAATGTTTTTCCTTGATTTTGTTCATCAACATTCCTTTTTTCTACTGCAATAGTTTTATTTGGTCTTTTGGTACAACTGAATAGTTTTCTACTTGATTACTGTGTAAAAATAGCACTGCTTGCAATTGACTGCATGTTCTTTGTAAATAGTACCTTAACTAAGTACCGTACATTTGTCAAATGCATAAGATGGTACCTTTGTAATCTGTCTCTGGCATCTTAAGTTCCCTAAGCTTTGTTCATTCCGGTAAATGTAAGCTGCTTCTATCTGATTCACGGTATTGGG
>ENA-OQKR01000860-OQKR01000860.1-human-gut-metagenome-genome-assembly--contig:-NODE-860-length-10956-cov-3.028904_pt1 | contig 10956 bp, 11 predicted proteins | sample MGYA00242803_ERZ504806 | MGnify/ENA primary metagenome ERZ504806 (study PRJEB26092, sample SAMD00036399) | human gut metagenome | host: Homo sapiens | study: EMG produced TPA metagenomics assembly of...
TCAGGGAGATCCGGGTGAGTCCCGTTTCTATATTTCTCTGGAAGATGATCTGATGCGTCTGTTCGGTTCCGAGAAGCTGATGTCTGTATTCAGCAGCCTCGGTGTTGCAGAGAACGAGCAGATCGAGCATAAGATGCTTTCCAGCGCGATCGAGAAGGCACAGAGAAAGATCGAGAGCAACAACTACGGTATCCGTAAGAACCTGCTCGAATATGACCAGGTAAACAACGAACAGAGAGAGATCATTTACAAAGAGAGACGCCGCGTACTTGACGGAGACAACATGCGTGATGCGATCTGCAAGATGATCACCGATACCGTGGAAAATACCGTGGATATGTGTATCAGCGATGAGGTGGATTCTGATGAGTGGGATCTGGTGGAACTGAATACGATCCTGCAGCCGATCATTCCGGTGAAGACGATCACCAAGGAAGATGTCAAGGGTGTTCGTAAGAACCAGTTAAAACAGAACCTGAAAGAAGAAGCGATCAAACTGTACGAAGTAAAAGAAGCAGAGTTCCCGGAACCGGAACAGATCCGTGAACTGGAACGTGTGGTACTGCTGAAAGTTATCGACAGAAAATGGATGGATCATATCGATGATATGGAACAGCTGCGTCAGGGTATCGGTCTGCAGGCTTACGGACAGAGAGATCCGAAAGTTGAATACAAGATGAGTGCTTTCGAGATGTTTGACGAGATGATCGCAGGCATCCAGCAGGATACCGTTCGTCTGCTGTATCACGTAAGAATCGAGCAGAAAGTAGAACGTGAGCAGGTAGCGGAAGTAACCGGAACCAACAAAGACGAATCCGTCAAAGGACCGGTACGTCGTGCGGAACAGAAAGTATATCCGAACGATCCATGCCCGTGCGGAAGCGGCAAGAAATACAAACAGTGACTGCGGAAGAAAACTGGTATAAAGAAAAAGAAAAACAGCTGTTGATGCGATAGCGTAGTCAACAGCCGGAAATGTATAAAATATTGTATAAGGAAAGAGGGTAAAACCTTTGGTAGAATTAGATCAGTTTAAAGCAACATTGAATTCCTATGCGAAACCATTGGAAGAAATGAGAGATTCCCTTGATCTTGAGAACAAGGAAAAGCGAATCGAAGAATTGGAAAGAAAGATGGAAGAACCGGATTTCTGGGACAATCCGGAGCGCTCCCAGGAGATGATGAAAGAACTCAAAAGTCTCAAGGACGATAAAGAGATCTATGAAAATCTGGAGAGCCAGAGAGACGATATGGAAACTCTGATCGAGATGGGATACGAAGAAAATGATGCTTCGGTCATCTCTGAGATTCAAGAGATCATGGATCAGTTCGAGGCTGATTTCGAGACGATTCGTATGAAAACCCTGTTATCCGGGGAATACGACAGCAAGGATGCCATCATCAAGTTAAATGCCGGAGCCGGCGGAACCGAGTCCTGCGACTGGGCGGGTATGCTCTACCGGATGTACACCAGATGGGCAGAAAAGAAAGGATTTGCCCTGGAAGTTCTGGATTATCTGGATGGCGATGAAGCTGGTATCAAATCAGTAACCTTTGAGGTACACGGGGAAAATGCCTACGGCTACCTGAAATCAGAAAAAGGGGTACACCGTCTGGTGCGTATTTCACCGTTCAATGCGGCAGGAAAGAGACAGACTTCTTTCGTATCCTGCGATGTTATGCCGGATATTGATGAAGATCTGGATGTGGAGATCAAAGAGGACGATCTGCGTATCGATACCTATCGATCCAGTGGTGCCGGTGGTCAGCACATCAACAAGACTTCTTCTGCCATCCGTATCACACATATTCCGACCGGAATCGTGGTACAGTGCCAGAATGAACGTTCTCAGTTCCAGAACAAAGACAAGGCGATGCAGATGTTGAAAGCAAAGCTGTATCTGTTAAAACAGCAGGAAAATATGGAAAAACTTTCCGGTATCCGTGGCGAAGTGACAGACATCGGCTGGGGTAACCAGATCCGTTCCTATGTATTGCAGCCATATACAATGGTAAAAGACCACAGAACCGGAACCGAGAGCGGTAACGTGGACAGCGTTCTCGACGGCAATCTGGATCCGTTTATCAACGGTTATCTCAAGTGGATCGCCCTTGGCGGAAAACAGCCGGAGAACGCAGACGAAGAAATGTAAAAAGGAGGCAGGCATATGGGCATTATCAGAGCAATCAAACAGACCGTCGGCGGTACACTCGCCGATCAGTGGCTGGAAGTGATCGAACCGGAAAATATGGGAGGTCAGACCGTACTGACCGCAGGTGTCCACACAGGAAAAGGAGCAAACCGAAAAGGTGGGAAAGATACCATCTCCAACGGAGCGGTGATTCATGTATATGAGGGACAGTTCATGATGTTGTTAGACGGCGGACGGATTGTGGATTACAGTGCAGAACCGGGGTATTTTACTGTGGATAATTCCTCTATGCCGTCGATGTTCAGCGGAAGTCTGGACGATGTGGTAAAGAATTCTTTTGACCGGTTCCGTTTTGGCGGGGCAACACCGACTTCACAGAAAGTGTTATACCTGAATCTTCAGGAGATCAAGGGAATCCGTTTCGGCACCAGAAATCCGATCAGCTATTTCGATAATTTTTACAATGCAGAACTGTTTTTAAGAGCGCATGGAACGTATTCCATCCGGATCACAGATCCGATCAAGTTCTATGTGGAAGCCATTCCGAAAAACAAAGACCAGGTAGAGATTACAGATATCAACGAGCAGTATCTGTATGAATTCCTGGATGCGCTGCAGTCCTCCATCAATCAGATGTCAGCAGACGGCATGCGGATTTCCTATGTACCGTCCAAGAGCCGGGAACTGTCAAAATATATGGCAGATACCTTGGATGAGGACTGGAGACAGACCAGAGGTATGGAGATCCAGGCGGTAGCAATCGCGAGCCTGTCCTACGATGAAAAATCACAGGAACTGCTGAATCTGAGAAACCAGGGAGCGATGTTGCAGGATCCATCCATTCGGGAAGGATATATGCAGGGCGCTTTTGCGAGAGGAATGGAAGCGGCAGGAAGCAATGCAAACGGCAGTACCATGGGATTCATGGGAATGCAGATGGGTGCACAGATGGGCGGCAATATGGCAGCTTCCATGTCGGCAGCGAACCAGCAGCAGATGATCCGGAATCAGCAGATGCAGCAGGAGGCAGCTGCGGCAGCACATCATGCAGCAAACGAGCCGGATAACTGGATATGCAGTTGTGGACAGCAAAATACCGGAAAATTCTGCAGTGAGTGTGGACGTCCCCGTCAGATGGGACCGTGGACATGCAGCTGCGGACAGAAGAATACCGGAAAGTTCTGCAGTGAGTGCGGAAAACCAAGACCATAAGGCAAAAAGACGAAGCAGATATATCCATATAGGAAAATGAGGAGGAGATCATGGCGGTAGTCAGTTTCAAATGCCCCAATTGCGGCGGCGAACTGGTATTTGATCCGAATACCCAGAGCTACTCCTGTCCTTATTGTAATTCTGAGTTCTCTCAGGAACAGATTGATACGATGCAGAAAGAAAACCAGCCGTCTCAGGAAACTTCTGAGGCGGCTGATTCTGCAAAAGGGCAGGAACAGGAAGAGGCGGCAGTGTATGTCTGCCCAAGCTGTGGCGCCGAGATCGTGACAGATCCGACGACGGCAGCTACAGAATGTTATTATTGTCACACCCCGGTAGTATTATCGGGAAGAGTTTCCGGGGAATACCTTCCGCAGCAGATCATTCCGTTTGCAATCGACCGGAAAAAAGCGGAAGAGATTTTCTTGGAGAATATGAAAAAGAGAAATTTGTTCCGCACGGATTCTTCAGTGCGAAACAGATTGAGAAGATGAACGGTGTGTATTTTCCATACTGGATGGTGGACTGGCGGGGAGATGCCTCGATGGAGGCAGAGGCTACGAAAGTCCGCACCTGGAGAACGGGTGATACGGAATACAGGGAAACACAGTTTTACCGGGTGTACCGGGAAGGAAATGTGGAATTTGATGATATGCCGAAGATCGCACTGCAAAAAGCGAACCGGAAGCTGGTAGAGGGTGTACAGCCGTATGACCAGAAGGCGGTAAAACCATTTTCCATGGGATATCTCTCCGGTTTCCAGGCAGAACGGCGGGATCTGGAAAAAGAAGCGTTTGGAGCGGAGATCGCGCGGGATACCGAGCAGTATGCAAAAAGAGTGCTTGAAAATGATATGCGCGGTTACACGACGGTACGGCCGGTTCATCAGCAGGTGGGTAACCGACAGGAGCGATGGCGTTATGCGCTGGTTCCTGTGTGGACGGTGACTTATAAAGGAAGAAACGGAAAGATTTATTATTATACCATCAACGGACAAAACGGCAAGGTGTGCGGAGAACTTCCGGTTGATTATAAGAAACTGAGCCTGGTATCAGCACTGATTACCGGTGTGGTATTTCTTTTGGGACTGGCAGGAGGATTTTTGTTATGAGGATGAGAAAAAAGACGGGATACCTTCTGTTGACACTTCTGCTTCTGCTGGTTCCGGTATCTGCATGGGCGGATGGCACCGAGGTAGACGATCAGGCAGGACTTTTTTCACAGGAGGAAGAACAGGAACTTACCGACCGGATCGAAGAACTTACGGCGGACTGGAACATGGATTTTGTGGTAGTGACGACGGAAGATGCGGAAGGTAAGACCTCTGAGGAATATGCGGATGATTATTATGATTATAACGGATATGCGGATGACGGCGCGCTGTATCTGATCGATCTGGACAACGGTTCGGTGTGGATCTCAACGGCGGGAAAGATGATTCGGTATCTTACCGATGCGAGAATTGATGCAGTGATCGATGCGGGATATGATAATCTGAAAGCAAAGAATTATGCGGACGGTATTCTTGAGATGCTGAATGAGACAGAGAGTTATCTGGAAGACGGAATTCCTTCGAATCAGTATAATTATGACACGGAGACGGGAAAAATATCAAGATACCGCAGTATTACAGTCTATGAAGCCATCGGAGCGGCTGTGATCGCACTGCTTTGCGGAGGCGGATTTGCAGCAGCTGTGCTGGGATCTTACCGGTTAAAAAAGAAAACGTATCGGTATCCGTATGAGAGCCAGGCAAAGGTACATTTTACGAGAAGGGATGACCAGTTCCTTCATCGAAGCATCACACAGCGGAGAATCCCGAGAGATCCGCCGTCGGGCGGTGGTGGTGGCGGTGGAAGCCGGAGTTCCACACATACTTCCAGCAGCGGTACCTCACATGGCGGCGGCGGTCGGAGCCTGTAATATTTTATGCGAGCCTGACTTGAAAAACATGTTTTGCCGCATTTGCGAAAAAATTCTTGCACCGGATAGCAATGTATGGTAATATCTTTTGGGCGACTACAAATGTGTTTCTGATGCGAACATGCAGAGCCACAGGAAAGAAAGAGAAGACATGGAGAAAAAGACAAAATATTATGTGGTAAGAGAGAAGGCTGTCTCGGAAGTGCTCTTAAAAGTAGTGGAAGCGAAACGGATCCTGGATTCGGAGCAGGTAACTACCGTGCAGGAAGCGACCGAGCAGGTGGGCATCAGCCGCAGTTCATTTTACAAATACAAAGACGATATTTTTCCTTTTCACGATCAGGCAAAAGGAAGAACGGTTACCTTTATTTTACAGATGGATGATAAACCGGGGATTCTTTCGGATATTCTGCGCACCATCGCTGAATTTCGCGGAAATATCCTGACCATTCATCAGAGTATTCCGATTAACGGAATCGCAACGCTGACGCTGAGTGTGGAGATCCTGCCGGAAGCGGGAGACGCGGAAGACATGATCGGCCAGATGGAACAGCAGACAGGCGTACATTATTTGAAAATATTAGGCAGGGAGTAGAAAACAGATGATACAGATTGCAGTATTAGGCTACGGCACAGTGGGATCCGGTGTGGTGGAAGTGATCAACCGGAACCAGGAAAGCATCAATAAAAAAGCAGGGGAAGAGATCAACATCAAGTATGTATTGGACCTGAGAGATTTCCCGGGAGATCCGGTACAGGAAAAGATCGTACATGATTACGAAGTGATCGCCAACGATCCGGAGATCAAGATCGTGGTAGAAGTAATGGGAGGAACCAATCCGGCATATACATTCGTTAAAAGAGCGCTGGAGAGCGGTAAATCCGTATGTACCTCCAACAAAGAACTGGTTGCAAAACACGGTGTGGAACTGATCCAGATCGCAAAGGAGAAAAACTGCAACTTCTTATTTGAAGCAAGCTGCGGTGGCGGTATTCCGATCATCCGTCCGCTGAATTCTTCTCTGACAGCAGATGAGATCGACGAGATCAGTGGTATCTTAAACGGAACAACCAACTATATTTTAAGCAAGATGACAAGTGACGGTTCCGAGTTTGAGGATGTGCTGAAGAATGCGCAGGAACTCGGCTATGCGGAGCGAAACCCGGCAGCAGATGTCGAGGGCTGGGATGCCTGCAGAAAGATCGCGATTCTTTCTTCTCTGGCATTCGGTCATCATGTGGATTTTGAGGAAATCTATACCGAGGGAATCACAAAGATCACTTCTGCGGATATCCGGTATGCGAAAGCATTTGGCGCGACCATCAAACTGCTGGCAACCAGCAAGCGGATCGGCGACAAATACTATGCGATGGTATGCCCGGTGATGATCAACGGTGACAGCCCGCTGTTCAGTGTCAACGATGTATTTAATGCGATCGTGATCCACGGCAATATGCTGGGGGATGCGATGTTCTACGGAAGTGGTGCAGGAAAACTGCCGACAGCCAGTGCGGTTGTAGCTGACGTGGTAGATGCAGCCAAACACCTGAACCGTTTTATTATGACGGGATGGAGCAGCGAGAAACTGGAAATGATCGATATCAGCCAGGTAGAGAGCAGATTCTTCGTCCGTATGAAAGGCAGCTACACCGAGAGTCTTGCAAAAGTGGAAGAAGTGTTCGGAACCATCGATGCGAAGGTTGTCGCAGAGGTTGGCAAAGAGTTTGGATTTATTACCTCTAAGATGAAAGAGGAAGAATACAGAGCGAAAGCGGCACAGTTCGATAACATTATCGGTATGATCCGGGTTCGGTTCTAAGGAAGAAAAGTTGGAAAATGGCATGTCTGTGTCGTTCTGAAAAAGGACGGCGGGCATGTCATTTTTTTTGCAGACAACGAGTGAAAGTTTGTACTTGCACAAGACCTTGACGACTGTCACGATAATGGGCAAAATTCGCGTAGATTTTAAGGAAAATTCGTGTGGAAAAAACATGTGACCGTGTAGGAAAGAATGGGAAAAAACTTTGAAAATAATCGCCATGGAAGCGGTTGACGCATGGAAAAAAAGGGTTTATCATTTAGTGCATATCCATGTGAGGGCGCCCGGAACGGGGGTATCACGAATGGAAATACAGCAGAGGCAGGAAGCGGATTACGCCACAGCAGGCTGATCCGCTTCTGTTTGCGTAGAAACACAGGAGGAGAAACATGTTAATCGTGAAAAAGTTCGGCGGCACTTCGGTGGCGGACAAAGAACGCATTTTCAATGTGGCAAAGCGATGCATCCGTGATTATCAGAACGGGAACGATGTGGTAGTGGTTTTATCTGCCATGGGAAAATACACGGATGAGCTGATTGCCAAAGCAAAAGAAATCAATCCGAATCCATCCAAGAGAGAGATGGACATGCTGTTTACGATCGGGGAACAGATGTCGGTATCTCTGATGGCAATGGCGATGGATGCACTGGGTGTACGTGCCATTTCCCTGAATGCATTCCAGGTAGCCATGCATACGACAAGCAACTACAGCAATGCAAGACTCAAAAAGGTCGATACCGAGCGGATCCGCCGGGAACTTGATGACCGTAAGATCGTGATCGTCACAGGTTTCCAGGGAATCAACAAGTACAACGATTACACAACGCTGGGAAGAGGCGGTTCGGATACGACAGCCGTAGCTCTGGCAGCAGCGCTTCATGCGGATGCGTGCGAGATCTACACGGATGTAGATGGCGTTTACACCGCTGACCCGAGACTGGTGCCGACAGCGAGAAAGTTAAATGCGATCACTTATGATGAGATGCTGGATCTGGCGACACTCGGAGCAGGTGTGTTACATAACCGTTCGGTCGAGATGGCGAAAAAATACGGCGTACCGCTGGTGGTACGTTCCAGTCTGAATGAATCTGAAGGTACTGTTGTCAAGGAGGTTGTAAAGAAAATGGAAAGAATGTTGATCAGCGGCGTTGCCCTGGACAGAGATGCAGACCGTATCTCCGTGATCGGAATCAAGGATACACCGGGTAGTGCATTTAAGTTATTTAATACACTGGCAAAGAAGAATATTAATGTGGATATTATCATCCAGTCTGTCGGACGTGAGGGAACGAAGGATATTTCCTTTACGGTTGCACATGATAATCTGAAAGAGGCGATTGAACTGCTCGAAGAGTATCAGGAAGTGCTTGGTTTTGAGAGAGTGGATTATAACTGTGAAGTTGCGAAACTTTCGATTGTAGGCGCCGGCATGATGTCCAATCCGGGTGTGGCTGCAAAGATGTTTGAGTGTCTGTATAATGAGAACGTGAATATCAATATGATTGCGACTTCTGAGATCCGGATCACGGTGCTGGTGAACAGTGAGGATGCGGTTCGGGCGATGAATGCGGTGCATGGTGCGTTTGGGTTGGCTGAGGCGTAAAATAATTAGTTTGATATAGGTTTGTTGCTAAAGAGGACGTGGCGAGCCCCGGAGGGATCCAGGGTGAGACAACGTGGGCAGGGCAACTTTGAACTAGCCACTAACTACGACTATATTCACTTGGGTCAGCTGACCCAAGCGAAAGTCTCCGTAAGTGTCGGATTTCAAAGCTTGCCCTAAGCGCCCACAAAGTGTTGTCTCACCCTGGATCCCTCCGGGGTTCGCCACTGGTTTTGGCAGGAACTAATGTGGTGAAAGTTACTGTTTTTGGTAGTATATTTTGGGAAAATCAGAAGAGAGAATAGAATGTAAAAAACATGCGATTTTTTTACTTAGAGGTAATGGATACCCAGCAAGAAGGCGGGCAAGGTTCCTCTGGAGGAGACACTTTGTTGCATTGCATCCGGAAGGAGCTGCCAGTGGCAGGTCCTGTAGGTGTGCGGTTAGAGTGAGCTTTAAGATCCTCTGCTTACGGAGATTTAGGCTCGAGCGCTCTCGCGAGAGTCTTAGTCGCAGTTAGCAGATAGCTTAAAGTCACTCTGCACACGTCTCCCCAGGGGAACCTTGCCCGCCTTCTTGCGTCCGGGGAACGATTATACCTCCCCGGTGATCTTCCGGTAGAAGTTTGCCATCGTAACCTGGATATAAGGGATTACCCACAAAAGTCCGATCCCGCATGCAATCGCGCCCAGCAAATAGATTCCGATGAAGCTGAGCTGCAGATAAAAGAATTTTCCTTTCTTTCCTCTCATGATCCGCACGCTTTCCTTGAGTGCCTGCATGGCTTCGATGTCGATGTAGTCGGTCAGGAAGAACATGGTCTGGCTGAACATCAGGGAGAGGATCAGGTAGATCACGAGTCCCACGCACAGGACGGCGGTGCCGGCAAGGAGGAGAGTTACGGACTTCTGGCGGTAGCCGTAGATGCAAAGTCCGCTGCCCGGGAGAATGCACAGGTAGGTCAGAAGAAGGATCACACCCTGCGCCAGGATCACGCGGTCCGGGTGGTGTTTGAAACCGTAGAAGAGATCCTGAAAGCGGATGTCGTAGCCTCTGGCGGTATCAAGGGCGATCTTTAACAGACCGATATTCAGTACCGAGAGGATCAGTGAGAGAATAAAGGTCGACAGATAATAAACCACGGTGTGACTGATACCAAGCGTTTCCACGGTGGCGGAAGTAGCAGTCAGCGGGTTCACAATGGATGAGGTTCCGAGTACCAGATCCATCAGATTCGAAGCGACCAGTGTGATCAGGATGCAGAGCACATTGGTTCCGATAAACGTTCCGTATTTTCCCGAAAGCTGGTTTCGGGCCATTTTTTTCAGTTCTTTTGATGAAATATTCATAAGTCAAAAACCTCCATAAACAATCACATACTGCCCTGGTACATCTCATAAAGCTGCTGATACTGCTGAAGGAGTTCCGGGAAATTCTGGTAGACGGTGACTGCGGCGTAAATAAAAATAACAATGCCAAGGCAAAGACCGATGCTGGAAAGAATACATCCCAGTCTTGCCTGCGAATCCATCTTATCCCCTTTGCGGGAGAGCAAAGCGAATAAAATGCCGAGAGCTCCTACCGGGAAAGAAAGTCCGCTGACCAGAAAGAACAGAGAAAGCGTTCCGGCGGTCATGGAAGCGGTACTGAATCCATTCCCACGCTTCGGCGGCGGAGTCATCCTCTGTTCCGCCTCCTGCCAGGAGCCGGGATTTGGCTGTTGATCGTTGTACATGATGATAACCTCCTGTTTAAAAATCGGTAACATTTATGAAAAACACATTTGTTTTAATTTTTCAGTTACCTTTCAGTATACCACAGAAGTAACGCGGTCGAAAGCAGGAAAATCAGAATTTGACGGAATCTGGCAGTGATCACAGGGGGACAGGAAAAATCGGCATTGACAAGGAAACCCGCCTTTTGGTAAGGTAGTACAGGACACAATGAAAGAAAAACATAACTGTGAAGTAGTGGACAGTTACAAAAGGAGACTATACATGGATATTATTCAGGCATTAACACAGGAATTACAGGTGGAAAAGTGGCAGGTAGAAGCCGCTGTCAAACTGATAGATGAAGGAAATCGATTCCCTTATTTCCCGATATAGAAAGAACGCAACCGGTTACCCGTGAACGATGAGGTACTACGTAACTTGCATGAGAGACTGCTGTATCTGAGAAACCTCGAAGACTAGAAAAAACAGGTACTCTCAAGCATTGAAGAACAGGGCAAACTGACCGAAG
>ENA-OQKR01000861-OQKR01000861.1-human-gut-metagenome-genome-assembly--contig:-NODE-861-length-10950-cov-2.010903_pt1 | contig 10950 bp, 13 predicted proteins | sample MGYA00242803_ERZ504806 | MGnify/ENA primary metagenome ERZ504806 (study PRJEB26092, sample SAMD00036399) | human gut metagenome | host: Homo sapiens | study: EMG produced TPA metagenomics assembly of...
TCTCTTCTGCCAGTCTCTGTGCTGCTTCTGTTCCTGCAGCTACATTGTCCGTCGATACATCCGCAGCCACTCCCTGATAATCAGACCCGGAATCAAAAGTGACAACCGGGATCTCGCTGTCTGTTGCGAGATCAAACTGTACCTGGCAAGCCTGCAGATCTACAATTGAGATTCCGACCGCAACCGGATATCTGTCCAATTCTTCATCCAGAAGGTTCACCTGATCATCCACATTATCTGCTTTATCCGGTGCATTATACGTTACTTTTATCTTGTCTTTTCCTGCATATCCAAGACTTGCATTCAGATCCTCTGCAGCCTGTGTCACGCCTTTCTTTACTTCGTCCCAATACTGCGTACCATTCGCCTTTCCTATAATAGAAATGTAGTCTCCCTTTTTCAGCTTCAGTCCGTTTGTATTATTATAAGCCGCCGGACTGATCAGGTCTAATTTGCCCTGATATTCCTTCTCTTCTGTCTTGGTTGTATTCTTCTCTGCTTCAATCTTCTTCTCTTCATCCGTTGCTTTCGGTGTCTGCTGACATCCGCATACAAGCAGTGCCGTACCAAGCAGCATAGCAATGATTCGATTTCTTTTCATTTTCCTCTCTCCTATATCCGGTATCATTTCTACCTGTATTATATTCTACTCCTATTTTCACTTCTATTTTTCTTATACTTCATCAGCATTCTATACTATACACCAAAACGGTGAAAATTTGTTGAATTTTTTATTGAAATTTTTTCTTAATTTTAACCGGGATTTACCCAAAATTCAAAAGAACATCTCTTTTCACCACCGAATATGCTTTTTCACAACAGTATCTGCTAACGCAAGTTAGTTATGACTAAACTTTTATGTAATTTCCAAAAAAACATGTAATTTACTTGTTTATTTCAGCTTTTTGTATTATGATATGGACAGAGACAACGAATTGGTTTATGTCTAGAATTTAAACTCAAAGGAGGGTATAATACTATGGCACACGTAATTGGTGATGAATGTGTAAGCTGTGGATCTTGCGAAGCTGAATGTCCAGTAGGAGCTATTTCTCAGGGAGCAGAGCATTATGAAATTGATGCTGACGCTTGTGTAGATTGTGGAGCATGTGCAGCTCAGTGTCCAGTAGGAGCTATTTCTGAAGGCTAATCATTCGAAATAAGAAGCATATACAAAGAACCTGCCAACAGCAGGTTCTTTTGCATATTCAGGCAAACTCATGCGCAGTATTTATGTACTGCGCATTTTTCAACATTTTTGTTTCCCTCGACGGATTCTGACGAAATCGGTGCTTTCCCCTGTGCTATGATACATTTACCCATAAGGGACAAGTATTATAATATAAGGGGGTATCTAATGTGGGAAATCATACCAATGCTTTGAATACTTTAGAACAAATCAAACGCGAGACCAAAGATGATGCCAGACTATATGCATGTATCAGGGATCTCTACGAACAGGGTGTCTCCCTTTCCGATCTCAAAGCCCTGATCCCGGATATCAGACGGACCAGGGAACAGCTTCAGTTAAAAACGCATGCTGCAGAATAACAACGAAGTGCTTCTCAACATGTTCAGCCAGGAGATGACATTTCTTCTGGATGCAAAAGAACGCCAGGAAGAGCTGGAATTCAAAAAACTGGACCAGCTGATTCGCCAGCAGCAATCCTTCCGGAAAGCTTCGGCCGATGCCGGTCCAGTAAAAAAACTAAAACGAATCTTCCTGTCTGCTTAGGTTCGCAAACTTTGTGTACTCACCTAACCAGGCCAGATTAACGGTCCCTACCGGACCGTTTCTTTGTTTTGCGATAATGATTTCTGCCTGTTTTTTGAACTCTGAATCTTTGTTATAGTATTCATCCCTGTAGATAAACATTACCACATCCGCATCCTGCTCAATGGCTCCGGATTCACGGAGATCAGAAAGCATCGGCCGCTTGTCCGGCCGGCTTTCTACCGCACGGCTTAACTGTGACAGCGATACAACCGGTACATTCAGCTCTCTGGCAAGTCCCTTTAACTGACGGGAAATGTCTGAGACTTCCTGCTGTCTGGATTCGGAACTCTTCCCTACACTTCCGGTCATTAACTGTAAGTAGTCGATGATGATGATATCCAGTCCATGCTCCAGCTTATATTTCCTGCACTTTGATCTTAATTCCGAGATGGAGATACCCGGTGTATCATCAATGATCAGTTTCGACTGACCGATCACACCTGCTCCTTCAATCAACTTCTCCCAGTCGGAATCTTTCATATTACCGGTTCTCAGGGACTGGGCATCTACCTGGGACTCCAGAGAAAACAGTCGGTTCACCAGCTGTTCCTTTGACATTTCCAGACTGAAGATTGCTACTGCTTTATTCTTCTTAAATGCCATATACTGCGCAATGTTTAATACAAACGCCGTTTTTCCCATAGATGACGGGCTGCGATCAGATAAAATCTGACGGCTGAAATCCGGAAAGTTTATAATCCAGATCAATGAATCCCGTCGGTATTCCCGTAACGGTTCCTTTACTCTTAGACGCCTTCTCAATCTTATCTAATGCATTTAAAACAACCTGTTTGATCGGTACGTAATCACCGGTCGTACGTCTCTGTAATAACTGAAACATGGATTTCTCTGTCTGTTCCATAATCGACTCTACCGGCTCTTTTCCCGCATAGCACATATTTTCAATTGATTCGTTCAGTTTAATCATCTTACGCATTAACGACTTATCTGCCACAATCTGTGCGTAATATTTCACGTTCGCAGAAGTCGGCACTGCTGTCACCAGGTCTCTGACAAATTCCAGACTGGCAATCTCCGCCGGTACGTCCTTTTCCTTCAGTCTTTCCTGCAAGGTGATCAGATCGACCGGTTTTCCTTCATTGAACAGTTCGATCATCGAATCAAAGATCACTCCGTATGACGCCTGATAAAAATCATCACCACTGATGATTTCTCCTGCAGTGGTGATGGCATCTTTATCCATAAGCATGGCGCCGACCACAGACTGTTCTGCTTCGATGCTGTGTGGCATGACTCGTTTGATGAGTGCTTCTTCCACGCCTGAATTCCTCCTATGCTTCTTCTTTTACAACAACTTTCAGCTCTGCTGTTACCTTTGGATGCAGCTTAACCGGTACATTATGTGTTCCCAGTGTTCTGATTGCTTCTTTTAACTGTACTTTCTTCTTGTCGATCGTAAGATCCATCTGCTTTTTAACCTCTTCTGCGATCTCTTTTGAAGATACGGAACCGAATGCTTTGCCGCCTTCTCCCATCTTGATCGCAACTTCGATCTTACCTGCTTCGATCTTCTTGCCAAGTTCCTGCGCATCTTCATACTGCTGCTGTGCAATCTTATCGTCGTTGGCTTTCTTAACTTCAGGTCATTTAAGTTCTTTCCGTTGGCTTCTACACCTTTATTTTCTTTAAGATAAAGTTTCTTGCGTATCCGTCGCTGACGTTTACGATCTCTCCTTTTTTACCAAGTGACTTTACGTCTTCTGTCAAAATTACTTTCATTACAAGTCTCCTCCTTCTATCATCTCGTCAATCACCTGTTTTAAGCAGGCTACCGCTTCATCCATATCCGTATGGTTGAACTGCGCTCCCGAAGCGTTCATGTGACCGCCTCCGCCCAGACGTTCCATGATGATCTGTACATTGACCTCATCGATTGAACGTGCGCTGACGTATATTCTTCCATTATATTCGGTTAATACAAATGATGCCTTGATCTCACTGATATCCAGCAGTTCATTTGCTGCCTGTGCCCCGATGATCGTCGGGCTTTCGATGTGAAGATCCACACCTCTTGCGATGGCAAATTTATTATGATAAACCTCCGCGCTGCTGATGATCTCTGCTTTCGCTCTGTAAGATTCCATGTCATCACGGAATAATTTTCTTACCAATGTGATATCTGCACCGCATCTTCTTAAGAATGCCGCTGCTTCAAAAGTACGGACTCCGGTACTATTCACAAAGTTGTTGGTATCGATCATGATACCGGCATACAGGCTGCTCGCCTCAATCTTTGGAATCTTGATTCCGTCTACGATATACTGCAATACTTCTGATACCATCTCACATGCCGATGATGCATACGGTTCAATATAAGACAGCAGCGCATTGTCGATATTATCACTGCTCTGTCTGTGATGATCCAGAACCACGATCGTCTTGGTCGTCTTCAGAAGTTCCTCACATTCTGTCATCATCGGACGGTTCGTATCTACTACTACAACCATCGAATTCTCATCCGCCATATTCATCGCCTGTGACGATGTCAGGAACAGATCATCCGGGTAATTCGAATCCTGTTCGAATAATTCATATAATGGTCTGAGCGATGCAGATACTTCATTAATTACAATATAAGCACGTTTTTCCAAAGCCAGTGCCGCACGGTAGATTCCCATTGCCGCACCGAACGCATCCACGTCTGTCAGCTTATGTCCCATAACAAAGATCTTATCTTTGACCGTGATAAATTCACGCAGTGCCTCTGCTTTTACACGCGCCTTTACACGGGTATTCTTTGCTGTCTGTTCACGTTTGCCACCATAATAAGTCACACCGTTACAGTCCTTGATAACTGCCTGATCGCCGCCTCTTGCAAGCGCAAGATCAATCGCAACACGTGCATAGTTGTAACTCTGCGCATAAGAATCAGAACTCAGTCCAAGTCCGATACTTAATGTCGCCGGGATTCCATTTCCGATATTTACGGATTTTACATCGTCCAGCAGGGAGAACTTATCTTCTTCCAGCTGTTTGAAGTAAGATTTCCGGATGATGATAAAATATTTATCATTCTCCAGTTTCTTAACGATTCCGTCAACCTTCGCAATATACTGGTTAATCTTACGGTCTACCAGTGCCATCAGAAGTGACTGTCTGACTTCTTCCACACTGTCGATCACTTCATCATAGTTATCAATGTAAACCAGCCCGGCAACCATCCTCTGCTCTTCGTTCTCTCGGATAATACGGTTAAATTCCGTAACATCCTGAAGATATACAGCTATAAAATATTCTTTTTCCTTTGGCAGCTCCATAAGCTGTTCTGTATCACTAAATCCTTCTACTGATACTCTCCGGATCTCTGCCTGATACTCTTTGTCATCATAATACACTTCCATTGTGACCGTCTGTTGGTCCTCTTTTGGAAATATACTCCGGTTCAATTCAGGAATGTATTTGCTGATATAAGCTTCTCCCTTGGGTTTACCTCCCAGGATTGCTTCAAATTCATCGTTCATCCAGATCGCTTTTCCATCATCCAACAGGATCGCATAAGGAATCGACAGTTCTCTCAGCAATGTATTCTGAACAATGCCATACTGTGCAGCAAACTCTACCAGGTCTTTCATAATGATGTTCTTACTGTAAAAATACAGTCCACCCACCATAATGATATATACAACTACAAATACGGCCATCAGGATTCCCGCTCTGTGATCCAGCTTATAAACCCACAAATCCATTGCTATGAGAAGAAGGGACATAATAGCCGGCCACTGGATGTAAAGTTTGAGTTGTCCTTTGAGCTGCACTTTTCCTTTTTCATTCTTCTTTTCCATGATTCTCGCCTCTGTGTGTGAGTATTTCTCACTCCTTTTGCAGTGCCTGTCAGTGATCTGATCATCCACTGCTCTTTACATACGTGGATATTATACCATTTATCCCCTGAAAAAGAAAGACGGGAAATCCTTAACGTTCTGTTAAGTATTTCCCATCATCCGGTGTTCATTTTTATGATTTATGATTCATATCCGTTTGGATTCTGTGACTGCCATCTCCATGTATCGGCACACATCTCATCCAGCCCTTTTTCAGCCTTCCAGCCAAGCACTCTTGCTGCCTTGGCAGGATCTGCATAACACATCGCGATATCTCCGGCTCTTCTTGGTTTGATCTCATATGGAATCTCTTTTCCACATGCTTTGCCGAATGCTTTTACCATATCAAGCACGGAATATCCAACACCCGTTCCAAGATTGATCACATCAAGTCCCGGATTGCTGAAGATATAGTTAATTGCTTTTACGTGTCCTTTTGCAAGATCTACTACATGAATGTAGTCACGGACTCCGGTTCCGTCCGGTGTGTCATAGTCATCTCCGAATACGCCGAGTTTTTCAAGCTTTCCTACTGCCACCTGTGAAATATATGGCATCAGGTTGTTCGGGATTCCCTTCGGATCCTCTCCGATACGTCCACTTTCATGTGCTCCTACCGGGTTGAAATAGCGAAGAAGAATAACATTCATATCTGGATTGGCCTTCTGTACATCCGTCATGATCTGTTCCATCATGGATTTTGTCCATCCGTAAGGATTCGTGCACTGTCCCTTCGGGCACTCCTCTGTGATCGGCATCTCTTCCGGACTTCCGTATACAGTTGCAGATGAGCTGAATACGATATTCTTAACCCCTGTCTGTTTCATAACATCCATAAGTGTCAGGGTTCCTGTTATATTATTACGGTAGTACTCTAATGGCTTCTGTACAGATTCTCCAACTGCCTTCAATGCTGCACAGTGAATCACCGCATCTACACCCTCTTTTTCCATCATTGCCTTCAATGCAGTTTCATCCATTACATCTCCTTCATAAAATGTAATGTGCTTTCCAGAAAGCTCTTCTACTCTCTTTAAAGATTCTTTTGATGAATTGCACAGATTGTCATATACAATAACTTCATATCCTTCATTCAAAAGTTCCAGTGCTGTGTGACTTCCGATATAACCGGCGCCTCCGGTGATTAATATTTTCTTTGTCATTACGATACCTCCTATTTTTACCTTTACTGCATATATCATTATAAGAATCTGTAATTTTCCTGTACATACAAAAAACTCTACAAAATATACACTTTTTTTCTTCTGGACATATCGTATTTTAATTATATCTATTTTTCCTTTTCCAGAATCCTCTGCATCTTCCCTTTGATCCTCTGAAGTGCATTATCAATCGTCTTCGGACTCCGGTCCAGAAGCTTTGCAATTGTCTTATAATCGGTCCCCATCAGGTGTAAATACAAGACTCTGCGTTCCAGTTCACTTAAATCCTTTTCCAGCCGTTCTTCCAGCGACTTTGCATGTTCCTGACTGACAAGCAGTTCTTCCGGATTTGTCTCATGTTCTGATTCCATCATATCGATCAGAGAACCTTCGCCATCTTCCCTTTCATACAAAGAAATGTAACTGTTAAGCGGGCTGTGTTTCTTTCTGTTCGAAGCTTCGATTGTCGAATAGAGCTGTCTCGTCACACACAGTCTTGCAAAACTGAAGAAAGAAGCTTCCTGATCCACATCATAATCCTGAACAGCTTTGAAAAGACCGATCATTCCTTCCTGGATCAGGTCGTCTGTCTCTCCGCCGAGCAGATACATTGCATTGGCTTCTTTTCTGACCAGATTCTTATATTTTTTCCATCAGTATAATCTATAATCCCCGGTTTCTCCCATGCGGAGTCTGCGGATCAGTTCTTCGTCTGTTAATTTTTTTATACTCTGTCATACTTTCCTCCGAAGTCCACATTTCACTCTATACTTATCTGCTTATGGCAATCGCCTGTACTTCACTTTCTTACTGCATCCGCTGTCTTACGATCTCATATGCCAGCACACCTGCTGCTACCGATGCATTCAGGGAATCGATGTCCCCCTTCATCGGGATTCTGGCGGTAAAATCGCAAGTGTCTTTGACCAGACGTCCCACGCCTTCGCCTTCATTACCGATCACCAGACCGATCGGCCCCTTCATATTGACATCATACATGACATCGCCGTCCATATCGGCACACACGAACCACAGACCCTTCTTCTTCAGATCTTCCATCGTCTTTACCAGATTCGTTACTTTTGCAACCGGCGTATAATTCAGCGCACCTGCGGAAGTTCTTGCCACAGTTGCCGTCAGTCCGACTGCACGTCTCTTCGGAATGATCACGCCATGTGCACCTGCCTGATTTGCGGTACGGATGATCGCACCAAGATTGTGCGGATCTTCGATATTATCCAAAATGATCAGGAACGGATCTTCCCCTTTTTCTTCTGCAAGCTTTAACATATCTTCTACTTCTGCATACTCATATGCGGCAACACTTGCGATCACACCCTGGTGTTTTCCGGTCTCTGACAACTGGTTTAAGCGATCCTTTTCCACAAAGTTCAGGATCGTGTCATGCTTTCTTGCCTCACGGATGATGGATCTGACTGCGCCGTCCTGACATCCGTCCAGTACATACAGCTTGTCTACCGGTTTTCCGGAACGAAATGCTTCCATGACGGCATTTCTTCCTTCTATGATATTTTCATTTTCTTTCTTATCATACGATTTTTTATCGTGCATCTTCTTATCATGTACATTCTTATCGTGACTCATATTCGACACTCCTTATTGTTCTTTGATACTGTCCAGACCTATTTTAACCAGTTCCAGCATTCTTTTCCACTCTTTTTTCAGATACAGATAACCAAGCAGGGCTTCGAATCCCGTCGCACGTCTGTAATCTGTGATCGACTGGTTCTTCGCCGCGATACACTCTTGGCATTGCGGCCTCTTTATAGATGGCATGCTCTCTTCTGTCAGATATTCCTGCATCGTACGCATCATTTTCGACTGTGCGGATGCCTGTACATAAGAGCTGGTCTTCTGGTGCAGTTTCTGTACCTGACGGTTTCCTTCATTGATCACCAGCGTTTTGATGATCAGATCATAAATGCAGTCTCCGATATATGCCAAAGTAAGAGGTGAATATTCTCTGATATCCACCTCTTTCATCTGGAAAATCTCCTGCATATAACTGTCAAACTGCCAATCTACGCTCTTTTCCATTGTACTCCTTCTCTGGTATCCTTTAAGATGATACCCTTCTCTAACAGTTCATCACGGATTGCATCGGCTCTTGCAAAGTCTTTAGCCTTACGTGCTGCCTGACGCTCCTCGATCAGTTTCTCGATGTCTTCGTCCAGGATCTCTTCTTTCTTATCTACGATCAGTCCCAGAACTCCTGTTAACTTCACAAGCAAATCGAATAATTTCTGAAGATATTCTTTGGAACTTTCTGCATCGGTTGTTGTATTGATATATTTTACAAGGTCAAAGATTGCTGCAACGGCATCTGCTGTATTGAAGTCATCGTCCATTGCCTTTTCAAATCCTGCAACAAACTCTTCTGTTTTTGCAAAGTTTTCTGCTTCTGCATCTGTGATTGCTTCTGCTTTTGCATTTCCCATAAGGAACTTCAGATTATCTGCTGCATTTACGATACGCTCCAGACCATTCTTGGATGCTTCCATCAGATCTGCACTGAAATTCAGTGGGCTTCTGTAATGTGCACTCAGCATGAAGAAACGAAGTACCTGCAGATCGTACTGTTCGCTGATCTCACGTACGGTACGGAAGTTTCCGAGAGATTTACTCATCTTTCTGTTATCAATGTTCAGGAATGCATTGTGCATCCAGTATCTTGCAAATTCTTTGCCATTGGCAGCTTCGCTCTGTGCGATCTCATTTTCATGATGTGGGAATACAAGATCCTCGCCGCCGGCATGAATGTCGATCTGCTCGCCTAAGTATTTCTTAGACATCTCTGAGCACTCGATGTGCCATCCCGGACGTCCCTCGCTCCATGGAGACTCCCATGCTGGCTCTCCTTCTTTTTTCGGTTTCCAGAGCACGAAATCCAGTGGATCTTCTTTTTCATCTTCTCCTGATACCAGAAGGGAACGCTCACCGGAACGCAGATCATCCAGATTCTTGTGTGAAAGTTTACCGTAATCTTTGAACTTTCTTGTACTGTAATATACGGTACCATTCTTCTCATATGCAAATCCTTTATCAATCAACGTCTGGATCATATCTACCATACCGCAGATTTCTTCCGTCGTCAAGCGGATTCTTGGTTGCCGGTTTGATATTCATACCGTCCATATCTTTTTTACACTCTGCAATGTAACGTTTGGAAATCTCATCGGCTGTCACCCCTTCTTCGATGGCTTTTTTGATGATCTTATCGTCTACGTCTGTAAAGTTGGATACATAATTCACATCATATCCTTTGTATTCAAAATATCTTCTGACCGTGTCGAATACGATCATTGGTCTGGCATTTCCAATATGGATAAAGTTATATACGGTAGGCCCGCATACATACATCTTTACCTTTCCTTCTTCCAAAGGTATAAATTCTTCTTTTTTCTTTGTCATTGTATTAAATATCTTCATTTTCTGATATTTCCTCCTTTTTTTCTTCCGGTATCGGATTCTCTTTTAAGCACTGCATACATTTTTCCATCTCCTGGATCTGTCTGTGCATTCTTAAATTATCTTCCTGCAGGGCTCTGATATCATTTTCAATTGGATCCGGCAGATGTACCTGATCCATGTCGAGTCTCGGTATCTTCTCATCATTCATTTTAACAACTCTGCCCGGCACACCTACGACCGTACAGTTCGGCGGTACCTCTTTTAATACGACAGATCCTGCCCCGATCTTGGAATTTTCTCCAATGGTAAAAGAACCAAGTACTTTTGCCCCTGCGCTGACCATGACATTATCTTCTAACGTCGGATGTCTCTTTCCCTGTTCCTTTCCGGTTCCTCCAAGTGTGACTCCCTGGTACAGCGTGATATTATCTCCAAGTTCTGCGGTCTCACCAATGATCACTCCGCTTCCGTGGTCGATGAATAATCCTTTTCCTATCGTCGCTCCCGGATGGATTTCAATCCCGGTCTTTCTTGCTGCCCGTTGCGATACCCATCTTGCAAGGAAATAATGTTTCTTCAGATAGAGCTTATGTGCGATTCTGTAATGAAGAATCGCTTTAAAGCTGGAATACAGGAACACTTCCATATTTGACTTAATTGCGGGATCCCGCTCCCGTATACCTGGATTCTTCATTGACATATGATATGATGCCCATCTATGATCTCTCCTTTTTAT
>ENA-OQKR01000862-OQKR01000862.1-human-gut-metagenome-genome-assembly--contig:-NODE-862-length-10938-cov-3.217649_pt1 | contig 10938 bp, 9 predicted proteins | sample MGYA00242803_ERZ504806 | MGnify/ENA primary metagenome ERZ504806 (study PRJEB26092, sample SAMD00036399) | human gut metagenome | host: Homo sapiens | study: EMG produced TPA metagenomics assembly of...
CTGGCCCCCGGGCGCGGGCTGAGACCCTTGCCGCCTGTGCGGGCGGGTGTCGTGCTCGGGGGTGCTCTCGTGTTCCCGCCTCCGGCACGGCCCTGCCCCTGCTCCTCAGCGCCGGGCTGGGCCTTGCGGCCCCCGCTTTTTCCCAAAACATTGGCCTGACACCGGTACCGGAAGCCCCCGCGCCGCCCGAGGAGCCGCCCCGGCTTTCTGCCGCCGCCACCCGGCTGGAAGCAGTGGCCGAGAGCCTTTCCTCGCTGGCCGAGACGGTGAACGCTGTGTACGATGCGTTTCCCCGCCGATGCGACACCTTCCGCTGGGTCATCGACAACACCCACGACAGCCTGTGCTTCAACTGCGGGCGGCGGGAGACCTGCTGGAAGCAGGAATACACCGCCACGCTGGAGGGGATGAACGCCCTGCGGCCCATTCTGGAACAGCAGGGCCACCTGCAGGCCAGCGATCTGCCCGGCCAGCTGTCCAGATGCATCCACCCGGCGGCGCTCTGTGCAGCGGCAAACCGCTCCTTTGCGCTCTACCGGAGCCGGAAGGAGGCCCATGTCCACGCCGAGGCCATGCGCACCGCCCTGACCGAACAATACAGCGCCATGGCCGATGCCCTGAGCGTGCTCAGTGAGCAGCTGGGCCGCCCCGGGAACCCGGAGCCTTACAAATCCGGGCGGGTGGCCGCGTTTTTTGCCAGCCTGGGCACGCCGCCGCTGGAATGCGCTGTCACGCTGGACGACCTGGGCCGGACACGGGCGGCGGTCACCCTGCCCCGCACCCGCTTCTCTTCCCCCGAGCTGGCCGCGCTGGCGCAGGAGACCGGGCGCATCTGCCGCCGGGACTTCGACCCGCCGCAGGTGCTCTCCTGCAAGGGCATGACCACCCTGCTCTTCTGCGAAAAGCCCGCCCTCCGGGCTGTGTTCGGAAGCGCGGGCACGGCGGCAAAGGGCACTGTCTCCGGGGATGCGGTCCAGCAGTTCTGCAGCCCGGCCGCTGCCCAGATGATCCTGTGTGACGGCATGGGCACGGGCCGCCCGGCCGCCGTGGACGGCAGCCTTGCCGCCGAGCTCACATCCCGCCTGTTGAAAGCCGGTTTCACCGCTGAGCTGGCGGCGCGGCTGGTCAATGTGGCGCTGGCCCTGAAAAGTGATGAAGAGAGCGGGGCCACCCTTGACCTGATCAGCGTGGATCTTTACACCGGCACGGCACGGCTGTTCAAGGCCGGGGCAGCCCCGGGCTTTCTGGTGCACGGGGGCCGCGCCCGTCCGGTGGGCGATATCAGCCTGCCCATCGGCATTCTGGGCGGCGTGAACGGTCAGAGCCGGGTGGTGCATCTCGCCGCCGGGGACTATGCCGTACTGGTCTCGGACGGTCTGCTGGTGGACGGTCCCGGCTGGGTGGCCAAGCAGCTGGAACTCTCCGCCGCTGCAGGCGACCGCCCGAGAAGGTGGCCCGGATCCTTGCGGAGACCGCCCGCGCCCGCGCCGAACAGACCGGCCGACCCGATGATATCACCGCCGCCGTGCTCCGGTTAGAGCCCTGCGGACATTGAAAATTTCACAAAAGGGGCATATAATAGCCTTATCTTTTCCAAGGGAGGACTGCCCATGTTAAAACTCACGTTTCCCAGGATGGCTGCGGCGATTTTGCCAGCATCTCGGAGGCCGTGCTGGCCCGGGCGCGGAAGCTCTGCCGCCTCTGAGATCAAAAACAAAGGAATACGAATATGAAAAAACTCCCCAACGCCGTAAAATGGCTCATTATCGTGGTGGTGCTGGCCCTGATGGGCTGGATGCTGGTCAAGGTGAACGACCGCGCCTCCCGCGTGAAGATGCCGGAACCGGACAACAGTCTGGGCATTTACCGGAAAGCAGATGCTTAAAAAGAGCGACCCTCTCCGTCATTCCGAAACAATGACGGAGAGGGCCGCTTTATTTGGTATCCGTTGCAATGAACCAGAAGGTCGTGCCTTTGCCCAGCGTACTCTGCACGCCGAAGCGGAAGCCGTGCTGCTGGAAGATGGCCTTGGTGATGGAAAGCCCCAGACCGGTGCCCTGCTTGCCCGCGTCCGAGCGGGAGCGGTAGTACCGGTCAAAGATATAGGGCAGGTCGGCGGCGGCAATGCCCGGGCCGTGATCCTCCACCTCTACCCGCACGCCCTCAGAGCAGCGGAAGGCGCGCAGGATAAAAATGCCGTCCTGGCCGATGTGGTGCATGGCGTTGCCCAGCAAATTGTGCAGCGCGCGCTGCATCATGTCCGGGTCGGCGTAGACCGGCAGCTCCTCCTCCGGCAGCTCCAGCTGCAGCTGCCAGCCGTTCTGGGCGCAGATGGCGTCGTAGCGCTCGCTCACCTCGTCGCACAGCTGCCCCATGTCAAAGTGCACCCGTTCGCACTTGTAGGTGCCGCTGGTCACTTTGCTCAGCTCCATCACGCTGGAGACCAGCGCGGTCAGGCGGTCGGCCTCGTCCACGATGATGTTCATCTGCTCGTCCCGGTGGGCTTTGTCGTCGCCGGTCAGATCGCGCACCGTCTCGGCGTAGCCCTTGATGAGGGTCAACGGAGTGCGCAGGTCGTGGGAGACGTTGGCCAGCAGATCGCGCTGCATCTGCACCGCGTGCTGCACCTCCTCGGCCATGTGGTTAAAGTCCCGGGCAAGGTCGCCCAGCTCGTCGTTGCGGCGGTTGTCCACCTGCACGGCGTAATTGCCCAGCGCCATCTGCCGTGCGGCGCTGGAAAGCTGGCGCAGCGGCTTTGTGAACCACTCGCTGAACAGCCACGCCGCCGACATGGCAAAGCCGAAGATCAGCGCCGCCGCCAGCGGCAGCAGGGTGCTGAGCACCTTGCCGGCCTCGGTAACGTGCACAAGGCTGGTGGTCACCAGCACGGTATAGCTGCCGTCGGCGGTAATGCGCCCTACCAATAGCTGCGCCGAGCCGGAGAGCCGGGGCGGGTTGAGCGTCTGCACAAAGCTGCCCACGCTGCGGCACTTGCGGCGCATGGCAAGGGCAGTGGCAATGATCTTATCGTTGTTGGCAGAGTCTGAAAGATAGGTGCCGTGCAGGTTGCAGAAGGACTGGTTCTCGATCTTATAAATGGTGTGCAGGGTGGTGTCCGAGATATCCACGCAGAAACTGTTCAAAGAGCCTTTGGTGTACAGTTCCAGCGTGAGCTTATCAAAAAAATCACTGTTGACCGCAAGCTGCCCAAAAGACCAGCTGGACAGCACCTTGCCCTCGGCAATGGCATCGTCCAGCCGCTCCACGATGCTGTCGGCCTGATTGGTAAGCTGGGCCTCGATGTGTTTGGTGTACAAGGGCTCCAGCAGCTGGGTGGACAGCAGCCAGAACAACCCCAGCAGAAACAGGCAGATGAAGCACAAAAACCACATCAGCTGCCCGCGGATGCCAAGGGTATGCCGTGCTTTGGTGGTTTGCCGCATGCTCCGCACGCTCCTTCAGTCAACGGGCGGCATCGGGGTCGAACTTATAGCCGATGCCCCATACCGTAGCAATGTAGCTGCGGCATTTGCCCAGATGGCCGCGCAGCATCTTCACATGGGTGTCCACGGTGCGGTCCTCGCCGAAGTAGTCGTAGTTCCACACCTTCTGCAAAATCTTTTCCCGGCTCAGGGCAATGCCCTTGTTGGAGGCCAGAAATACCAGCAGATCAAATTCCTTGGGGGTCAGGGCGACTTCCTCGCCGGATACCCGCACGGTATGGCTGGCAGTGTCGATGGTCAATTCGCCAAAGGTCATGGTATCGGCGGCCTCGGTGGGGCGGGGCATGGTGCGGTTCAGCACTGCGCGCACCCGCGCTACAAGCTCCCGGGGGGAGAAGGGCTTTACCACATAGTCGTCCGCGCCGCTTTCCAGCCCGGCCAGCTTGTCGTATTCCTCGCCCCGGGCGGTCAGGATGATGACCGGGGTGTTGATGTGGCGGGCGCGCATCTCCCGCAGGCAGGTCATGCCGTCCATAAGGGCATCATCAGGTCTAAGATCACCAGATCAAACCCGCCGCCGGACAGCTGTGCCAGCGCCGCAGAGCCGTCCCCGGCTTCCTCGCAGATATACCCCGGAATATTGCAGATGCTCGTGGATCAGCTCCCGGATGCGGGGCTCATCATCAACGATCAGGATCTTTGCCATAAAACAGGACTCCTCCTATCATACATCAATATACAACTCTATTCTAAAGCAAGAATTGGAAAAAGCTGTGAATTTTAAGTGAATGGTTTGGAAAAACAAACCGTCTGACACCCAGTATACCACACCGGGCGGCGGGGCGGCAATCTTTTTGCGGGAATACGCGGCAAAATGCGCCGGGGAAACTTGACAAGAAAACAGGGCCTTTTGTAAAATAAGGTCGTAGAGAGCAGAGCACTTGCGACAAAACAGGAGAAACAGGCATGAGCATCCCCAAGATCATCCACTACTGCTGGTTCGGCGGCGGGCCCATCAACCCGGAGAGCCGGAAATGTATCGAAAGCTGGAAAAAATACTGCCCGGATTACAAGATCATCGAATGGAACGAGCAGAACTTTGAGATCAGCCAAAACCGCTACGCGCAGCAGGCCTACGAAGCAAAGAAATATGCCTTTGTGTCGGACTATGTGCGGCTGGCAGTGCTGTATGAGTACGGCGGCATCTATCTGGACACGGACGTGGAGCTGGTGCGCCCGCTGGACGAACTGCTGGAGCACAAGGGCTTTATCGGCATGGAGCACAGTGCGCCCTCGCCCTACGGCCGCACGCTGCTGGTGAATACCGGCTCCGGCGTGGGCGCAGAGCCGGGCTGCGAGATGATCGGCAAAATGCTGGCGGCCTACCGCAATGCCGCTTTTATTCAGGAGACCGGCGAGCCGGATCTGCGCACCTGCACCCAGCGGGATACCCCGCTGTTTACCAAGGCCGGTTTGCAGCAGAAAGACGAGCAGCAGGAACTGGACGGCTTTCTGGTGCTGCCCACCGACTGCTTTTCCCCCTTTGATTATGTGACCGAGCGGATGCACCGGACACCGCGCACCTTCGGCATCCACTATTACAGTGGCAGCTGGCAAAGCGGCAACAAGGTAAACCGCTGGTGCAAGCGCTTCAAGTGCACCAAAGTCGGGCGCTGGTGTATGTGGCTGCGGCAGTGTTCGCCCCGCTGGCTGCGGGAAAAACGGCGCAGCCTGCATAACCGCTGCCGCCTGCAATGGAAAAAATGGTTCGGCTGCCGGGGACTGCAATTTGGCCGCTGCATCCTGCTGGACAGGGAACTCCGGCTGCGGCTGAACAGCGGCTCCCGGGTGACGCTGGGCGACCGGGTGGAGAGCGACGGGCGGATGTCCATCACCACCGGATATTCCAGCCAGCTGAACATTGGCAGCGGGGTCTACTTCAACGATGGCGCGGTCATCAGCTGCCTTGGAAAGATAACCATCGGCGATAACACCCTTTTCGGCCCCGGGGTGAAGATCTTTGATAACAACCACCGCTTCAGCCGGGAGGAGGGTGTCAGCCGGGAATGCACGGCGGGCTGCATCACTGTGGGGCGCAGCTGCTGGATCGCCTCAGACGTGGTGCTGCTCAAGGGCACGGACATCGGGGACAACTGCGTCATCGGCGCGGGCTGCGTTATCCGGGGCAAAGTGCCCGCCGGTTCCCTCGTGACCCGCAGCGGGGAGCAGACCACCCGGCCAATCGAGATAAGATGAGAATCCCCTTCTCGTAAAAATGTGTTCATCGCGGCCCGCAGGCCACGATGAACACTCAAATTTAAAAAAATCATTCCGCTGCGCATGGCCAGAGCAACGCGGAGGCCATCTGAAATCGTTGTTCTTAGAGGAACTGCTGCACGATGCTGTGCGGCAGTTCTTTTTTGTCCCGCTTGCCCTTTTTGCGCAGGAATGCTATACTTTAGCGATAAAGGACAGTGCGCTGTCCGCAGGTTTTTCGGAGATAAGGAAAAGCGCTTATGCGAATCGGACTGATCGAATTTTTGCTCATACTGGCCATTGCGTCCCTCACGGTAGGGCCGCGGGTGGCTTTGTTCGTGGACCGGTGGATGCGCCGCGCCAACCGCGCCAACGCCATGGCGGCGCGCCGCCGGGCAGAGTATGCCGCACAGATGGCCGCAGAACGGGACGCCATGCTCAAGCGGTTCCGCACCGCCAGCACCGTGTTCGGGGTGGGCATCCTGCTGGTGCTGGTGTACGCGCTGGGCTTCCGCCCCATCGACACCCCGCCGCAGATCTATAAAGCCCCCGACCTCCGGCAGGAGACGGGCGCGATGCAGACGGCCGTTTCCACCGACCGCAAGACCCGGCTGGAGCTGGGGGAGTATCAGGGCGTGGACTGCATCCGCGCCAAGGACGGCCTGTTGTATGCCGCCGCATGGAACGGTGCTGCCCTGAAAAAACGCACCAGCGACCTTGTGCGCACCGATGGCGGGCACTCTGCCGCCATCCTGAGCGTGGAGGGCGAGCTGACCGGCTTTGCCTTTGATGCCGCCGGGGATGTGTGGCTGACCCAGCTGACCACCGCCGGGGGCACCTTGTGCCGCGCTAAGCACGACAGCTGGGGCGCAGCGGTGGAGCAGGTGGTCACCCAGCTGGACGGTGCGCCACTGGGGGCGGTATCTGCCGTGGAGGTAAGCCCGGCGGGCAAGGTGTACTTTGCTGTGGCAGCGGCGGCAGGCGCGGAGAACGGGCTGGAAAGCGCCCTGCGCACCGAGCTGCTGGCGCACACCGCCACCGGCTGTGTGTATGTGTACGATCCCGCCGCCCGCACGGTGGAAAAGGTGCTGGGCGGGGTGGCAGGCGCTGCCGGTCTGGCGCTCAGCCCGGACGGCAGCACCCTGTATGTCTCCGACCTTGGCAGCCGCTGCATTTGGGCGGTGGACGCCGCTGCCCGGGAGCTGACCGCCGGGGGACGGGGCTGCACCGCTGCCTTTGCCGGTCTGCCGGGCTATCCCGGAGCGCTGGCTGCGGACACGGACGGCACGCTGTACATCAGCTACCGCTGGGCGCGCAGCGGCTGGCTGGAAAAGAACGCAGACAGCACCCTGCTGCGGGGCATTGCCCTGCGGGCGGGGCAGAATACGCAGGAGCGGCTGTTCCGGTGCACCGCAGATGCCCCCTGCGCCGAGGCGGTAAGCCTTGCCACAGGGACTTGGGAGCAGACCTTTACCGGCCTTGTACAGGACAGCTGTGCGGCGGTGTGTCCGGTGGAAAGTAAAGTATATTTCGGTGCGGCAGGGGCAGACAGCCTGCTGGCTGCAAACCGATAAGTGAGGTGTTTTTTGTATGACCGAAGCATTTGCAAAACAGATCGAGACCGAGGCACGGCAGGCTATGACCGAGCTGGTGGCTGCGGCAAAGCTGAAAAAGGGAGATGTGCTCGTGGTGGGCTGCTCTTCCAGTGAGATGGTGGGCGGTCACATCGGCAAGGATTCCAGCATAGAAGCCGCCCGGGCACTGTACGCGGGCGCTGCGCCGGTGTTGGCGGAAAAAGGCATCTGGCTGGCAGCCCAGTGCTGCGAGCACCTGAACCGCGCCCTTATCCTTGAGCGGGAAGCCGCAGAGAAGTACGGCTGGGAGGAAGTGTGCGTCGTGCCCCGTCCCCATGCGGGCGGCAGCTGGGCCACTACCTGCTGGAAAAACTTCAAAGACCCGGTGGCGGTGGAAGAGATCCGCGCCAACGCGGGCATGGATATCGGCGGCACCCTGATCGGGATGCATCTGAAGCGGGTGGCAGTGCCGGTGCGGCTGAGCCTTAATAAGATCGGCGAAGCAAACATTCTGTGTGCCTACACCCGCCCGAAACTGATCGGCGGCGAGCGTGCCCGCTATACCGAGGAGGACTGAGCCAGATGGCAGAAAAAACGTTGGAAGAAATGCGGCAGGCCGTGGCCGAGATCCGGGAAAAGATGGCAGCCGCCGCCCGGGAAGCCGGGCGCGACCCGGCAGCGGTGCAGCTGTGCGCCGCCTGCAAGACCCGCACGGCACAGACCATTGCCGCCAGTGCGGCTTTGCCCATTGATGTGTTTGGCGAAAACCATGTGCAGGAGCTGTGTGCAAACTACGATGCCGGAGCTTACTGCGGTAAGCCAAGCCATTTTATCGGCCATTTGCAGACCAATAAGATCAAAAAGGTACTGGGGCGGGCAAGCCTGATCCAGAGCGTGGACAGCGAGCATCTGCTGCTGGCTATCGAGAAGGAAGCCGCCAAGGCCGGCATCGTGCAGGATATCCTGCTGGAGGTGAACATCGGCGGGGAAGAGAGCAAGACCGGCGCAGCGCCGGAGCTGCTCTGGCCGCTGCTGGACACCGCCGCCGCACAACAGCATATCCGGGTCAAGGGTCTGATGGCCATCCCGCCCGTGAACGATGACGATGCCCAGAACCGCCGGTATCTGGCGCAGGTGTATCAGCTGTTCGTCCGGGCAGGGGAGCGCGGCTACCACAACGTGGAGATGCAGACCCTTTCCATGGGTATGAGCGGCGATTTTGAGAACGCTATCCGCGAGGGCGCTACCCTTGTGCGCATCGGTACCGCCATCTACGGCGCGCGGGATTACAGCAAAAAGTAACGATAAAAACGGAGGAACCATGCCGAAAACTAAGACCAACGACCCCGGGGCGCACCACGCAAGCAGCGGTGCGCTGATCCGGCGTTTTCTGCCGTATCTGGCAAACTATAAGATGGTGCTGTGCCTTGATTTGTTCTGCGCAGCACTGACGACCCTGTGCGATATCGTGCTGCCCAAGATCATGAGCACCATCACCAACTCCGCCATGGGGGTGGGCATCACCCTGACGGCGGGCATCGTGCTGAAGCTGGCGGCGCTCTACTTTGTGCTGCGCATTATCGACGGCGCAGCCAGCTACTATATGTCCAGCATCGGTCATATCATGGGTGTGCATATTGAAACGGATATGCGCCGCGATGCCTTTGACCATCTGTTGCAGCTGGATCACACCTACTACAACAACACCAAGGTGGGCACCATCATGGGGCGCATCACCAACGACCTGTTCGATGTGACCGAGTTCGCCCACCACTGCCCGGAGGAGTTTTTCATCGCGGGCATCAAGATCGTGGCGTCCTTTGTCATCCTGTGCCGCGCCAGCATCCCGCTGACCTTGGCAGTGTTTGCCTGTGTGCCGCTGATGGGCGTGGTGTCGGTGTACCTGAACGGTCGTCTGCGGGCGCGGTTTCGTCAGCAGCGCGTCCAGATCGGCGAGCTGAACTCCACCATCGAGGACAGCCTGCTGGGACAGGGCGTGGTCAAGGCCTTTGCCGCCGAGGACGAGGAGCGGGAAAAGTTCGCCAAGGGCAACCGCGCCTTTGAGCAGATCAAGACCCTTGGCTACTACGCCATGGGTGCCTTCAACACCTCCACCCGCCTGTTTGACGGGTTGATGTATCTGGTGGTCATTCTGGCGGGCGGTCTGTCGCTGGTATACGGTAAGATCACCGCCGGCGACCTTGTGGCCTATATGCTCTACGTCACCACTCTCATCGCCACCATCCGGCGCATCGTGGAGTTTGCCGAGCAGTTCCAGCGCGGCATGACCGGCATCGAGCGCTTTGCCGAGATCATGGACACCCCGGTTGCCATCAAGGACGCCCCGGACGCCGTGCCCCTGCAGCCCGGCCCCGGCGAGATCCGGTTCGAGAAGGTGTGCTTTGAGTACCCGGACGACCACAACAAGGTGCTGCACGACGTCAGCTTGGACATCCGCGCCGGGGAGCGTCTGGCGCTGGTGGGTGCCTCCGGCGGCGGCAAAACTACCCTGTGCAACCTGATCCCCCGCTTTTATGAGGTGACCAGTGGCCGCATCCTCATTGACGGACAGGATATCCGCCGGGTCACCCTGAAGAGCCTGCGGCAGGATATCGGTATCGTACAGCAGGACGTGTACCTGTTCAGCGGCACGGTGGCGCAGAACATCGCCTATGGCAAGCCCGGCGCCACCCGGCAGGAGATCGAGGCCGCCGCCCGGCTGGCGGGCGCGGAAAAGTTCATCCTTGCACTGAAGGACGGCTACGACACCTATGTGGGCGAGCGCGGCGTCAAGCTGTCCGGCGGACAGAAGCAGCGCATCGCCATTGCCCGGGTATTTTTGAAGAACCCGCCCATCCTGATTCTGGACGAAGCCACCAGCGCACTGGACAACGAGAGCGAGATCCTTGTGGGACAGAGCCTTGAAAAGCTGGCCCACGGCCGCACCACCCTGACCATCGCCCACCGCTTGACCACCATCAAGGACTACGACCGCATCCTTGTGCTGGGCGAGGAGGGCATCGTGGAAGAGGGTACCCATGCCCAGCTGCTGGAAAAGCAGGGCGTCTACTACCGCCTGTGGAACCAGCTGCCCGCAGAGGATGAGGAATAAAAGCGCCTGAAATACAAAAAAGACACCCGAAAGGGTGCTTTTTTCGTATGGGCCAGGCAGGACTTGAACCCGCGACCAAGCGGTTATGAGAACGTCGCTAATTTTGAAATCCCATTTTTCTTGTGGAATCTTGTGACTATCTCATAATTCTGAAAAAACGCCTTTGTGTACTTTGACGTAACTTTTGGTGTCTTTTCGTGTCTAAAATGGCTCTTTGTACCCAGAACCGTACCCAAGAATTTTTGGGTACGAAACTCGACACTTACTGTTACCATTTTACCATGCCCATAAAAAAAGCCTGAACATCCTGTGTGTGTGTCGTTCTTCATAAGGGTACATCATTTCTGCCGTAAAAGCAATATCTATTTTTACATGGCTCACTTTCAAAAGAAGGTGAGCTTTTTCTTTTGCAGAAATCGAGAGGAGGTTTTCCACATGAACACACCCATACAGTTGAAAATCCGAGGCCACACCAAATGACGCTGGACTACTTTTATGGTCAGTCGGGCGAACTGTTCTCCTACTTCCGCATCCCAAAAGCACTGTTCCAAGA
>ENA-OQKR01000863-OQKR01000863.1-human-gut-metagenome-genome-assembly--contig:-NODE-863-length-10936-cov-4.500971_pt1 | contig 10936 bp, 8 predicted proteins | sample MGYA00242803_ERZ504806 | MGnify/ENA primary metagenome ERZ504806 (study PRJEB26092, sample SAMD00036399) | human gut metagenome | host: Homo sapiens | study: EMG produced TPA metagenomics assembly of...
CGGGCTCACGCGCACGGTAATGATACCGAGCACGATGGCGAGCATCGGCAGAATGACGGCAAAGACCGCCGCGAGCTCGCGCGAGAGCGCAAAAGCGTAGACGAGGCCCATGACCAGATTTACCGGCCCGCGCACCATGGGGCGGAAGCCGTTACCTACGGCGTTTTGAATCACGGTGATGTCGGTGGTCATGCGAGTGACCAGCGAGCTGGCGTCGTAGTTGTCCAGATTGCCAAAAGCGAGCGTCTGGATCTTACGATACTCGGCCTCGCGCAGGTTAGCGCCCAGCCCCGAGGCAACGCGGGCGGACGTGCGCGCATAGCCCAAGCCAAGCACCAGCGAACATGCGGCACACACCAGCATATACGTGCCCTGCAACAGCATGTAGTTGATGTCGCCCGCGGGCACGCCCACATCGATGATATTTGCCATGATGACCGGGATAAACAGCTCGAGCGCCGTCTCGGCAGTCACAAAGAGCACGCCGAGCATGGCATCGCGGCGGTATGCCCCCAGATAGGAAAACAAAATCTTGAGATTGCGCACACAGGTTCATCCCCCATCAAACGTTGTTCGCAAACCCACGTATTATGGCGCGCCGTGCGGCGGTGTCAAGTGTTCCGAAATCGATTTCTGCAAGGCTAGTGCAGGCGCCATGCTCACAGGGCGCACGTCCGTATTCAATTAGAAATGAACGCGAGCGTGACTTTTTCGCCCCGCTGCCAACACAAACCTTGACTCTACAATCGTTATAGGGTTTTCACTACACTGGTACGTAAACAAACCCAGCCAGAAAGCCCCACCTATGGAACACGACCTCACACGCGGCAATGTCCTCAAGACCATCGCGGTCTTTGCCCTGCCCTATATGCTCTCGTACTTTTTGCAGATGCTCTACGGCATGGCCGACCTGTACATGATGGGACAGTTTAGCGGCGCCGCCGGCATCACCGCCGTGGGCAACGGCGCGCAGACGCTCTATATCATTACCGTGACGCTCGTGGGCCTGGCCATGGGGACGACGGTCATCGTCGGCCACGCCGTGGGCTCGCGCCGCTTCGATCGCGCCGAAACCGCTATCGGCAACACCATTACGCTGTTTATGGGTGTCTCGGTGGTACTGGCCGCTGCCTTGCTCGCACTGTGCCCGCAGATCGTGGCGCTCATTGGCACGCCGGCCGAAGCGGTCGAAGGCACCGCCGCCTACCTGCGCATTTGCTTTATCGGCATTCCCTTTATCGCCGCGTACAACATCCTCTCGGCCATCTTTCGCGGGCTGGGCGATTCGCGCTCGCCCATGTACGTGATCGGCGTGGCGTGCATCATCAACATCGCGCTCGATTTTCTGTTTATCGGCCACATGGGGCTCGGCCCCGTGGGCGCAGCGCTCGGCACGGTGACCGCGCAGACGGCCAGCGTTGCCCTCGCGCTCATGTGGCTCAAGAGCCGTCGCACAAACATCCACGTTAAGCGCAGCGACCTGCGCCCCCAGCCCGAGGTGCTCGGCAGCATTCTTAAAATCGGCGTGCCCGTGGCTGTGCAGGACGGCTGCATCCAGGTGGCGTTTATGTTTATCACCGTCATCGCCAACCACCGCGGTCTGGTCGACGCCGCCGCCGTGGGCCTGGTCGAGAAGATGATCAGCTTTTTGTTTATCGTGCCGAGTTCCATGGGCGCTACCGTCAGCGCGCTCACGGCACAAAACGCCGGCGCGGGCAAGGGCGACCGCGCGCGTCAGGTGCTCAAGGATGCCATGACCATCTCGGTGGTGTACGGCTGCCTGATTACAGCGCTGATGTGGCTGGTGGCGCCGGCGTTTATTGGCTTTTTTGCCAAGGACCCCGCGGTGGTCGCGGCCGGTACCGGCTATATGCACAGTTATATTTTCGATGCAATCTTTGCCGGCATCCACATTTGCTTTAGCGGCTTTTTCGCTGCATACGGCAAGAGCTACATCGGCTTTGCGCACAACGTGCTGGCTGTGGCACTCATTCGCGTGCCGGGCGCGTGGCTGCTGTCGAACGCCTATTCCGGCACGCTGTTCCCCATGGGTATCGCCTCGCCGTGCGGCTCGATTCTGTCGGCGGTCATCTGCGTGATTGCATTTACCGCGCTCAACCGCCGCGGGGCTTTTGACAAGCTGGTGGCGTAGCGGGGCAACGCGAAATCGCCCTTATCGACGACATCATCAGCGATGACCCCGCGACCTACGTGACGCAGATCACGGTGCCGGTTGCCCCAGCAAAGTAAGAACCGCCTGGAAGGCATCATGCTTTTCGGGTGGTTCTTCAATTTGGCTATCGATGCGCTAAGCCTGGGGCACCTCACCAGTCGCCAGGATCTGCTCGAGCGCGTCCTCATCCAATACAGGCACGCCCAGCTGCTCGGCCTTGGCGAGCTTGGAGCCCGCTTTGGGGCCGGCGACCAGATAGCTCGTCTTCTTTGACACACTGCCCGAAACCTTGGCGCCAAGCACCTTGAGCGCCGCGCCCGCCTCGTCGCGGGTGCGGTTGACGAGTGTGCCGGTGAGCACGAAGGTCAGACCCGCGAGTGGCTGTGCGTCGGCAAGCTCGCCTGCCACGCCAGCGTCGGCTGCGGCTTGCGCGTGCGCGGCGCCCAAGTCGACCTCGAGCGACAGGCCCGCCTGGCGCAGGCGTTCCAGCACGGCAAGGTTCTCGGGCACGGCCAGGAACTGCTTGACGCTCGCCGCAATCTTGGGACCGATGCCCTCGCACTCGGCGATGTCCTCTTCGCTCGCCAAGATGAGCTTGTCAATCGACAGGAATCGCTCGGCAATGACCTCGCCCACACTCTTGCCCACATGACGGATACCCAAGGCAAACAGCACGCGACCGAGCGGCTGGCTCTTAGACTTGTTGAGCTCGGCGATGATTTTCTCGGCCGTCTTGAGGCCCACCGGAATGGGGTCGCCCTTCTTGACGCCCTTTTTGCTGTTGGAGCTGGCATACACGCGGCCCGTGTCCAGGCCGGCGATGTCGTCGACTGTGAGCTGGTAGAAGTCCGCGACGTCGTGAATCAGCCCAGCGGCGATCATCTTGTCGACGATTTCGTCGCCCAGGCCGTCCACGTCCATGCAACCGCGGCTCACCCAGTGGAGCAGGCGCTCCTTGAGCTGTGCGGGGCAGTCGATGGACACGCAGCGGTAGGCCACCTCGCCGTCCTCGTGCACCACGGGGCTGCCGCACACGGGGCAGACCTCGGGCATCTGCCAGTCAACGCTGTCGGCCGGGCGCTTGTCGAGCACGGGGCCCACGACCTCGGGAATCACGTCGCCTGCCTTGTGCACGATGATAGTGTCGCCCTCGCGCACGTTTTTGCGGCGGATCTCGTCGATGTTGTGCAGCGTGGCGCGCGCGATGGTGGAGCCGGCGACCGTCACCGGGTCGAACTCAGCGACCGGCGTGAGCACACCGGTGCGGCCCACCTGGATGCGAATCTCGCGCAGGACGGTCTGCTTTTCCTCGGGCGGGAACTTAAAGGCGATGGCCCAACGCGGCGCACGGGCGGTAAAGCCCAGGTCGAGCTGCTGTTGGAAGCTGTCAACCTTTACGACCACGCCGTCGATGTCGTAGTCCAGGTCACCGCGATGCTCGAGGGCCTGGGCACAGAACTCGTGGACCTCGGCCGGCGTGGCGCAGCGTGCCACGTTGGGGTTGACGCTAAAGCCGGCACTGCGCAGCCAGTCGAGAAACTCACGCTGGCTGTGGACGTGCAGCGGATCGGTATCGGCAATGGCGTAGATAAAGGTAGCCAGGTCGCGGCGCGCCGTGACCTTGGGGTCCTTTTGGCGCAGGCTGCCGGCGGCGGCGTTGCGCGGGTTGGCGAAGGGGTCGCGGCCCTCGGCATCGGCCTCGTCGTTCAGACGCACAAAGCTGCCCTTGGGCATGTAGACCTCGCCGCGCACCTCAATGGTGCGCTCGCGGTCGGCACCCATGTGGGCGAGCGCAGGCTCGGACAGGTGCATGGGCACATCCTTGATGGTACGCACGTTGAGCGACACGTCCTCGCCCGTGGTGCCGTCGCCGCGCGTGGCGGCGCGTACGAAGGTGCCGTTTTGGTAGGTAAGGGCCACGCCCAGGCCGTCGATCTTAAGCTCGCAGGTATAGGTGACGCTGCCGGCACCGAGCGCATCCTCGGCGCGCTGGAGCCACGCGTCGAGTTCGTCCAGGTCCATGGCATCGTCCATGGAGTACATGCGTGCCATATGCGTGACCGGCGTAAACTGCTCGCTCACGTAGCCGCCCACACGCTGGGTATAGCTGTCGGGGGTCACCAGGTCGGGGTAGGTCGCCTCGATTTCCTGCAGCTCAACGAGCATTTTGTCAAAGGCGGCGTCCGTGATCTCGGGCGCATCGAGCATGTAGTAGCGATAGGCGTGGTAATCGAGCTCGTGGCGCAGCTCGGCCGCACGCGCCGCCGCCTGGGCACGGGCATCGGCCGGTGCGGCGGCATCCACGCTCGCGGGCGTTTCGGTATCGATGTCCACGCCGTCACCAAACAGGCTCGATTGCTCCATAGCGGCACTCCTTCGCTCGATTTCAAACGGATACAAGAGTACCACCGGTCACCATGGCGCCGAATAACCCTTTCGAACCGCACCGAATCGGCAGCCGCCAGACTGGGGTGGATCGCGCGATTAAACCATGCCCTTGCCAGTTCTAAATGATCCGTTTTCCTCCGTCTCCAAGGGATCATCGCGAAAAGAGGGGCTGTCCCGCGTTGGCGGGACAGCCCCTCTGGCTTCGATATGTGCAATACGGCTCGTTAGAAACCCTGGCCATAGCCTTGGCCTTGACCCTGGCCCTGCTGGCCAAGCAGCTCCTCCAGATACTGACGCAGCTGCTCGTCGGTAATACCGCCGTTGCCGGTGTCAGTCGCGCTGTCGTCCTGCTGCTGGTTCTGCAGCTTCTCATCGGAGCCCAGCTCGACGGTGACCTTCTTCTCTTCCTTGCCGCGCATGAGCGTGATCTCGGCCTTCTCGCCCACTCATGGCTGCGCAGCGCAATGATCAGGCCATCGGCGCTCGTGATCTCGTCGTCGCCCAGCTTGGTAATGACATCGCCCTCCTGGATGCCGGCCTTGGCGGCGGGACCGTCCTCGACGACGCTCGCCACGTACGCGCCGCTATCGGTGCTCAGCTTGTTGGTGCGGGCATTGAGCGCGTTGACGCTCGAAAGCGTGGCGCCCAGGTACGGATGAACCGGCGTCTTGCCGTCAATAATCTGGTCGGCAATGTTCTTGGCGTAGTTAACGGGAATGGCAAAGCCCACGCCCGAGCTGGAGCCCGAGTAGCTCTCGATGAGCGAGTTGATGCCCACCAGCTCGCCGTTGTCGTTAACGAGCGCGCCGCCGGAGTTGCCCGGGTTGATGGCGGCATCGGTCTGGATCATGTTGGCATAGATGGTGTTACCGTTGGTAGAGCTCATGGCCGTGGAGCGATACAGCGCCGACACAATGCCCGTGGAGACAGACTGCTCGTTGCCGAAGGGCGAACCGATCGCCATGACCCACTCGCCCACGTTGAGCTTGGAGGAGTCACCGATCTCGATCGGCGTGAGCTTGGAGGCGTCGGCGTCCTTGAGCTTGATGACGGCCAGGTCGCTCGAAGCATCGTTGCCCACGAACTCGGCCTCATAGGTGGTGCCGTCGTCCATGGTCACCACGTACTGGTCATAGCCATCGACCACGTGGTTGTTGGTGAGGATGTGGCCCTCGGTATCGAGCACCACGCCCGAGCCGACGCTGCCCGAGCTGTCCGACTCGTCGGCAGACTGCGAAAGCGAGCCATTCTGGCTGCCGCTCGAAGTGGCGGTAATGGAAACCACGGAGGGCAACGCCTTGGCAGAAACGGCCTCGGCCAGCGTGGTGTCCTCGGAGTCGATGGTGATCTTTTGCGTCGACGAACCCGAAGCGCCCGCCGTCACGGCATTCTTGCCGCCACCGATATCGAGCGTACCGCTCATAATGAGCGCAATGACCAGCAGGGCACCACATGCGCAGCCGGCAAGCGCTGTAATAAAGATCGGCAGCTTTTTGGTCTTGGTCTTGACCACCGTGTGCTTGTTCACGACCTGTTGGCCGCCCAGCGGCTTGCCGGTCTGCGTATCGTAGGCCTGCACGTAGGGAATGTTGTTGCCGTCGGCAGGCGTCGACTCCACCTGCACGCGCGGCTGCTGCTGAGTCTCGCCGGCATTGCCAACATCCTGGGGACGCTGGGAATCGTTCTCGCTCATAGCTGCGATCCTTTCGTCAAATAACCAAAGGCCCGCCAAACACCGTGGCGGGCCATCATTGTTCACGTTGAGTTGTACCCCAATATGCGGGCGTACGTGTACGAGAACGCAATCTTTTAGGAAGGCTTAAGTTCTGCTGCAAACTCGAAAGGAACCCGCACCTGCGTCAAAACCACCACAAAGGTGCCTGTCCCCTTTGTGGTGGAAATCTAGTCCTTAAACAGATAGCCCACGCCGCGGACGGTGGTGATGTGCGCCGCGATCTGCGGCCCCACCTTGGAACGGATGCGTCGGATGTGCACGTCGACGGTGCGCGTGCCGCCGCAGTACTCAAAGCCCCACACGCGGTGCAGCAACACCTCGCGGCTGTAGGCACGGTTGGGGTGTGTTGCCAAAAAGCTCAGCAACGAGTACTCCATCAGCGTAAGGTCGATGGGCTCGTTATCGAGCGTCACCTGGTAGGTGGCCAGGTTGATCTCGAGGTTATCGATGTTGAGCACATCGTCGGCGGTGACGGTCTCCTCCTCGCCCATCAGACGCTGCGCGCGAGCCTTGAGCTCGTTGGGCGTCGCCGTAGGGCATACAAAGTCGGCATGCGCGTGATTGGGCAGGCGCAAGGTGCCGAGTGCCTCGTCGTCGACAATCACCAGCATGGGGACACCGCCGCGATCGTCAAGCCACTTGGCAATCTGATCGATGCGGTCGCTGCGGATGCCATCGGAATCGAGGATCAGCAGGTCAAAGTCGTGCGCCGCAGTTGGCGAATCGGGGGTTGCCAGGCTCACCTCGACACCCAGGGTAGTCGTCAAGCTGCGGGCAAACTCGTGGAAGCGCGTCGTGCGCGCCATGAACAGGGCACTCTTTTCGGACATATCGGCCTCCAAAGAAATGAGCTCAATCGTACTGGAACAAGCCAGCGCGATTAGGAGTTCGCCAGGTAGTGCTTGATCTCCCACTCGGTGATCGTAGACTCAAACTTATGCCACTCGTCGCGCTTCTTTTTGAGGAAGAAACTGTGGATGTGCTCGCCGAGGGCATCCTTCATAAACTGCGAGTCCTCAAACACGTCGAGCGCCTCTTTGAGCGAGCGCGGCAGCGGCGTGTAGCCGGCCTCGACCATCTGACGGTCGGTAAGCTTGAGCGTCTCGGCCGTGGCCTCGGGCGGGAGCTCCAGCTTGCGCTCGATGCCATCCAGACCAGCCGCCAGCGTAACGGCGTTGACCAGGTACGGATTGGCCATGGGATCGGGACTTCGCAGCTCGATGCGCGTGGACAGCTGCTTGCCGGGCTTGTAGACCGGAATGCGGACCATGCTCGCGCGGTTGCGCAGGCCCCACGTGGCGTACTGCGGCACGGAGTCGCCACCCGTGGTGATGCGCTTGTACGAGTTGACCGTGGGGTTGGTGATGGCGCTGATCTCGCGCGCGTGCGCCAAGATGCCGGCCATGTAGTGCTTGGCGATATCGGAGAGGTGGTACTTCTCGTCGTCCTCGCCCCAAAAGACGTTGTTGCCGTCATGGTCGAACAGCGACTGGCACAGGAACATGGCACTGCCGTCCTCGCCCGCCAACGGCTTGGGCATAAAGGAGGCGTGGCAACCGCTCTCGTAGGCCTGCTGCTTAATGATGAGTTTGGCCGTGGTGATGGCGTCGGACATGCTCAGGGCCTCGGCGTGACGCAGGCTCATGCCATGCTGTGAGCGGCCGGCGGCGTGGAAGGTGTACTCCACGGGCACGGACATCTTCTCGAGCGTGAGAACCGTGTTGCGACGCAGGTCGCGGGCGGCATCGCTCACCGAAAGATCGAAGTAGCCCACGTTGTCGAGCGGCTCGGGGGTGTGCTCGTCGGGGAAGTAGTAATACTCCAGCTCGGCACCCACGTTGAGCAGATAGCCAGCCTTCTCGGCCTTGCGGAACATGCGGCGCAGGGCATCGCGCGGGTCGCCGGCAAATGGCTTGCGATCGGGAGTGCACACGTCGCAGAACACGCGGGCGACGCCGTTGTGGCTCGGGCGCCACGGCAGGATCTGGAAGGTCGAAGCGTCTGGGAACGCCAGCATGTCGGCTTCCTCGGGCGTGGCAAAACCCTCGATGGCGGAGCCGTCAAAGCCAATACCCTCCTCAAAAGCGACCTCGAGGTCCTCGGGGCTAATGGCAAAGTTCTTGAGGCGGCCGAGAATGTCGACAAACCACAGACGCACAAAGCGGATGTCACGCTGCTCTACGGAGCGGAGTACGTAATCGATGTTCTGCTGGTTCATGTCGCTCCCCTTTCTTTCGGGCGGGTTTCGACTGGTCTATATCGCAGATACTATCGCAGAAAAATGTTTCCGCAGGGTTAAAGCGTATCAAGCGCTCAAAAAACGTGCTTGAGCAGGCCGTTGCGAACGAGCGGCTAGCGCGAGGTCGAAGCGCGGTGTTCGATGTGGCCGGGGATCTCGATGCGCTTGGGGGCGAGCTTTGCGGCATCGCCCACCGTAGTGGTAACGACATCGATACGCTCGGACAGGCGCTCGACTACGCGCTCGGCAATGGTAAGAGTGTCCTGCGCGGCCGTGGTCACACCGCCAAAGAGGACGTGGTTCCAGGGATAGTCGTCAAACGTTGCAATCTTGAGACCCGCGGGCAACGAGGGCCCCAGCTGGGCCAGCGCCTCGGTCAGGCGCAGGAAAACCAAGCCGTTGACGGCAATGAGGCCGAGCTTTTTACCCGCATAGCCGCGGATGGTCTCGTCCAGGCGACTGACACCCTCGACACCACCGTCCGCCAAGGTGACGACCTCGCCGGCCAGGCCGCGGCGCGAGAGCTCGTCGGCAAACGCCTCGGCGCGCTCGCGACGCACGGGGCTGTCATCGCTTGCCTCGGTGAGCAGGCACAGGCGCTCGCTGCCAGCAGAGGCCAAGGCGTCTACCAGGCCGGCGACCAGCTCACGGTTGTTGGAGGTCACCAGATCGACACCGCCGTCGGCAACATCGCGGTCGAGCAGCACGACGGGCAGGCGTCCCGCAGCCTCGGCGATCGCCTTGTCGTTGCCTCCGCAGGTATTGACGACCAGGCCGTCCACGCCGGCATCGATAAGTCTGGTGAGCGACTCTGCCTCCTTGGCGGGGTCGTTGCCGCTAATGGCCGTCATGAGCGAGCAGCCGCGCGCGGCGGCGCTGGCGGAAAGCCCTTCGAGCATGGCGCTGGAGAACGGGTTAGCAATGTCGGCCAAGATCACGCCGATGAGGTTGGTACGCGAGCTGCGCAGATTGCGCGCGGCGGCACGTGGACGATAGCCGGTGCGCTCGATAACTGCCGCGATGCGAGCACGGGTTTCCTCGGTCATCTGCCCGGGGCGGTTGTTGAGATAGCGCGAGACCGTGGCCGGGCTCACGCCCGCCTCGGCAGCAATGTCCTTAATCCTCATCTGCGCCATAGCGCACCCCGTTTCCCAATTGTCAGCAGTCTGAGCCATTTTAGGCATTTTTTTAAAAATCTCGCTTGCAAAACGTTGTAGATGAGTATACTACAACTCGAAACGAAACCGATTTCGTAAACCGATTTCGGCAAGCGTTGGCACGGAGGTGCAAAGATGTACCCTACCGTCTTGGCACCTCCGTGCCAACGCCATATCAAAGGTGTACGCACGAGCAAGAAGGAGCTGCGCGACCATGGGTAAAACGGTTCTTACCTTCGGCGAGATCATGATGAGGCTCTCGCCCAAAGATCATCTGCGCATTGAGCAGGCGACCGAGTTTGATGTCCGCTACGGCGGCGCCGAAGCCAACACCGCGCTTTCCCTGGCCTACCAGGGTGACAAGGCAGCTTACGTCTCCGTTGTCCCGGCCAACCGTCTGGGCGAGTGCGCCCTGCGTTCGCTGAAGGTCTACGACGTCGATACCTCACGCGTCGTGCGCCAGGGCGACCGTCTTGGCTCCTATGTGTTTGAGGTCGGCGCCTCGCAGCGCGGCAACGGCTGCGTCTACGACCGCAAGTACTCTGCCATCAACATGGCCAAGCGCGACGTCTTTGACTGGGACGAGATCCTCAAGGGTGTCGATGTCTTCTACTTCTCCGGCGTGACGCCCGCCGTCTCCGACGAGATGGCCGCCGCCTGCAAGGATGCCCTCACCGCCTGCCGCGCCAAAGGCATCACCACCGTGTGCGACGTGAACTATCGCGGCAAGATGTGGTCGCCCGAGAAGTCGCAGGCCACCATGAAGGAACTCCTGCCGCTCGTTGACATCTGCATTGCCAACGACGAGGACGCTCCTGCCGGCCTCGGTATGACCTGCGTCTCCGGCTCCCTTGCCCACGGCATCGAGGAGCGCGACACCTACGTCGAGATGGCCCGTCAGATCTGCGCCGAGTACGGTTGCAAGAAGGTCGCCTCGGTCGTCCGCAACATCTCCTGCGTCGAGCGCTCCATCTGGATGGGCATGCTCTATGACGCCGAGAGCGGCGAGCACTGGTTCTCCCCCGCCCACGACGTGCACGTGCTCGAGGGCGTTGCCGCCGGCGACGCTTTCAACGCCGGCCTCGTCCATGCCCTCATCAACGACTTTGACCCGCAAGACGCCGTCAGCTACGCGATTGCGGCCTCGATCCTCAAGCTCACCATCAAGGCGATTCCAACCTGGTGACCGCAGACGAGATCGCAGCCGTGGCATCCGCCGCCGACGTGGCACCCGCGTCGCCCGT
>ENA-OQKR01000865-OQKR01000865.1-human-gut-metagenome-genome-assembly--contig:-NODE-865-length-10879-cov-3.238932_pt1 | contig 10879 bp, 10 predicted proteins | sample MGYA00242803_ERZ504806 | MGnify/ENA primary metagenome ERZ504806 (study PRJEB26092, sample SAMD00036399) | human gut metagenome | host: Homo sapiens | study: EMG produced TPA metagenomics assembly of...
CTCGCTGATGAAATTGGCTACGGCGAGGAAGGTGCGGTAGTCTACATGCTGGGCTTCGCAGACATCCTTTACGCTTTTGTCTCCGAAGCCGAGCGACAGCCCGAAACGGCTCATCACCATTAATAAGGAGTAATTGTCACAGATGAGGTCGCTCATCTTGTCCGTAGCCCGATATTTATGTTGTTCATTCATTGCAGGTTATTCCTTTCCACTCTATGTTTCGGGCGCAAAGTAACGGCTTTTCTTCGAGAACTGCAATCGCTATTTGTAGGTATTTTGACCGGTATGATATACTAATCCGGATTGATTTTTTATCTTTGTCGAGATTAACGGTAAAACATCTTTGCTATGAAACGGACTTTATTGGCCTTGATTGCCGCCATTGTATCTTTGGGAAGCGCCGAACCGCTTTCCGCCTGTACTTCTGCCGTAATTTCCGGCAAGGTTACCCCCGACGGACGTCCTTTGTTGTGGAAGAACCGCGATACGGATTTTCCGCAAAACAGCGTGAGATACTTCTCCGGCGGTAGCTATCCTTTTGTAGCCGTTGTGAACAGTGTGGAAGACAATCCGACGGATGTGTGGATAGGTACGAACGCCGCGGGCTTCTCCATTATGAATACGCAATCCTATAACCTGGTCGAGGTGAAACCCGGTGAGGAGCGTGGAGCGGCCAACGGACGGGTAATGCGGCGTGCGTTGGAAGTGTGTGCCACGGTAAAGGATTTCCGTCAATTTCTCGATACGCTGTCCAAGCCCAGCCTGATAGAGGCCAACTTCGGCGTGATTGATGCCAAAGGCGGCGCTGCCATGTTCGAAGTGGATTATTACGAGTATGTGATGTACGATGCCAACAATCCTAAGGATGCGCCTTGCGGATACATTGCACGCACCAACTTCTCTTTTTCCGGCAAGGTGAATGAGGGAGCGGGTTATGTCCGCTTTATGCAGGAAGATAAGCTGCTGATGCCGGCCTCTGCTACGGGACAGATTACGCCGCAATGGATATTCAGGGAACTTTCCCGCTCTTTTGCCAATCCGCTTTTGGGGATTGATTTGAAGAGCGGGGATTTCAATCGTCCTAAGACAACGGGGTGGTTTGTAGACCAGGACTTCATCGCACGCAGCAGTACGGCAAGTTCGGTGGTGGTGCAGGGCGTGAAAGAAGGGGAGCGGCCCGAACTCACTACGATGTGGACAATTCTGGGGTATCCGCCTACCGGAGTGGCAATGCCCGTCTGGGTGAAAGGGGCGGACAAGGCTTTGCCGAGGTTGCTGGTTTGTGATGAAGCAAAGAAGGTTTCTCCTTTGGGCAATTGGTCGGTAATACTGGCAGGGGATGTTTTCTCTTACGGGCAAGGTATGGGCAGCAACCGCTATATGAACTGGGAAAGGCTTTATAATGCCGATAAGAACGGCTATATGCAGTTGCTGGCTCCGGTAGAGGATGAGGTGTTCCAGTGCACCGCACCGGTATTGAAAGAGTGGCGCAGGAAAGGGAAAGCGGATGTAAAGGCAATGCAGTCGCTCTATAATGAGCTGGATGCGTTCATTGAAGCCGAATATGCGGAATTATTTGAACTTTAATTACTTATTATTGATTTTATACATGAAACACAAACTGATTATCTGCATTTCCGCTCTTTGTCTGGGGCTTGCCGGAAATGTGCAGGCGCAAAACAAGAAAATGTATCGGAACGGTTGGATCGATTTCAACAAGAACGGGGTGAAGGACATTTATGAAGACCCTTCCCAACCGGTTGAAAAGCGGGTAGCCGACCTGCTCTCCCAAATGTCAGTGGAAGAGAAAACCTGCCAACTGGCAACCCTTTACGGCTACGGACGTGTATTAAAGGATTCCCTGCCCGTTGCCGGTTGGAAAAACGAAATATGGAAAGACGGCATTGCCAATAATCGATGAGATGCTGAACGGCGTGGGAAAAGAAGTCTGCGCAGGTTCCCGGTTTATTGTACCCTTTCAGCAATCATGCCGAGGCCGTCAATACCGTGCAACGCTGGTTTGTGGAAGAAACCCGTTTGGGGATTCCCGTTGACTTCACGAATGAGGGGATTCACGGACTGAACCACACCAAAGCCACTCCGTTGCCTGCTCCTATTGCCATCGGAAGCACCTGGAACAAAGAGCTTGTCCGCCGTGCCGGTGTCATAGCCGGACAAGAGGCGAAAGCGTTGGGATACACCAATGTGTATGCTCCCATACTGGATATCGTACGCGACCCGCGTTGGGGACGTACATTGGAGTGTTATGGAGAAGAACCCTATCTGATAGCGGCTTTGGGAACGGAAATGGTGAACGGCATCCAGTCGCAGGGAGTAGCCGCCACCTTGAAGCACTATGCAGTTTACAGCGTGCCCAAAGGCGGGCGTGACGGGAATTGCCGTACCGACCCGCATGTGGCTCCGCGCGAGTTGCACGAACTGTTTCTTTATCCTTTTAAGAAGGTCATTCAGAACTCGCATCCTATGGGAGTGATGAGCAGTTATAACGATTGGGACGGTGTGCCCGTATCCGCCAGCTACTATTTCCTGACGGAATTGCTGCGCGAGGAGTATGGCTTCGACGGCTATGTGGTGAGCGACAGCGAGGCTGTGGAGTTTGTGGAGTCCAAGCATCATGTGGCGGATACCTATGATGAGGCTGTGCGCCAGGTTTTGGAAGCCGGCTTGAATGTGCGTACCCACTTTACTCCGCCTTCCGATTTTATTCTGCCCGTCCGCCGGTTGCTGGAAGAGAAGAAGATTTCAATGGCTGTGATAGACAAGCGTGTGTCGGAAGTGCTGCGGGTGAAATTCCGTTTGGGACTGTTCGACCAACCTTATGTAGCCGATACGAAAGCCGCCGACAGAGTAGGCGGGGCAGACCGGAATATGGATTTTGTGAAGCAGATGCAGCAACAGGCACTTGTGCTTCTGAAGAACGAGAATAATATCCTTCCGCTGGATAAACGGCAGATAAAGAAGGTGCTGGTGACCGGTCCGTTGGCTGATGAGGATAACTTTATGACCAGCCGTTACGGCCCTAACGGATTGGAGACGGTTACCGTGCTTGCCGGTTTGCGTAATTATCTGAAAGGCATTGCCGACGTGGATTATGCCAAAGGCTGTGATATTGTGGATGCAGGTTGGCCTGCCACAGAGATATTGCCTGCGCCCATGAGCGAACAGGAAAAGCACGGCATTACCGAAGCCGTAGCAAAAGCCGATGAAAGTGATGTCATTATTGCCGTGCTTGGCGAGGATGAGTATCGCACGGGAGAGAGCCGTTCGCGTACTTCGCTTGACTTGCCGGGACGCCAGCAGCAATTACTTGAGGCATTGCATGCAACGGGAAAGCCGGTGATACTGGTGCTGATAAACGGGCAGCCGCTCACCGTCAACTGGGCAAATGCTTATATCCCAGCCATCTTGGAGTCGTGGTTTCCCGGTTGTCAGGGGGGAACGGTGATTGCGGAGACTCTGTTTGGCGAGCATAATCCGGGCGGCAAGCTGACAGTGACTTTCCCTAAGAGCGTAGGACAGATAGAGCTGAACTTCCCTTTCAAACCCGGTTCGCATGGCGCTCAACCGCATTCCGGTCCAAACGGTTCGGGCGCAACACGCGTCATTGGCGAACTGTATCCGTTCGGTTTCGGTCTGAGCTATACGACTTTTGCTTACTCCGATTTGGAAGTCTTTCCGTTGCAACAGCATACGCAGGGCGAATATGCGATTAAAGTCAACGTTACGAATACTGGAAAACGTGCGGGTGACGAGGTGGTGCAATTGTATGTACGCGATAAGGTGAGCAGTGTCATTACCTACGATTCGCAGTTGCGCGGTTTTGAGAGGGTATCCTTGCAACCGGGTGAAACCAGGCAGGTCACTTTCTCCTTGAAGCCGGAAGACTTGCAGATTCTGGACCGCAATATGAACTGGACAGTGGAGCCGGGCGAGTTTGAGGTTATGATAGGCGCATCCAGCCAGGACATAAGGCTGAAAAAGACAATAACGGCTTTGCCTTGACGATAGCCGGATTGTAAAGTCGGGAAAGGTTTTAGGGACTGTGCCGGTTGCGGGCAGACTTATGATAGTTGGGAACGGAGATATGCAAGTATCTCCGTTTCTTGTTCCGGATGGAACCAGCGTATCTCTTCGTCCCGCTTGAACCACGTCATCTGCTTACGGGAGTAGATGCGTGAATTCTGCTGGATTTTCTCAATGGCAAAAGGCAGTGTCCATTCACCGTCCAGATAGTTGAAGATTTCCTTGTAGCCTACGGTGTTCAGTGAATTGAGTGCACGGTGAGGGTAGACACTGCGGGCTTCCTCTACCAGTCCGTCCGTTATCATCTGTTCTACGCGTTGGTTGATACGGGCATATAATTCTTCACGGTCACGGGTGAGTCCTATTTTGATGATGCGGAAGGGCCGTTCTTTTTTTTGCTGTGTGCGGAAAGAGGTGTAGGTCTTGCCTGTCATATAACAGATTTCCAGTGCGTGGATTACCCGCTTATGGTTCTTCAGGTCTACGATTTTGTAATATTCCGGGTCCAGCAGTTTCAGTTCGGCACAGAGGTGCTCCAAACCTTCCGTTTCGTATTTGTGCAGCATAAGCCGGCGGGTTTCGGCATCTACGGTAGGAATGTCGTCAATGCCTTTGCATACGGCATCTACGTACATCATGGAGCCGCCGGTCAGGAGTACGACCTCGTGCCGGGTATAGAGTTGCTCAAGAAGTTGCAGTACTTCGGCTTCATATTGGGCGGCACTGTAATAGTCGGTCAGTTGCAGTGTGCCTACAAAGTAATGCCGTACCCGTTGCAGTTGTTCCGGGGTAGGGGCGGCCGTACCGATTTTCAGGTCGGCGTAAAGTTGCCGTGAATCGGCGGAAACGATGCATGTCCGGAAATGCTCCGCCAGTCGGAGGCTGAGTTCTGTCTTGCCTACTCCCGTAGGGCCTATAAGTACTATCAATGTTTTCATGAGATTGCAACAAAATAATTCGGGCGAAAAACAATTGCATCCTTTGAAACGAATGTATCCTCAAGGGAAGTCTCGTTGTCATTGGAGCAGGTGCTATTCGCCCGAACCGGTTTATCAGAATTTGTCGTCTTCGTAAGCAATACCTGCGGCTCCATCGTCCAAACCGCCGAATCCTTCTTTATCGAAGTCTTCCATGTCGAAGTCCTGGTCGCCGTAGAAACTTTCGTCCAAGTCGAGCGAGCCGCTGGCAGCAGCCATTTCTTCAAAGTCAACGGTCTGCTTGGGAGCCTCTCCGGCTTTCTTAGTGCATTTTGCTCCGGTCATATTCTTGCCGGTGATGATTTCGGAGAGTTCGATGAAGAAACAACGTTCTGTCATGTAGTCGAACACGTACAGGAGTTTCTGCTTTTCGTCCTCTACCAATTCGCTGACCTGAGTGTCTTTCATCACCCAACTGTCTATTTCCGGATTGTCGTCCATTTCTTCGAGGGTAACTTCTTTTTCCTTTTCCCAATCATCGTCGCAGATAAAGAAAGAGGTCATCTGGTCGTCGGTATAACCTACTGATTTCACGATGGCTTCGTGAAAATCATAGAACGTGGCTTCTGGGTCAATCTGTATTTCTCTGATGAAGTCGTCCGCTTCATCGGAGATGAGGGTAAATCTATATATCATATTATTAACTTTTTATTTGCTTGCAGGAATAATGCCGCGAGCCGATTCGCGTATAAAGTTTACAATATAGCTGATTTCTGGGGTCATTTCCATTTCATTCTCAATCTTTTTCAAAGCTTCCGTATTGTTCAGTCCGCTTTGATAGATAATGCGGTAGGCGTTGTGAATGGCCTCGATGGTTTCGTTGGAGAAACCGCGACGGCGCAGTCCCACGATGTTGATGCCTGCATAGCAGATGGGTTCCCGTCCGGCTATGATGTACGGCGGTATGTCTTTGCTGAAGCGGCATCCGCCCTGTATCATGCCGAATCCGCCTACGTGGCAGAACTGGTGCATCAGTACGTTGGCACTGATGATGGAATTGTCGTCTATGACAATCTCGCCTGCCATTTTTGTGGAATTGCCGATGATGCAACCGTTGCCGATAAAGGCATCGTGTGCAACATGTACACCTTCCATCAGCAGGTTGTTGCTGCCAACGATTGTCTTTCCTTTGGCAGCCGTACCCCGGTTGATTGTCACGTTCTCGCGGATGGTATTATTATTGCCTATCTCGGCGGTAGTCTCTTCTCCCCGGAATTTCAGGTCTTGCGGGATAGCACCGATTACAGCTCCGGGAAAGATTGTATTCCCGTTGCCGATGCGTGAACCGTACAGAATGTTGGCATTCGCCATAATCTTATTGTTATCGCCGATTACCACATTCTTGTCGATGAAAACAAAAGGAGCAATCTCTACGTTTTCCCCGATTTTAGCTTCGGGATGAATATACGCTAAGGGACTTATCATAATTAATTTACTTGTTTTTTACTATTTGAGCCATAAATTCAGCCTCACACACTACCTTTTCGCCTACAAATACATAGCCTTTCATAGTAGAGATACCCCGGCGGATAGGAGCCAGCAGTTCGACACGGAAAATCAAAGTATCTCCCGGCACTACTTTCTGGCGGAACTTGACGCCGTCTATCTTCATAAAGTAGGTGGAATAGCGTTCGGGTTCGTCTACGGAGTTCAGAACAAGTAAACCGCCTGTCTGCGCCATGGCCTCTACCTGCAATACGCCCGGCATGACGGGTTCTTGCGGGAAGTGTCCCTGGAAGAAAGGTTCGTTGGCTGTTACGTTCTTGACACCTACGATGTAGTTGGCACCTATCTCAATTACTTTATCTACCAGTTGGAACGGATAGCGGTGCGGCAACAGTTCACGGATGCGGTTTACATCCATAATGGGTTCGCGGTTGCAGTCGTAAGTAGGGGCCTGTATCTCGTGCAGACGGATTTCCTTACGCATCTGGCGGGCAAACTTGTTGTTGATGGTATGTCCCGGACGTGTGGCAATGATACGTCCCTTGATGGGCTTGCCAATCAGAGCCAGGTCGCCGATAACGTCCAGCAGTTTGTGGCGGGCACATTCGTTGGGCCATACCAGCGGTTTGTGGTTGATGTAACCCAACTGCTTGGCGTCCATGTGAGGCACGCCCATTACGTCGGCAAGCTTGTCATAGGCATCCTGCGGCATTTCACGTTCATAGATAACAATGGCGTTGTCCAGGTCGCCGCCTTTGATAAGTCCGGCTTGCAACAGCGGTTCTATCTCGCGTACAAATACGAAAGTGCGGCTGGCGGCTACTTCATCCTTGAACTTTGCCATATCTTCCAATGTGGCAAACTGGTTGGGGATGATGGTCGAGTCGTAGGATACTAGTACGTTCAGACTGAAGTTTTCATCGGGCAATACGATGATGGATGAGCCGGTGGCATCGTCACGGAATTCAATCTTGGATTTGATGATATAGAAATCCTTTACGGCACTTTGTTCCACCGTACCTACACGTTCTATTTCGTTGACATAATATTGGGCACTTCCATCCAGGATAGGAAATTCCGGACCGTTCACCTGAATAAGGCAGTTATCTATGCCCAAAGCGTAAAGCGCAGCCATGCCGTGCTCTACGGTACTTATCTTAACCCCGTTTTTGGAAAGCACGGTGCCGCGTGTCGTTTCGGTCACGTTATCGGCAACAGCGTCAATGATAGGCTGACCTTCCAGGTCGGTACGCTGAATCTTATATCCATGATTGTCCGGAGCAGGGTTGAAAGTAACGGTCAGATCAAGTCCAGTGTGAAGACCTTTCCCACTGAGTGAAAAGCTGTCTTTCAGAGTCTTTTGTTTCAACATTGGTTACTTATTTAATTGTTTTTTTAATTCATCGAGTTCTTTGCGGAGCGCATTCAACTCAAAGTACATATCCGGCAGCTTGCGAAATACGGACTGTGACTTGAAGTAGGGCTTCACTTCCATAGGCGGCGTACCTATTAATACACTGCCTTCTTTAATACTGCTGGGAACACCGGATTGTGCGCCAAGGTTCACTTTGTTTCCGATGTGGATGTGTCCGGCTATACCCACCTGACCGCCAAACATACACCATTCGCCTACTTTGGTGGAACCGGCTATGCCCACTTGGGCCGCCATTACCGTATGCGAACCGATTTCATCATTATGTGCCACCTGCACCAGATTATCCAGTTTTACACCGCTGTGAACGATAGTCGCTCCCATCGTGGCACGGTCTACACACGTATTGGCGCCGATTTCCACATTATCTTCCAATAGGGTGATTCCGATTTGGGGAATCTTTTCATACCCTTCGGGAGTGGGGGCGAAACCGAAACCGTCTGCACCGATTACACAGCCGGCATGCAGGATGCAGCGGTTGCCTACGCGACAGTCGTGGTAGATTGTCGCATTTGCGTAAATAATGCAATCACTGCCTACTTTAGCGCCGCTTCCGATAGTGGCATGCGGATGAATTACCGTATTGTCGCCCACTTCTGCATGGTCTCCTACATAAGCAAAAGGCGCAATGTAAACATCTTTGCCTATTTGGGCTGTTTCGGCAACGTATGCGCGCGGGTCGATACCGGTACGTTTCGGTTTGCTCTGTTCATACAGGTTTAATAATTTGGCAAGGCTTTCGTAGGCATTGTCTACCTTAATCATGGTAGCTTTTACTTCCTGTTCGGGAGTGAAATCCTTATTAACCAAAACAATACTCGATTGGGTTTCATACAGATAAGGTATGTATTTAGGGTTGGATAAGAAAGAGATTGCCCCCGGTATTCCTTCTTCAATCTTGGCGAAGGTATGCACGGTTGCATTCTCGTCTCCTACGATTTCTCCTTGTATAAATGTTGCAATTTGTTTAGCAGAGAACTCCATGTCTTATTCTTGTTAGATGGTTTCAAAACGCAAATAACGGACTTTTTTTTTATATATCCTTGTCCTGCGGTGAATATTTTATACTTATCTATGCAAACGTTGGTAGCATAAGTAGTACTTTTTTACTTTTTTTGAGTAGTAGGGAGATGTTGAGCATGTCCGATGCTTCGGCTATGTTTTTGATGGAGCCGTTGTTGTACAGGATGTCGATGCTGTCGTCTGCTGGGTCGTACATATTCTTCTCAATGCTTGGGGTAGAGATAAAATAACCGGCTTCGGAAAGAGGGATGTCCAGTTGTTCGCCGATTTGCCGGGTGATTTCTTCTTTACGCTCCTCGCTGAAAGGTTCGGTGGAGATTTCCACTTTGAATATGTTACGGTTAACCATGCCCATACTTAGTGTGGAAAGCACCCTGTCCGGATGTGTGCTCCATACTTTCAGGGCAGTCCAAAGATCGTTGTCGTCCAGTTGGATAAAGTTTTCCAGGCAGTCCGGGTTATTGTAGAATATTTCCCGGTTGATATCATTGTATAAAAAGAATTTCAGTGCGGGCGGGGCAAACAAGTCCACGCCTTTGCCGGCTAACTCCTTGGCACGCAGCAAGGTGCTGATGAGCATCTTTTCGTAGGCAACCGATGTCTTATGCAGATATACCTGCCAGTACATCAAGCGGCGTGCAGTGAGGAAGTTTTCGATAGAGTAGATTCCTTTGGATTCTACGACCAGATGGTCGTCTTTTACATCGAGCATCTTGATGATGCGCGCCGAACCTATGTTACCTTCCGTCACTCCGGTATAGAAGCTGTCGCGGCGCAGGTAGTCGAGGCGGTCCATGTCCAGCTGTCCGCTTACCAGCTGGTGGAGGAAACGCTTGGGGTATTCGTCCTTGAATATTTGGATGGCAAGTGTCAGTTGCCCGTTCATTTCTTTGTTGATGCGTTCCATGAGCATCAGGGAAATGTCTTCGTGCGAGACACCTTTTACAATAGTATCTTCAAGCACGTGCGAGAACGGACCGTGCCCGATGTCGTGCATGAGGATAGCCGCCTGTACGGCTTCCGCTTCACTGTCGAAAATGAAGTTTCCTTTGGCGGTAAGTTGCTGGATAGCTTCACTCATAAGGTAGAATGCTCCCAGGGAGTGTTGGAACCGGGTATGCTGTGCGCCGGGATACACCACGGACGATAATCCCAATTGTTTGATACGGGTGAGGCGTTGCAAAAGAGGATGTCGTACAAGGTCGTACAGCAGTCCTTTGGGTATGTTGATGAATCCGAATACCGGATCGTTAATGATTTTACGTTCGTAAGGCATAGCTAAGTATTTGAGGACAAAGGTAATTTGTTTTTAGGAGATGACAAAATATGATGCTATACAAGGAAGTTCATCACCAGTCGTGTTGAGATGATAACCTCTAAGTTGTAAATCGCAGTAGGTTTATATTTTGAGATAGTATTATGCAAAATTTGCACATTACTGTCTCTGTCAAGTTCTCCTTCTTTGAAAACATTTGCAATGTGGCGGGCTATGACAGATTGGTCCTTTTGAAACCTTCGAGCATATCATGCGGGATTATCATGTATTGATACGAACCGGGCAGAATCAGGCGAACAATTACTCATTTTGCCGATTCTGCCCGGTTATGTTTAAAATAAGTTTTTATTTGCTTCTCAGAGTATTGCTTTCAGCTGTTCCGCCATCTGAGCCTGTACTTCCTGTGCGGCTTTGCGTGCAGCGGCTGCGAAGTTTTCGGTCTTGTCTACATAGATAATACCGCGGCTGGAGTTAACAATCAGCCCGCAAGTCTTGTTCATGCCGTACTTGCAGACCTCTTCCAATGAACCGCCTTGTGCACCTACGCCGGGCACTAAAAGGAAGTGGTTGGGAACAATCTTACGAATATCTTCGAAAGCACGTCCTTGGGTGCGCCTACCACGTACATCATTTGCTTCGCGTTTGCCCATTCCTGTGACTTGCGCAATACTTTTTCAAAAG
>ENA-OQKR01000868-OQKR01000868.1-human-gut-metagenome-genome-assembly--contig:-NODE-868-length-10859-cov-4.743105_pt1 | contig 10859 bp, 10 predicted proteins | sample MGYA00242803_ERZ504806 | MGnify/ENA primary metagenome ERZ504806 (study PRJEB26092, sample SAMD00036399) | human gut metagenome | host: Homo sapiens | study: EMG produced TPA metagenomics assembly of...
GGCATCTGCCGGCGTATCGGCCCAAACGGCACCGCGCTCGATAAGCGCGGCGGCCTTGGACTTGGTACGGTTGTTGACCGTGACGGGATAGCCGGCATCCAGAATGTGGCCGGCGATGGGGGCACCCATGATTCCGGTGCCGATGAATGCGACGGAGAGCTTGTTTGCCATGAAACCTTTCCTTTTGGGTTGGGTGTTATTACTAGGTTGAATACTCAGCGCCAGCGCTTGAGCTGCGGGGCGCCCGTGGTCGTAGCGCCTGTCTACTCGCCGCGTACACGGCGCGCGATGCGGTCGGAAAGCGAGGCTTTCTCGGCGCGGTTCTTACCCCAAAACGCGCAGGCCACCATGCCGGGGCCCACGTGCGAGCCAATGGTGGGACCCACGGAGCCGCGAATGATCGTAACGTCAGCGCAGCCCTCCTCCTTGCGGATGGCGGCTTCGAGCCAGTCGCCGTCCTTCTCGGCATCGGCCGTCATGATGGCGATGGGCATGGTGCGGTCGGGCACGTAGTTCTCGCGGAACGACTTGAGAATGGACTTGAGCGCCTTCTTGCGGCCGCGGTTGACGCCGATCAGCGACAGCGAGCCGGCAAGGTCGTAGGAGAGCTCGGGCTTGACATCGAGCTTTGCCGTGAGCTGAGCCGCCGCGGGCGGAATGCGGCCGCCGGCAGCCAGTGCGTCGAAGCTCTCGAGCGTAAAGTAGCCGTGGACGTAGGTCTTTGCCTCGTTTGCCCAATCGACCAGCTGCTTGGCGGTCAGTCCCGCCGAACGCTGGCGCACGGCCTCGAGCGCCAAGAGCGCGCCGGTCGCGCAGGGCAGAGCGTTGTCGACCACGTACAGCTCAAAATCGGGATACTCGGCGCGCACGGCGTCCGCCGCCTGGCACGCGGAGTTGTAGCTCGACGACAGCGCCGAGGTAAAGCACAGGTAGACCGTGGGCGTGCCCTCTTTGGCGCACTCGGTAAAGAACTCGATATAGCGACCGAGCGACACAGCCGAGGTGGACACGCGGGCACCGGCGCGCATGCGGTCGTAGAACTCCTTGGGTGTGATGCTCGACCAGATGTCATCCGTGCGCTCCTCGCCATCGATAATGAAGGGGAAACCCAGGATATCGACATCGAGGTTCGCGGCGACCTCGGGGCTAAAGTCGCAGCAGGTATCGACGACGATGCGGCAACGGTTCGAATGACCGGCGGATGCGGCCTTGTCCATCAAAGCGACTCCTTACGTAAAAAGGCGGCCACCCGCATGGGATGGCCGCCAACCGTTAACTCATGCAAGTTAACGTATTTTACTCGTCAAGTGTTTCGATGCGGGGCTTGATGATGCCATATCCACCATTCTTACGGTGATACACCACATTGATGAGACCAGTCGTCGCGTTCTCGAACACGTAGAAGTCGTGGCCCAGCAGATCGGTCTGCACCAGCGCCTGCTCCTCAGTCATCGGGGTGACATCGATGACCTTCTCGCGGACGAGCAGGTCGTCCTCCTCCTCGGGCAGCAGCAGGTCGGCCAGATCCTCGACGCGCTCGACCGGTGCGACATCCGCTGCGCTGGCACCGCCCTGGCGGTTGTCCACGACCTTGGTCTTGAACTTGCGCAGCTGGCGGGTGACCTTATCGGCAGAGAGGTCGATGGCAGCGTACATATCCGCACCGTGCTCGGCAACGCGAATCACCGAACCGCGGGCACGAACCGTAACCTCGACGATTGCCGGGTTGGGGTTCGAGGGGTTCTTCTCATAACGAAGTACAACGTCGACCGTCATGGGCTCGATATCGAAAACCTTGAGCGCCTCGCCGATCTTCTCATCCACATGCGCACGCAGAGCATCGGTTACCGTCGTCTTGCGTCCAGAAACCTTGATATCCATACGTGGCTCCAATCTGCCTCGGGGACTTACTGTACTGGCTATGTACCCATTGCCATGCATTTAATCACGCGGATTCCCAAAGACCCGAATAACGATTGCTTGATACCGCATACCGAAGTCTCGCACTTTTCTGTGGCAAAGTGCGCTATGGGAAGGCGACGACGACTATGTATTTGGCCTCAAAAATTTGCTTTGACCTGCTGGTTTTATGGAAACGAAAAAGCCGGGCTCCCCTGTTGGGAGAGCCCGGCAATGCGTGTTGAAACCGTGAAGAGGAGTCCCTCTTAGCGAATAGGAGACGCCACCCCTAGCAATAACTAGCTATTGAGCTTGTTAATGTTGTCGTCGGTGATGGCGCCCTCCTGGCTGGACGATTTATCCTCGGAGGATGCGGTCTCATTGTTGGAATCGGAGGACTCGCTGCCGGAGGACGTGGTCTCACTGGACTCAGAGTCGCCCGGCTGCACGTTAGCGCCCGAAACCGTCTTAGTGGTGAGGTCGTAGGGAATCTGGCCGTACCAGACGCAGTGAACCGCCTCGAGCGTGCCGTCGACCGTGATGTCGTCGAGGGCATCACTCACGGCACGGCACAGTTCGTCATTGGACGAGAGGCCCGCAACACCAAGCGTCGAGGGCGCCTCGAGCGCACCGACATAGGAGACCTCGCTCATCAGGCGTGCAAGATAGCCGCCGGCTGTGGAGTCGCAGATCACATAGTCGACCTCGCCAGACTCGAGCGCCTCAAAGCACTCGTTGATGTTGGAGTAGGTCTTTTGGCTGGCGGTGATGCTCTGCTTAGCAAGCGCCTCCTGCGAGGCCGAGGACATCTGGACACCCAGAGTAGACGTGTTAAGGGTATCGGTGGAAACGCTTAGCGACCCACCATCGCTGGTTTTACCGAACACGGAAGCGGCATCGTACAGGCAGGTGCCGAGCGAGCTAACGTCCCCGTCCGTGGAGTTGATCTCGCCGATAAAGATATCAGCCTTTTTGTCGCCGAGCGCGGAACCTGCCGAGGACGCATCGACAAAGGCGACCTTAAGGCCCATGCGGCTTGCGAGGGCGCGGGCAGCATCGACTGCATACCCCGTAAGCTCGCCGTCGGCGCCCTGCATTGCCTGCGGCGCATCGGAAGTATCGAGGGCGACCGTCAGGGTTCCGGGAGTGACCAGGGCATCGTCCGACACCGCCGGCGTGACGGTCTCGTACTCGATCTGGTCGATCGTGGGAGTCGTGAACGTAGACAGCGGGTTGAACGCGCATCCGCTCAGGCCCAAAACGGCAATGACCGCTGCGGTCCCAGCACCTAACCGAGCCGCGTGCATCAAGCTGCCCCTCACCATGTCCACTACCCTGCCTTCTGTGTCGTATACGATCCGTGCGTTGCGCGGAATATCGGGTTGTTCCCACCAGCTGACCTGGTATTTGACCCCACACTTGCGCACCGGGGTGTTTGCTCGGGAGGCCGCAGCCACCCTCACGACTGGCCCGCTCGCCCGCGAGGCGGTATTGCCCCAAAGAAAGTAGAACGGACGGTGCGGCTTACATCTAGGACGCGCCATGATCGCGCCGCGCGCACGCGGTCGCTTACGTGGATCCCTTTGACCGCGTCTGTCTTGGACTAGGACGGGCATTTCGTCCGTCCGCAACCACAGCCTGGTAGGAACGTAGCGCATTATAGCTAAGTTCAAGCTATAGTTTAAGGTTAGGGGCGTCATTCGCATCGCGAGTACAGATTTCGCAGGTCAGGACGGGCTGCACGTGGCCAGATTGTGCTCGTCGCCCCCTATGGGGAGCCTCGAGACGCCCGTTTTAGGGGCCGTGTGCAAAAAACGGCAAATATGAGTACTGTTACCAATTTAGTAGCAGCGATTTTCCACCTCGTGAGCCGGTTTCGAGCTCATTTAGCCCTGCTTAGCGCCTTGATTTCCCACATTTGTTTATTATCTTCGCGATTTTTACCGTTTCTCGATCCGCAAATATCAGATTTTGCTGTTACTAATTTTGTATCAGTACTCATTTTTGCCACTTTTTGCACAGCACCTATAAACAGACCCCCTCTCAAAACCAACATCTATGCTGGCTTAAGCCCAAAACATGCTCGGAGCGTATTCAGCAGCGCGTCTTGCTTCTTCCGACGAGCCTCCACGCGGTTTTGGTACCGCTTGCCCATGCGTTGGTATATGCGCCATGCGAGTGCCTCCATCGCCTCCATGTCGCAGAGCATCTCGTTATTGACCGTTGCGACCTCGATCCCCATAGCTATAAAGCCCGTATTACGCTTTTCGTCGTGAATGCGCCCACCGCGAGACGAATGGCCCAGCTCACCGTTGTATTCCAGGTCAAACCGGGCTGCCTCTTGATACGCATCGCAAACTGCATGAGGCATCCCCGAGATTGCCTGCGCGCGGTCATCGAACTCGATCTTGTAGTCGGTCTTAAAGGGACCGCAGGCAAAACCGCCATAGGAAAACGGAAGCGAAAACAAAGCGAGCATGATGCACTCCATGGGTGAGCGCAGGTTTTCCGAAAGATAGGGACACAGACGCTGCAGTTGTTTGGCCGTGTTCCCCTTGTATACCGCGAGATAATCTGCCAGACGATCGGGCATCAGCACCGGCTCGACTTCAAAGTAGCCCACGTCTGCTGGCTGGTCCTTGTCCTTTGCAAGTTTATTCGTAACAGGCGAGGTGTAGGGAGGCAGATACTTCCCGCGATCGCTCAGTGAAATCTTGGAGCACAGCTCCTGGGCCAGGGCAAACGCCTGGATGCAGCCGACCTCGCGCGCAACGGCAACACAAAGGGCCTCGGGAGATAGGCTGTACACCCCCGGTTCCACCTCTAGAATCGAGCCGGCGGGCAACCTGGAACACACGGACCAGCCTACGCCAGGCATGCGGCGGCGCTGCGCCGCAGATCCCACCAGCAAGCACAGATCTTCTTGCACCTCGCCACTTTTGGCTCCAATTCGCACCAAGTCAGGAAGATAGATATCCTCGGTCGAGGGCGACGACGTGCGCAGCACACGGCGCTCTTCATCGAGATTAAGGTCCTTCCAGCTGATATAGCCCATCTGCCGGCGCTCGGCGCGCATCATGCGCAGCGCTGAAGCGCCTGTTAGGATTACGGAAGCCGCTAGCTGTTCGCCTGTCGGCTCGTTGCGCCGCTCAATCTTCACTGCCACAAAACCACCCCTACCAAACACGTGCGATAGCAAGGCCATCGACTGCCGCAGCGCCGGCACGCTTGAGCTCCGCCGAGGCTGCTGCCATGGTCGCGCCCGTGGTGATAACGTCATCGATAAGCAGTAAGCGGCGGCCGTGCACGTCCTCAACCGTCTCGTACATGCCTTGGGCACGCTCGCGACGCTCCTCACGACCGAGTTCGCGCTGGTCGCCATGCCCGTACTTGACGAGGGCATCGAGCAGGGGAACACCCGACAGCTCGCAAAATGGGCGCGCAATGGCCTCCATATGATCAAAGCCACGCCGCCGAAACGCTGCCGCCGTCGCAGGCACAAACACCACCGCATCCGCACCGGACAGCACACCTCCCAAGCGTTCGGGCGCTACGACCTGGGCATGCAGGGCGGTGTCGTAGAGCAGCTCCGCCAGATACGGCGCCAGGCGTCGCTCGCCCGCGTCCTTGTACGCTTTAATGATGCGCGGCAGCGGATGCGCATAGACGGAGCACGCCAGGCACCGGTCGAGTGCCTCCGCCATTGCCGAGGACGTGCCCTCGACCGAACACTCAGTGCACAGCAAATCCCCAAACGGGGCGCCACATCGGGTGCAGCTATGCCGTGGGTCGATGAGCGTGAGCGCAGCCAGGCAGTCTTGGCAAATAAGCGCACCGGCGCGCTCGCAGCCGGCACATCGTGTTGGCGACAATGCCTCGAGCGCCTCGCGTGCCGCCCGCTCGGCAAACGGTAGCAATCCGTCCGCAAACGGTAGGGCGCCGGCACCTTGCAGGCATCCCAACACATTCAAATGTCTCTTCACGACACAACCCTCCCTACGTTCGATCGCAGGGAGGGTTGTTGATTCAGCGCTATGGTACCCCGACGCGATTGGGGCAAGGCTGGTTAAATCCGCTCGCGGGCGTTATTCGCCGGCAGGCGGTTGTGGTGCAGACGAAGACGGGGCCGAGCCCTCGCCACCATCCTGGCGCGGCTTGCGGGAACGGCGACGGCGACGGCGCTTTTGACCCTGGTCGGCCGAGCCCTCGCCACCGCGATCCTCGCGCGGCTCGCGCTCGTCGCGAGCGGCGCCACGCGAAGCCTTGGCAGCCGCTCCCCCGCCATCTCCGGGACGACGGCGCGTGACCTTGACCTCGCCATCCGAGACCTGATCGGCAACGGAGGGCACTGAGGGCTTCTGCTGCGCGCCCGAGGAATGGCGACGACGCGGACGCGGTGCGCGCTCCTCCTCGCCACGTGACTTGCCGCCCTTGTCGGCAGGCGCGTCGGAGGCCGAGGCGCCCTTGGAAGCGGCACCAGCCTCGCGAGCAACTGCGGCGCGGAAGGCGTCCTCGCGCTCCTCGCTCGACAGATGACGGCGACGACGGCGCGTGGGGTTCATGCCACCGCCGCGGTTTTGCTGCTGGGGCTGTTGAACCTCGCGCTCGCGAGCTCCGTTCTTGCCGGCGGCTGCGGCCTCGCCGGCATCGGCAGAGCCCGCACGCTTGCGGCGGCGACGGCCACCGGCGGTATCCTCGACCTCAGGCGCCTCGGCCTTGCTGCGGCCCTTTCCGCGGCCACGGCCCTCGCCCTGCCCCTGACCGGCGCGAGCATCGGATTCAGCATCGCGACGACGGCGCTTGGGCATCGACGTACCGGCCAGACGGTCGGCGCTCGACAGGCCATCGCCCACGTCGACGCCGTTCTCGCGGTCGAGCTCCATAAGCGCCAGACGCATCTCGGGCGACTCGATGCGCTCGAGCACGTCGCGCGTCACGCAGTCGGGGCGGCAGTTGCAGCCCTGCTCGGCGGCCTTCTTTTTGCAGCCCTCCGAGCAGGTCATATCGGCCAGGTTGACCTTAAAGACCTTGCCGTTCTCCAGGCGCAGCACCAGCTGCTCACGCGGCGTGTCATATTCCTGAATACGCGCCTTGCCGAGCGGCGTATCGATGAGCGTCTTCTTTTTGGGCGCACGGCTCTTAAAGTCCTTGTACGCTTCGAACTCATAGCGCAGGCAGCACATCAGGCGGCCGCAAACGCCGCTGATCTTGGAGGAATTGAGCGGCAGGTCCTGCTCTTTTGCCATGCGGATCGAGACGGGCTCAAACTGTCCGCCAAAGCGCGTGCAACAGAGCTCCTGGCCGCACTGGGCATAGCCGCCCACCAGGCGAGTCTCGTCGCGCACGCCGATCTGGCGCATGTCGACGCGAATGTGCAGCGTCGAGGACAGATCCTTGACGAGCTGGCGAAAATCGACGCGCTCCTCGGCCGCAAAGTAGAACACGGCCTTCTCGCCGCCAAACAGGTACTCGACGCCCACCGGCTTCATCTCGAGGTCGAGTTCTTTGACCAGACGGCGGAAATCGACCATGGCCTCGTCGCCCTGGATGGCAAGATCGTCGGCAAGCTGCAGGTCGATGTCGCTCGCCACGCGCAGCACGGGCTTGAGCGGCTGACCGATCTCGTCTTGCGGCACCTCGAAGGGATCGGCCGTAACCAAGCCGATCTCGGTTCCGCGCTCGGTGGAGCAAATGGCATAATCGGCCTCGAGGATATCCAGGTCCTGCGGGTCAAACCACAGGTCGCGCGAGGCGTAGGTAAACTTAACGGGTACGACTAACGGCATTTCAGTGCCTTCCTGATATCGAACAGCATGACCTCGATGGCCAGCTGGGGAGTAACGTTTCTGGCGATGTTGTGCTCGGCGGTTGCGACCGCCTCGAGCGCCTGGGTGGCACCCGCAACATTCGTCGCAGCGGCAAGCCGACCGATCGTGTCACGCACGTCTTCGTTCACCACGTCGGCCGCCTCGTCCTGAAGTGTCAGCAGCACGTCGCGCATGAGCGTCCGCGCGCTCGCCAGCGCTTCCATGATACCCGAACGCTCGCGCGCGTTGAGTTCGCGCTTGTTGCGGTCCTCAAGCTGCTTCAATGCTCCACGCGACAGGTAGTCGGCATTTTGCTCGAGTACCTTTTCCTGCGTGGACTTGACCTCGGCGAGCGGCGCCTTGACGGCGACGATGAGCGACTTGGCGCGACTGAGCACGTCGGCCTCGTCGGCGGCAATGAGTGAGTCGATGGCACGGACCATCTGACGGCGGGCGTCCTGGCGCTCGGCGCTCTTAAGAAACTCGATGCCGCGTGTGGGGCTTCCCGCCACGGCGACCGCCATGCGGCAACGCGCGGGGTCCTGGCCGGTGGCGCGGCTCACGGCCTGCGCGGCGACGGCGGGCGACACCAGCCGAAACGGCACGCACTGGCAGCGGCTCACGATGGTGGGCAGCATCACGTCTGCCGAGGTGCCCAGCAAGATGAACATAACGCCCTCGGGCGGCTCCTCGAGTGTCTTGAGCAGTGCGTTGGCGGTGTTGGCGCGCAGTTGCTCGGCACGGTCGATGATGTAGACCTTGGCCTTGGCGCGAATGGGTGCCAGCGGCACGGTCATCGAGCAGCTCGCGGGTCTGGGCAATAAGATAGCCCGTGGCGCTCTCGGGCGTGTAATAGTGCACGTCGGGATGCGTATGCCGAGAGACGCGCACGCAACTGTCGCATGCGCCGCAGCCGTCCTGCTCGCACGAGGAAGGCTTGGGCGAGCGCCCACGCGGCATCGAGCTTGCCCGCGCCGGGCGCGCCCAAAAACAGGTAGGCGTGCGATGCACGGCCGCTGGCGACGGCATTGGTCAAAAAGTCGCGCACGCGCTCTTGGGTGTCGAGCTTGGCCAGCAGGCTTGCCTGAGCGGGGGCCATGTTACTCGGCCTCCTTGGCAAGCGCGGCGGCGACAGCATCCTGGGGGATATCGAGACCGTACGCGCGAACCTGCTCGACCGTCTTCTCGAAAACTACCTCGACGGTCGTAGTGGCGTCGATGAGCTTTACGCGGTTTGGCTCCTCGGCAGCAATGGCGCAAAACCCCTCGTAGACACGCTCCTGGAATGCCATGCCCTTAGCCTCCATGCGATCTGCCGCGCCACGGGCTGCCATGCGTAGCGCCGCCTGCTCGGGCGTGATGTGGTAGACGAGTGTGAGCGCCGGGTGCGTTCCCGCGACGGCCAGGTTGTTGGCGTCGCGCACCATCTGGCGATCGAGGCCGTCGGCAAACGCCTGGTAGCAGGTCGTGGAATCGTAGAAGCGATCGCACAGGACCACCTTGCCGGCAGCGAGGGCGGGCGCGATGACCTCGTGCACCAGCTGGGCACGCGCGGCCTCGTAGAGCAACAGCTCGCAGGTATCGCCCATCGCCATATTGGCGGGGTCGAGCAGCAGGGCGCGGATCTTTTCGCTGATGGCGGTGCCGCCCGGTTCGCGCAGGCTCACAACCTGGTGGCCAGCGAGCTCGAGCGCGCGAGCAAGCAGGCGCGCCTGCGTGGACTTGCCGGCACCGTCGACGCCCTCGAGCGTGATAAAGCTATGTTGAGCGGGCTCAAAAGCCATGGACGCAGCCCCTTCCTACAAGGCGCGTAAATGCGGATATATCAACCAAGCCATGATACCCCAGGGACAGGCGCGCCCCAACGATTAGCCGACAGTTAGGGACGTTCCTAAACTGCCGGCAGATAAGGAACGTCCCTAACTGCCGGCTTCTTGGGGCAGTGGGTATAATCGTCGTATTGCATTGAAATGTGGCGAAAGGAGTGGCAATGTCTCGGTATTGCGCCTCGTGCGGCAAGCTTCTTGAAGATAATGCCAAGTTCTGCACCTCGTGCGGTGCACCCGTTGAGCAAACAGCCGCGAGCGATAGCCAGCCCGCTTTTGAGCAGACCGGCTCCCTTGATACGCCGCAAGCCAAGGCGGACGACCCCCTCGCCTATAGCCCCGACCCCGCCGCAAGGACCGAGGCCGCCGAGACCACGCAGCGCATACCCGTCGCGAGCGGCTCGCCCCAACAGCAGCCGGCTCCCGCATACGCGCCCGCTTCGCCACAGACCCCCGCTCCCAAAAAGAGCGGCACCGGGCCGCTTATCGCCGTTATCGTTGTGCTGGTGGCGATCATCATCGCCCTGGTCATCTTCTTTGCGATCAGACCGTTCGACAACGCCGCCACGCAGACGACTGCCGAGGTAGCTAAGCTGCACCATGACGTCGACGACGATGACCTAAAGCCTCTCGGCAATCCCAACAGCCTGTACGACGATGATGACGATGACGACGAGGATGGAGGCGAAGCAACGCTCTCCGAGCAGAACCTCTACCGTCGCCTGAGCGAATACTACGACCTGCTCGAAGATCTCGACAGCCAGGTCCGTGGCTGCGCGCAGAACTTCAACGGCAACTATCTGGAAGAGGATCGAACCACCCGTCAAAATCTCGCCGACGTCGCCGAGCGCACGGAGGACACCATCGAGCAGTATTACGACATCGTCGAGGACCTGGACGTCCCGACGAGCTCCAAGAACTACAGCTCCTGGAAGGATATCATCGCCCTGTACGACGACCTGGATCACCGCATTGACGCAATCTGTGATGCCTGGGAGATCAGCCTGAAATACGCCAAGCCTGCGGACCACAAGAATGAGATCGTGGCGCCGCTGGCGCGCGACAACGTAGCGGGCACCAACGACAACAAATACCGTCTGGACTTTGAGGACCGCTACCCCGGCGCCGCCCCCGTCGAGGTGAAGTAGCGCTTTGTCGTTCCCGAGCCGGCAGTTAGGGACGTTCCTAAACTGCCGGCAGAGACGATATGAGCAGGACATAAAAACATTGAGAGCCCCTGCTGCATGAAAGACCGCGGATTAGGCCGACAATGGTGAGTGTCTAATCCAACCGTGGCGGCCACGCCGCATTCATGGAAGGGGCTCCC
>ENA-OQKR01000869-OQKR01000869.1-human-gut-metagenome-genome-assembly--contig:-NODE-869-length-10856-cov-2.641159_pt1 | contig 10856 bp, 12 predicted proteins | sample MGYA00242803_ERZ504806 | MGnify/ENA primary metagenome ERZ504806 (study PRJEB26092, sample SAMD00036399) | human gut metagenome | host: Homo sapiens | study: EMG produced TPA metagenomics assembly of...
ATGATAATGCATAAAAACCGCAAGGAAACTGTACAACGCCCCCGTCATTGCAACCGCAGCTTCATAGGTATTTCCCTTGACATCATAAATCTTCTGCAGACCTTCCCTGATCTTCCTGTCCGGAATCTTTCCCGCAGGAATATATGGAATTTTCTTTGTGAAATCCGTATTTCTTATGATCGATGCCGCATCAGTTCCCATAAAACCGGCCCAGCCATATTCCCACGGCTTCTCCCGGTCCGCACAGTACCGCACTTCCACTCCCGGATACAGGATAAACGTATCTCCCTCTTTTAACCGGATCTGCTTTTCTCCGATCATATAAGAACCACTTCCCGAGAAAATATGGTGGATGCAATAATGATCTCTCACTCCCGGTCCCCACTGATACTCCGGATCGCACTTCTGATACCCTACATTGTATACCGACAGGGAATTTAACAGATTTTCTCCGACAATATAAGAATGCTTATAAGAATCTGACATAAACCAGCCTCCCGTCTTTGCTCCATCTTTTATCATTATAGACGTTTCTTCTTTTCACTGCAACATTTTTACATATGACAGCACGTATTTTTTATGGACGTTTCCGACTCTTTCATTTATAATAAAATCAGTATCCAGACATGGAAAATGTTTCGGGCAATATTGATTACAGGAGGATTGTAAAATGAAGCAGAAGTTATTTGACAAATTCGCGGAACTCTTCGGCAATTCCGACGGAGTAAATTTTTATTTTTCCCCGGGCCGTGTCAATCTCATCGGAGAACATACCGATTATAACGGAGGTCATGTATTTCCGTGTGCATTGACGCTCGGTACTTACGGAGCTGCCCGTAAAAGAGAGGACCGCAAGATTCATTTTTACTCTATGAACCTTGATTCATTCGGTGTCGTAGAAGCTTCACTGGATGATCTCACGAACAAAAAAGAATACAACTGGGCAAATTATCCACTCGGAGTTGTCTGGGCATTTGCGGAAAAAGGACATCCGATTTCCAGTGGATTTGATATGGTGATCTGGGGAAATATCCCGAATGGTTCCGGTCTTTCCTCTTCCGCTTCACTTGAAGTTCTGACCGGTAGTTATTTTATCTGACCTTTTTTGATATCTAAAGACCTGTCCATGACGGATCTCGCCCTGATCGGACAGTATTCTGAAAATACTTCAACGGTTGCAACTGTGGAATCATGGATCAGTTTGCTGTTGCCATGGGAAAGAAAGATCATGCGATCTTCCTGGATACAGCTACTCTGGACTATGAGTATGCACCTTGCGTGCTGGACGGTGCAAAGATCGTCATTACCAACAGCAAGGTGAAGCACAGCCTTGTAGATTCCGCTTATAACGACAGAAGAAATGAGTGTGCTGCGGCATTAAAGGCTCTTCAGACAAAGCTGGATATCCAGTCTTTAGGTGATCTCTCTATCGAAGAATTTGAAGCCAACAAAGAGCTTATCTCTGATGAGATCCAGCGGAAACGTGCAAAGCATGCCGTTTACGAAAATCAGCGTACGATCACCGCTGTACAGGCACTTAAGGACGGAAAGATCGAGGAATTTGGTAAACTGATGAACCAGTCCCACATTTCCCTGCGGGATGATTATGCTGTTTCCTGCGATGAGATCGATATTCTTGTTGATCTTGCCTGGGCGATCCCCGGTGTTCTCGGTTCCCGTATCACAGGAGGCGGATTTGGTGGATGTACTGTCAGCATCGTGAAAGATGAGGCCGTTGATACATTCATTGAAACGATTGGAAAAGCCTATGCAGAAAAAGTCGGACATGAAGCAGAATTCTATACTGTTGATATCGGAGACGGAGCTTCCAGACTTGCTTAACCACATTATATTTTTACCTTAAAGGAGGATTTATTATCATGCTTTATGAATCAATCAAAAAATTAGTACAGTACGGAATTAATACCGGGCTGACACCGGAATCTGAAAGAATCTATACAACGAACCTTCTTTTGGATCTTTTTAAAGAAAATAACTACGAAGATACAGACTGCGACCTTGACAACATCGTTCTTGAAGACGTACTTGCTGATCTTTTAAATGAGGCTGTTGCAAGAGGCATCATTGAAGACAGTATCGGATACCGTGATCTCTTGATACAAAGATCATGAACTGTCTCATGCCAGTCCGGCTCAGGTTCAGGACGCTTTACTGGAAAAAATACGAAGAGTCTCCTGAAAAAGCAACTGCTTTCTACTACAAGCTGAGTCAGGACAGTGATTATATCCGCAGATACCGTATCAAAAAGGACCGCAAATGGACTGTTGATACAGAATATGGTACTCTGGATATCACGATCAACCTTTCCAAGCCTGAAAAAGATCCAAAAGCCATCGCTGCTGCAGGAAAAGCAAAGTCTTCTGCTTATCCAAAATGCCAGCTCTGTATGGAAAATGAAGGATATGCAGGACGCCTGGATCACCCGGCACGTGAAAACCACCGTATCATCCCGATCACGATCCAGAACGGAAAATGGGGATTCCAGTATTCTCCATATGTATATTATAACGAGCATTGTATCGTATTCAACAGAAAGGAAAATAGATAAATGGAAGACAATATTTTTGATAAAGTCCATGAAGTCGATCTGAAAAAGACGATGGAAACTTCCTACATCGATTATGCCATGAGTGTAATCGCATCCCGTGCCCTTCCTGATGTAAGAGACGGATTGAAGCCGGTACAGCGAAGAATCCTGTATTCAATGATCGAATTAAATAATGGCCCGGATAAGCCACACCGTAAATGTGCCCGTATCGTCGGTGATACAATGGGTAAATATCATCCTCACGGAGACAGCTCAATTTACGGAGCTTTGGTTAATCTGGCACAGGAATGGTCTACTCGTTACCCACTGGTAGATGGACATGGAAACTTCGGTTCCGTAGACGGAGACGGAGCAGCGGCCATGCGATATACAGAGGCACGTCTGAGTAAAATTTCCATGGAAATGACTGCTGACATCAATAAAGACACAGTAGATTTCACACCAAACTTTGATGAGACGGAGAAAGAACCTTCAGTTCTTCCATCAAGATTTCCGAATCTTCTTGTAAATGGTACATCAGGAATTGCCGTAGGAATGGCAACCAATATTCCGCCACACAATCTGAGAGAAGTGATCGCAGCAGTAGTAAAGATCATTGACGATCAGATCGAAGATAAAGAAGAGACAACAATTGAAGAAATTTTGCAGATCATTAAAGGACCTGACTTCCCGACGGGTGCAGAAATCCTTGGTACAAGAGGTATTGAAGAAGCATACAGAACAGGTCGTGGAAAGATTCGTGTGCGTGCAATTACCAATATTGAGCCGATGCAGAATGGAAAAAACCGGATTATTGTAACGGAACTTCCATTTATGGTAAATAAAGCAAGACTGATTGAGAAGATTGCAGAGCTTGTAAGAGATAAGAAAATCGATGGAATCACAGATCTGAGCGACCAGTCGAGCCGTGAAGGTATGCGGATCTGCATCGAACTGCGTCGTGATGTGAATCCGAATGTGATTCTGAATCAGCTTTATAAGCATACACAGTTGCAAGATACATTTGGCGTTATTATGCTGGCACTGGTTGGCAATCAGCCAAAAGTAATGAATCTCCTGGAGATGCTGAATTATTACCTGAAGCATCAGGAAGATGTAGTTACGAGAAGAACAAAATATGATCTGAATAAAGCTCAGGAAAGAGCCCACATTTTAGAGGGATTACTAATTGCACTGGATAATATTGACGAAGTGATCAAGATTATCCGTGGTTCTCAGAATGTTCAGATCGCAAAGCAGGAATTGATTAAAAGGTTTGGTCTGTCAGAAGTTCAGGCTCAGGCAATCGTAGATATGCGTCTGCGTGCATTGACCGGTTTGGAAAGAGAAAAGATTGAAGCAGAATATGCTGAACTGATGAAGAAGATTGAAGAATTTAAGGCGATTCTTGCAGACAAAAAGCTTCTGTTAGGTGTAATTAAAAAAGAAATTCTTGTGATTTCTGAAAAATACGGAGATGACAGAAGAACCCGTATCGGATATGACGAGTTTGATATTTCCATGGAAGATCTGATTCCACGGGAAAATGTTGTGATTACCATGACAAAACTTGGTTACATCAAGAGAATGACGATGGATACGTTCAAGAGTCAGAACCGTGGCGGAAAGGGAATCAAGGGAATGCAGACGCTGGAAGATGATTATATCCGTGAGTTGTTCGTGACAACGAGCCACCATTATATCATGTTCTTTACAAATACAGGGCGTGTTTACAGAATGAAAGCATACGAGATTCCTGAGGCAGGAAGAACTGCAAGAGGAACTGCGATCATTAATCTGACTTCAGTTGATGCCGGAAGAAAAAATTACAGCGATCATTCCGCTTCGCGAATATGAAGAAGGAAAATATCTGTTCATGGCAACAGAAAAGGGACTTGTCAAGAAGACACCGATTCAGGATTACGCAAATGTAAGAAAGACCGGCCTGGCAGCGATTGCACTCAGAGAAGATGATCGTCTGATCGAAGTAAAAGTAACGGACAATACAGAGGATATTCTGCTTGTTACGAGAGATGGGATGTGTATTCGTTTCAATGAGACGGATGTACGTTCTACAGGACGTGTATCCATGGGAGTACGCGGAATGAATCTGACGGATAACGATGTAGTGATCGGAATGCAGACTGCAAGTCAGGGAACGGATCTGCTCATCGTATCTGAAAAAGGTATGGGCAAACGTACCAATATGGATGAATTTACACGACAGAACCGTGGCGGTAAAGGTGTGAAATGTTATAAGATCACTGAGAAGACCGGAAATGTAGTCGGTATGAAAGCAGTGGATGAAGACAGCGAGATCATGATTATCAATACGGAGGGAATCATCATCCGTATGAAGTGTTCTGATATTTCTGTATACGGAAGAATTACTTCAGGTGTGAAGCTGATTAATCTGAAAGAAAAAGATAAAGTTGCAAGTGTTGCAAAAGTAAGAAAAGCTTCTGCAGAAATTGACGGAGAGCAGGTAGAAATCTCTGATGGAGAAGAACCTGAAAGTGAAGCGTCAGACAATTCAGAGGAATCATAGATTCGGGAAGAAGAAGTAATTCTACTTTAGAAATAGAGTAAGAAAAGCTGATCGCACGACAGAAAAAACTGCCGTGCGATTTTCCTTTTAAAAAGAAAAAGATTGGTGTATGATAACATCAAAGACAAATAAAAAGATCAGAGTCGGGATAAGAGCGACAGTGCAGAAAAGTAATTTAGACAGAGGGGGCGAAAATATGAAGAAGAAAGAGCAGAAAAAAGTTCTGATCCAAAAAGGAATGACAGTAGGAATGATATTTCTTCTTTTACTGGCGGCAGAAGGATGTCAGAAAAAAGATACCTCAGTGACAGATCCGTCGGATTCCAATATAAAGCAGGAAGAAACACAGAAAAATACAGATCAGAAAAATGAAGATTCTGATACTGAAAAATCAGATCAGAATAAAAAGGATGAGTCTTCATCTGCAGAGGATAATGTAGATAATGAAGAGAAGGTTGACGATCAGAATCTGGAGAAGGTTGCATTTTTAACTTATGAAGAAATACTGTCAGATGAAACTTCTATTTATGATGAGGATCAGTTAAAAAAGCAAAAGAAGTATTGGAAAATGGAACTTATGAAAATGCCTCAAATACCGTTATAAAGGATGGTTCTTTATTTGGGTGATGCTTCCGCAGGATTCAGGTATGCAGAAGACCTATTATCTTGTGTGCAGATCAGAAGATGCAGGAAAATCATGGGAATATATGCAGGAAGAGTATGCGGTGACAGCCGGGATTGACGATATCTGTTCCAAAGATGGATCATTTTTCTGACATCGGGTTCGGGAAATGAAACTGGTCGAAACTTGAAATTTTTGACTGAAAACGGAATAAAAAATATACAGGTTATGACCGTGAAGAAATTCTTACCTGAAAAGTATCAGTTGCTGGCGGAGAGAGCGTGTAGCAAAAATTAAAAAAGTTGATACTAAAAAGAAGCAGATAGAACTGGAATGGTATGGAGTTGAAAATCAGAAAGAAGCATTTTTAACAGAGAAGTTATCCTTTAGTGGTAAAAATATAGAATTTGATTCAAAAGTAGAGGATTACCGTGCGTACCGTGAACAGGAAGAAAAGACAGGATATACTTTTGCAAAGGCAGATTCTGAAGTACTGAAAGAAGAGGATCTCAGAAAAATTTACGACCAGGAGAAATTGATCGGTGAGGTTTCTCCTGCGTATTCAATCCGAATTGCGATTAATGAAATTTATGCCAGAAAAGGATATGATTTTACAGGTACGGCTTATGAAAATTATTTCAGTCAGAAGAGCTGGTATGCTCCGGTAAAGGGAAAGATCGTGCAGGAGTCGGAAATTAATCAGTACGAAAAAGAAAATATCGATTTACTCGTAAAACTGGAAAAAAATTATAAATAAATGGTAAAAAAATGGTTGGAAAAGAGACTGACCGTTGAGAAAAAAATAAACGGCATCCGCAGTAAAATGTGGATGTCGTTTTTTCACTTATCCAATCTGATTAAAAGTAAGAAAAAAGTTTATAGTGTGGATAAACCGGGCAGAGGTTGAAGATAACTGTTCTGAAAAAATCAAAGGATGTGGAAAACGTATGAAAAGTTTGTGGAAAATAAAAAAGTGGAGTTCAGCAGTATTTCAAAGCATAGGAAAAAGTTCCAGGGAATAAAATAGAGCAAGGAGTAGTCATGGAATATGAGGAACGGGAAAATGAAAAAGAAGATTACAGGACTGATCCTGCATTTTTTCGCAAGGGCAGTGGTTGGAATGATGTTGATATTTATAATAAATCAGTGGGTACTTCCGGCTGATTCTTCAATTAATGTGGGATTAAATCCTGTCTCCTTTTTGACATCCGGAACCCTTGGTATTCCTGGGGTCTGCCTGCTTTACGGAATTACTTTCTATCAGATTTTGTGAGATTTTAACAAAAAGTAATTTTTTGAAATCAGGGACTGGACAACGAAAAAAGGCTGTATATAATGCGTCTTACACGACAGGCAATCACCTGTTGTCGCACCGGTTGAAGGGGAAAGACCGGTGTCTCTAAGTGCCGGAAGTGGACATCCGGCAGCTTTTATCTTTATTCGATGCTGCAGGTTCGCAGCAGTAATTCAAGTTATGATATGTGAAAAAGCAGAGGAAAGGAGTGGTCAGGCTCAATTTGTAATCTGCGATGTTCAGAGAGAATATGCAGAAAATCTGATGAACATTATTTCGGAAAAATTAAAAGAGGAGTATCAGTTTCACCTCTTTTGGAATCTTCAGCAACTGAAAGAGTTTTCAGAGAAGATGCCGATCAGCAGACTTCTTATAGCGGAGGAATATCCGGTAGAAAAGAGAAAAGAGATTTTAGCAGAAAATCGTTATCTTCTGACGGGAAAAAGGAGTCAGGAAAAAGAGCGGGAAGGAGAGGATGACTGGTTTCAGGAAGAAGTTCCGGTTTACAGATATCAGAGTGCAGAGATCATTTTGCAGAAAGTAACCGGCAGGATGGAACTGAAAGAAAAAGTGGTAGCGGATACATCGGTACGCGGGCTGATCGGAGTTTATTCGCCGATCCATCGGATCGGAAAGACCAAATTTGCTATTCGTACTGCGAGGCAGTTGGGAAGAAGTGTCCCGGTATTATACCTGAACCTGGAAGGGAACTCAGGAGATAATTACTATTTTCAGAACAGGGAAGGAAATGACCTTGGAGACCTTTTGTATTATATGCGGCAGGACAATATGAATCTTGGCTTGAAGCTTGTCGGTATGATCAGGCAAAAAGGCGGAGTGGATTATATCCCGGCGATCAGAAATGAACAGGACTTCAGGAATGTGGATCGTGAAGAATGGCTGCGTCTGTTTGAGGCAATTCTGGAAAAAAGTATTTATGAGATCCTTCTTCTGGATCTTGGGGACAGTATCAACGGACTTTATCAGATACTGGAAAATTGCGGAAGAATTTATACACCGTATATTGACGAGGGAATCGCAAAGGCAAAGCTAGATCAATATGAAAAGAGTCTGCGGATTTCCGGTCATGGAGAAATTCTTTCCCGGACAGTGAAAAAGAGGATTGGACGAACCAAAATGCAGGAACGGTATCTTCCAGGAAAAAGAGGGGAGGCTCAGAAAGATGAATGAAAGAAGGGCTGAACTGATTTATGGACAGGTGTTGCAGCGGATGGATATGACCAGAGAGACCGGAGATGAGGAACTGCAGGAACTGATCCGTATGACACTGGAAGAAGCTTCAGAAAAAGAATATCTGCCGTTGAATGAAAAGATTGAATTGAGCAGGGAACTATTTCATGCATTCAGAAAGCTGGATATCCTTCAGGAATTACTGGAAGATCCGAAAATTACAGAAATTATGGTGAATGGAACGGATCATATTTTTTATGAAAAAGGCGGGCGGTTGTTTCGGTCAGAACGAAAATTCATGTCAGAAGAAAGGCTGGTTGATGTGATCCAGCAGATTGTAGGTGAGGCAAACCGGTATGTTAGTGAGGCTTCACCTATCGTGGATGCAAGACTGAAAGATGGATCCCGTGTCAATGTAGTCATGAAACCGGTGGCGGTAAACGGACCGATCCTTACGATACGAACATTCCCGGAAGAACCATTGACGATGAAGAAGCTGATCGACTGTGGAAGTATGACAGAAGAAGCGGCACAGTTCATCAGAAAATTGGTTATTGCAAAATATAATATTTTCGTGAGTGGAGGAACGGGTGCAGGAAAAACTACATTTTTGAACGCAATGTCGGATTTTATACCGAAAGATGAGCGAATCATAACGATTGAAGATAATGCGGAAATGCAGATCAGAGGAGTGGAGAATCTTGTGAAACTGGAAGCGAGGGGAGCAAATCCGGAAGGAGAAGGAGCTGTGACGATCAGAGATCTGATCCGCTCGGCCCTGAGAATGAGACCGGACAGGATCATTGTAGGAGAAGTCCGTGGAGATGAAACGGTTGATATGATTTCATCTGCCATGCTGAATGGACATAGTGGGTCAATGTCCACAGGACATGCAAATAATCCTACTGATATGCTTCACAGACTGGAGACGATGATGTTGATGGGGATTGATCTTCCTTTAGCGGCAGTTCAGAGACAGATTGCTTCGGCACTGGATATTATTATCCATCTCGGAAGGTTAAGAGATAAAAGCAGAAAAGTACTACAGATTACAGAAATTGAAAAATATGAGTCTGGCAAGATTCATACAAGGACTTTATATGAGTTCAGGGAGGAGGGAATGGAGCATGGAAAAATTAAGGAAGACTTATGAAAGTGGCTGAGCTGTCGAATCAGGAAAAGCTCATGGCTGCAGGATATAAAGAAGCATGAATATCTGATCGGTCTTGCAAAGAGTACGGTTATTTTCGGACTGATCCTGTATTTATTTATGAGTCATTTCTGCCCGGAATCATCCTTTTCCCGGTCTGGGGATTTTACATGAAAGAGTGGCTGGAAGAAATGACGGACAAAAAAGAAGAAGAATTTCGGGTTCAGTTTAAAGACAGTATTCAGATTATGGCGGGAGCTTTAAAAGCCGGATATTCAGCAGAAAATGCGATCAGAGAAACCTGCCATGACTTAAAGCCAATGTACAAAAGTGAGTCAAGGATCATCAAAGAATATGAGATTATGATACGAAAATTAAAAATCCATATACCGGTAGGACAAGTACTGAGTGAATTTGCTGAAAATGTAGAGCAGGAAGATGTAGATAACTTTGTGACGGTTTTTACTACTGCCCAAAAAAGTGGTGGGGACAGTATTGTGATTATCAAAGATGCGGTAAAAGTCATCAGTGAAAAGATGGAGACCGAGAAAGAGATTCAGACAATGATCGCATCAAAAAAACTGGAGTTTGAGATTATGAGCATGATTCCCTTTGGAATGATCGGGTATATGAAGCTGACCTTTGGTGATTTTCTAAAGGTACTGTATGGGAATCCTGCAGGGATCATTGTGATGAGTATCTGCCTTGCTTTATATTTTACAGCGTATATATGGGGAAGGAAGATGATCAAAATTGAAGTTTGAAAAGAAGACAGTTTACAGAGCAGGCAGCATTTTCATTGTCTCTGTTGTCATTAGTATTGCTGTATTTCTGAGTGACCGGGGAGCAGGATTAGAAAGAAATCAAAATGGACAGGTGGTACTTTTGCGTGAAGAACACGGAAAGGGAAATAAGACAGAAGAATTGGAGGCAAAAATAGGAAATGACAGTGAAAAGATACAGATCGATCTATCAGAACAGGAATATAGTGAGACTGAGATTGCAGATGTATTTCGGGATGCGGAACAGAAACTTGAACAGATGATTCTTGGGGAAAATACAAGTCTTGATGAAGTGAGATCAGATCTGAATCTGTTCAGTTCCATTCCTGACACGGGAATTTCGATGGAATGGGATTCTGATCGTCATCAAGTAATAGACAGTCAGGGAACTATCTTTCAGGATGATCTGACAGAGGACGGAACATTAGTGAAGCTGACTGCAAAGTTAAAGTATAAAGAACAGAGCGAAAAATATGAATTTTATGTTCGGATATTTCCGGCAAGGGAAAGCAAAAAAGAAAAATAGTGCGGGAACTTAAAGAGGCTGTTCAGAAAGAGGAAGAAGATACCAGGACAGAAAAATATTTAATCTTACCGGATGAAATCAATGGAACAAAAATCACCTGGAGTCATGAGAAAAATTCAGGAACTGTCGGAAGTCCTTATAGCCGGGGGCGGGGCAGCAGTGATGGTCTTTGTATCAGAGAATCAGAAAAAGAAA
>ENA-OQKR01000870-OQKR01000870.1-human-gut-metagenome-genome-assembly--contig:-NODE-870-length-10855-cov-1.864840_pt1 | contig 10855 bp, 14 predicted proteins | sample MGYA00242803_ERZ504806 | MGnify/ENA primary metagenome ERZ504806 (study PRJEB26092, sample SAMD00036399) | human gut metagenome | host: Homo sapiens | study: EMG produced TPA metagenomics assembly of...
GCCGCTGTAGCAACCGTCATCGGCCAGTGTGTCGCTGCTGTGTTGCGTTTACCTGCAATCACAGTTTAACACAGAGATTAGATCCGTTTTCAGGGATTCCGTCCGGATATCAAAATCATCGGAACGATCTACGCGATCGGCGTTCCTTCGATCATCATGCAGTCTATCGGCTCTGTGATGACGTACTCTATGAACCGGATCCTGATTGCTTTCTCATCCACAGCAACCGCTGTGTTCGGTGTATATTTCAAGCTTCAGAGTTTCTTCTTCATGCCGGTGTTCGGTCTGAACAATGGTATCACGCCGATCATCGCCTTCAACTACGGGGCTCAGAACAGAAAACGTATGATCAAAACGATCAAACTCAGCCTGATCACTGCTTTCTGTCTGACCTTTGTCGGATTCTTATCTTTTGAGCTGATTCCACAGGTTCTTCTTGGAATGTTCAATGCTTCCGAAGATATGCTCGCCATCGGTATACCTGCACTGCGTATCATCGGGGTTCATTATCTGATCGCCTGGTTCTGTATCATCTGCGGAACAGTATTTCAGGCTCTCGGAAAAGCAGTATACAGCATGATCGTATCGATCCTTCGTCAGCTCGTGGTCCTGATCCCGGTAGCCTACCTTCTTTCCCGGATCGGAGGACTGCATGTGGTATGGTGGTGCTTCCCGATTGCAGAGGTTGCATCTCTTGTTGTTTCACTGACTTTCCTGTTCAGTGTCAACCGACAAATTATTTCTAAAATACCGGATGGCAGTGACATTCTGTAAAATACATGCATTTACTATACTTGTAAAAAATATCCCCTTTCACCAAAATTTTCTTTCGTGAAAGGGGATATTTTTTATCCTATCCGGATACTATATCGAAGAATTTGCGCAAATGCTCAAGGCTTGTTTTGAAACAGCATAAATCCATTGGTGTCAGGCACCTTTACACCGGAAACCTTCTGCAAAGAACGTAATGGATGCTTTAGATAAGGCAATTGAGATCACTGCGGATTGTCCGTACAGAAGAACTTTTCATTCTGATCAAGGGTGGGCTTACCAAATGAAAGCATATTCTCATAGACTAAAAGAAGAACGTATATTTCAAAGTATGTCAAGAAAGGGAAACTGCCTGGATAACTCTGTAATGGAAAACTTCTTTGGACTGCTCAAGCAAGAAATTTACTATGGTGTTGTTTACTATAGCTACGAGGAATTAAAATCTAAGATAGAACGTTTTATAAAATACTACAATGAAAAACGAATAAAAGAGAAGTTAAGATGGATGAGCCCTGTTCAATACAGGCTTCATATCCTAGCTACATAAAGAAAAACGAGACGACCGAAATCGTCTCGCAAAAGTCTAACTTTTTGGGGTCACCTCATTTTCCGGAGAAGGAAGCGCGTTTTATTAAGTTTAAATCAGCCGATAACGCTTTCGAGATACTCGCGGCTTGCTTTGATGCTTGCGAGAGGCGAAAGAGGAGTGTTGTACTCTTCTTCGGTCTGACGGGCGCAGCAGTCAAGTTACAACAATAATGTAAGGAGCATAGTCAAGCTCAGTTACAGTTTTAACGATTTCGGGGATATCCATGATACCGGTGCCAACGGTGCAGATATCGGTCGGATTTGTACGGCCGAAAATCTTTTCGCAGTAGTTCTCTCTGGTCAGATCGGTAACACCCTCAATCAGGTTGATCGGATCAGCAGATTTACCCATATCTTTCTGATGGATCAGTTTTGCACGGGAACCGAGCTTTTTAATCAGTTCAACAGCCTTCTGTCCGCCGCGGGTTGCCCAGAAAGTATCGACTTCGAAGAAAACCAGTTCGGGATCGGTCAGTTCAACCAGCCATTCATAAGCGGTTTTGCCTTCAACCTGATAAAATTCCTGACAGTGGTTGTGATAATAGAAAGCCATGCCGTGTGCTTTTGCCAGAGCAGCCATTTCATTGCAGGCTGCGGCAACTGTTTTGATCTCTTCCATTGTGGTCATGATACCCATCGGCAGGATAATAGCTTCCGAATGCATCTTGACGTTGTCTTCTACAATCTTAACCATATCTTCATGGGTAGAGGTAAAAGGATCAAAATGTACGTGGCTTGCAATAGCAGTCAGACCAAGCTCTTTTACTTTATTTCCGATTTCTTCGGGGCTGTTGCCGGGAACATCTACATACTCAACATACTTATAGCCTGCTTTTGCAACATTCTCCAGAGTTTTGAGGTAGTCATTTGCCAACTCGGTCATAACCGAGAAAAGCTGTACGCCAACTTTCAGTTTCATAATAAATCGTCCTTTCTTTTGGTATAAAACCATGTTGTTTTTTATTGTACCAAGTCGCTAGCGCGACGTCTAGCCCTAAGTACATCAAACCACTACTTTTTTTAGAGAAAAACCAAAGAAAGTACTTTATTTCCTATTGATTTTCACCATTTCCGGAACATCCGTGTTTCTCTTCACCACAGTGATGCTCGCCACAGGAGTGACCATGTTCGTGTGTGGTACAGTGTACTTCCGGATTATAGTCAAGGTTTCCTTTCAAATAAGCCTCTATCGCTTTATCTGCATTTCCTTTTACGCCTCCATATAACCGGATTCCTGCCTCTTTCAGTGCTGTCTGTGCTCCAACCTTTCTTTGAATGATTATTTTTCTGACGGATTCTTCGGATCTTTTACAGAGTCTGTTACAGCAAAATACATTCTTTCCATCACATAACTGATAGTCGCCCTCTGAAATATGTAACTTTTTTCCATTTACCACACTGTCTGCCAGTTTATAACGTGCGGATTCATAGATCTCAGTCACTGTTGTCCTTGAGATTCCCATTCGCTCTGCACACTGTTCATGTGTATATTTTTCCAGGTCAACCAGTCGAATCACTTCGTATTCATCTACGGTCATAGTAATCTCTTCTCTCACAGAGATTCCTTCCGGTTTAAAACTGTCATATGCAGGTTCTGTACAGATTTTTCTGCATCTTCTTGGTCGCGCCATAATTTCTCCTTTTTTATTTCCGTCATATGTCGATAATTATCATAATCCTGTTTCCGTATAGAATCAACTAACTAAGAAATTTATTAGTTACTTTAGTTTATTTTCTTTTACAGGTTTTGTTTCAAACAGTTTATACTCTGTTGTTTTTCTCATGATGCACATACCTCCTTTCCTCCGTATTCTTCTGCATCACCTCCCAGACAGCGGTTATGCCCGTTGTCAGTACATCTACTTTTTGTTTGGATTTCTTACGATGATTTTCCATTCTGTTCGGCGTGTTGGCTTCCATTTGTATATGGCGGTGTCAACGTTACAATTGACCTCTATCAGAAATCTTTCTGAATACTGGCAGCTTCTTCTCAAGCATACCAGCCGTTGCCGGAGTATCTTCGGTTTCCACATACTACTCTCTGATACAGCGGTGGAATCCTGTGTTACCTTTAAGCCCCGAAAGGCACCCATACAGCTCATTCAATTTTCAAGGTCCAATAATCAAAAGTTTTGTAGGTATACATTTTTGTACCTATTTTATTTAATGCCATTATATCCCCCGTTACTGCTAATGTCAATAGCACTTCATGCGTTATAGGTTCTTTTTTGTACTCTTTTTTATTGATTTTCTGCTAGTTTATGTTATAATATGGACAAATAGTTATTTATTTCTTGATTTTACTATCTTCAACGGATGTTTATCAGGACTAATGCAGAGGTGACTTTATGAATTTTAATCTGAAACTAAAAAAAATCAGGACATTCCGGAAAATGACACAAAAAGAACTGTCAGAGAAAATCGGACTGACCGATCAGCATAGAATTGTACAATATGAAAAAGGTGTTCGTGTTCCAAAAAAAGATCTGGTTGATAAAATGGCTAAGGCTCTTGATGTTAATCCTTATACCCTCTATGATACCGCTGGACGTGACGCTTCCGAAATGATGGAACTGCTTTTCTGGCTGGATGAATTTAATCCATCTGCCCTGCATCTGTTTCTTCCTCGGAAATTTCCCGGTGAAAAATGCAATGAAGTAGCAGACACGTCCGTTTACTATCACGACAATGATAGCTGGCCTGCCCATTCTCCTGTCTGTATGTGGTTTGATTATGGGGTTCTGAATGATTTTCTGAAAGAATGGGTGGTTCGAATGAATGAGCTGAAATCCGGTGTAATTACCAGAGATGAGTATTTTGAATGGAAAATTAACTGGCCGCAGACCTGTGATGATTGTGGAAAGTTTGAACCTAAGAAACAATGGACGAAAAAACTTTTAAAACTACAAACCGGAAATTTAAAATGGATTTCCGTATATTTAACCCATAAAGTAGATACAAAATCCCAGATGTACAGGTGAACAGACATGAAAAATATCCATAGCATTGAATTTTATACTGGAAGCAAGGAGAATTGCTTCCAGGTTTTTGAAAAAGATTTTTCCCTATATCGCTTCGAGGCAGAACTTGACAAATATATAGGGTGTTATGTACCGTGGCACTGGCACAGGACAGTGGAACTTTTTTTATATGGAAAGCGGCAGCATTGAATATGATACGCCAGGAGGAAAAATATTGTTTCCGGCCGGAAGCGGCGGCATGATAAATCCCAATGTACTCCATATGACAAAAGCAATATCGCAGAAAGAAAAGAATATACAACTACTTCATATTTTCGACGTTTCCTTACTTGCCGGAGAACAGGGAAGCAGGATTGAACAAAAATATATTTCACCTGTCATAACAGCCTCGCAGCTTGAGATAATCCCGCTTTTTCCGGGCAATGCAGAAGAAGAAAGGATTTTGAAACTGCTTGCTGCCTCATTTCGTTTATCCAGTGATGAATTTGGATATGAAATAAAACTACGGGAAGCCCTAACGGAAATATGGCTCATGCTTTTTGAACTTTCTCGTTCTATGCGTGAAAAGAAAGGGGAACATAACAAAAGCAACGATAAAATAAAGCTGATGATGATATACATTCATGAACACTACAGAGAAAAAATATCTATTCCGGAACTTGCTGCGGCAGCATATTTAAGCGAAAGGGAATGTTATAGAGTGTTCCATGACTGTCTGCACATGACACCCGTAGAGTATATAAAGGCTTACCGTCTGCAAGCTGCCTGTCAGATGCTAGCAAAGGGGCAGGAAGCAGTTACCGTTATCAGCCATGAGTGCGGTTTGGGGAGTAGCAGTTATTTTGGAAAGGTTTTTCGAGAATACACACATTGTTCACCCACAGAATATCGGAGAAAATGGCAGAATAGTGATAGATAAGGGCAGAAAAGAAATATTTTTTCTATTCCTTTTGCATTATAATGATACCTGTAAAGTAAATCCGTCATTTACAGGAGGTGAGTGCAAAGTGGTAAAACTGAACATTCTGAACATGAAAAATTTTTTAGATACGGTCAATAGCTGTTCCGGCAAAGTAAATATGCTCTGCCCGGATGGTAAAAAACAAACATCAATGGGGAAGAAAAGATACAGGGCAGTTTGTGGCGGCAATACTCCCAAAACAAAAACTGTTTAGCGGCTTGTTTTAGAAGTTCCGAATCCAACGGACTATATGAACATTGTTTCGTACTATGCCGGGGATTGCTGATTTATCTGTAAATATTTCATCATAAAGGGGCTGGACAGTTTATCTTCCAGCCCCGCCCTTTTGAAAGGAGTTAAAAATGGAGTTGAACATTCAGACCGCAGAACTGGCATTAAGGGAAGCGGCAGAATCCAATCCGGGAGCATGGGCAGAACATTCCCGGTATGTAGCCGAAGCCTGTAAAAACATTGCGTCACACTGTAAAGATTTATCTTCTGAACAGGCATATATTTTCGGGTTGTTGCATGATATTGGACGCTATGCCGGAGTGAGTTCGGAAAGGCATCTGATAGACGGCTATCGGTACTGTATAGAGCGCGGATGGGAAAAAGCCGCACAGATATGTATATCCCACGCATTTATGATTCAGGATATTGACACATCTATCGGTGTATTTGATGTCAGTGATGAGGATTACCTGTTTATGAAAGAATTTATTGCAAATGCGGTATATGATGATTATGACCGTCTTGTACAGTTATGTGACGCATTGGCTATGCCGACGGGGTTCTGTCTTTTAGAAAAGAGATTTGTAGACGTGACAATACGGTACGGTGTTCACACGGCGACAATAGACAGGTGGAAAAAGATTTTAGAGATTAAAGAACAGTTTGAAAATCAGATCGGCTGTTCAATCTATTCTCTGCTTCCAGGTATTGTGGAAAACAGTTTTCGTTAAGGGGGGATATTATGTATTACGAATCCAGTGATTTTTTGGAAACTGCGGACAGCGATACATTAAAGCAGATTGCCCGCACAAGGGAATTAACACGGGAATATTATTTTTCTGATTATGGAGATGTAGAAAAACGCACTTCCATTCTTCGGGAACTGTTGGGTGGAATAGGGGAAAATGTGGTAATCGACACGCCTTTTCACTGTGATTATGGGAAAAATATATTTTTGGGAAATGATGTGATAATCAATATGAATTGTACCTTTGTGGATAACAAAACGATCCGAATTGGTGACAGGGTATTGATCGCGTCAAATGTGCAGATGTATACATCTTCGCACCCTGTATTGCCACAGGAAAGGCTTGTGCCGAATTGGCAGGAACGCAAGACAACATTTTTCAGAACCTATGCACGTCCGATAGAGATAAAAAACAATGTCTGGATTGGCGGCGGCTGTATTCTTCTTCCCGGAGTCACTATAGGAGAAAACAGCGTGATAGGGGCTGGAAGCGTAGTTACCCGCCCTATCCCTCCTAATTGTGTTGCAGTAGGGAATCCATGCAGGGTAATACGTTATTTTGATGCGGATAGGGAAAGGTAGCAGCATGAAGTATGTCCTATTATAGCACGCAGCAAAAGAAAATACCTCATGAATCTCTCTTATCCGCTAATTCTCTCCGATAGTATCTGTAAAATAAACTCCCCGTCGTACAAACAGCCACAAAATCCGCAATCGGCTCAGCCAAAAATACACCGATGGTTGGATTCGCAACAATATCACATTGCTGTTTAATCCTATTTTTTTACTTCTTTTCCTGCATTGTTCCTGCATTTTTAAAGATTTTTCAAAATCAGCGAAATACCGGACAGTACCAGCAATACCGATGTAATCTTCTTAACATTTTTTTCCATCCATATGATTGCTGCATTTGATTCCCAAAAACAGCCCCAAAAGTGCAAACGGAATCAGTTTCAAGACGGACAGAACCGTATCAAACGTAAGTAATCCAAGTGCACTGTATAAAATAATGCGAAATGTGTTGTCCACAATAAAGACCGCGCTGATATTTGCCTTAAATGAGCTGTCCTCGTCCGTCACGCGATTGACGTAAGCGGCCAGCAAAGCGCCCACACCAAAGAGCCCGCACAAAACCCCGGCTACCACACCGATGATCGCCAGCACCAGCCGGGAGGAAGGTACACGTTTTTTTGCTGTACTCTCTGGAAAGCATCTCCGCACCCAGTGCGACTACTACCACTCCAAATACCAGCTTGATCGCTCTGGCATCCACATTTTTCAGCAGAAATGCTCCGGGAATACTGCCTGCCAGTACCAGGACTGCCAACGGGATATACACTTTCGGATCCAGATTTTTTCGGTTTTCCCAGGTAAGAATCACATTGGCCGGATAACCCAACAGCAGATCAATTGGAGAAATATTGGCATTTACCGATCCAAAACTGAGAATTGCTGTAAATACCAGCGTGTTGGCAAAGCCACACAAACCTTTGATAAAATAAGCGACGACTACCGCAAGCATCCATAAATACATCCTATTATCTCTTTCAGGCTTTTTTGAAATATTTTTTTATTTTTCGGAAAAAATTACTTTTCGTCAACGACCTGGAAAATAAAAAATTTTAAATAATACGACTCATCTGCCGCCCACAGGATCGGATGATCCGGGGACTGCGTGCGGAATTCTACCTGGCGGAGGCGTTTGTGGGCACTTCTTGCTGCTTCCCGGACGGTTTTTGCAAGGAGTTCCTGCGTCATGAAATGGGAACAGGAACAGGTGGCAAGGTAGCCGCCGTCTTTGACCAGTTTCAGTCCCTTGATATTAATCTCGCGATAGCCTTTGATGGCATTTTTAGTTGCCTGACGGGATTTGGTAAATGCAGGAGGATCCAGGATCACGACATCGTATTTCTCTCCCGCTTCCGCCAGGCGCGGAAGTTCATCAAAGACATTCGCACAACGGAAGATGACCCGGTCTTCCAGTCCGTTTCTTTTCGCATTTTCCGTTGCCTGGGAGACTGCATAATCAGAGATATCCAGTCCGGTTACCTCTGTGGCTCCGGCGATTCCGGCGTTCAGGGCGAACGTTCCCATATGGGTAAAGCAGTCCAGCACCCGTTTTCCCTTGCAGATGCGCTGCATCGCCAGACGGTTGTATTTCTGATCCAGGAAAAATCCGGTTTTCTGACCATTCTCCACATCTACCAGATAATGTACTCCGTTTTCCACGATCTCCACTTCCGTCTTATACGGCTCGCCGATCCATCCTTTCACTTTCGGAAGCCCCTCTTTTTTCCGCTCATTGGCATCGCTTCTCTCGAAGACACCGCGGATGATCACGCCATCTTCCGCCAGTACTTCTTTTAACAGTTTCACGATGGTTTCCTTGAACGCTTCCATGCCGAGTGCCAGACACTCCACCACCAGCACATCTTCATATTTATCTACGGTCAGTCCCGGAAGGAAATCCGCCTCGCCGAAGATCAGACGGCAGGAAGAAGTATCCACGGTGGTCTTCCGGTATTCCCATGCATTTTTTACACGCATTCTTAAAAATGCTTCGTTGATCTCCTGATGAACGTCTCTGGTCATCATACGAACCCGGATCTTGGAATTCTGATTGATAAATCCGCGTCCCATCGGGTAGCCGTCAAAATCGTGCACCAGCACGATGGAACCGTTGGTAAATCCTCCGGTAATACTCTCGATCTCATTATCAAATACCCAGGCACCGCCCGCTTTCAGGGTACGCCCTTCGCCTTTTTTCAGTGTAACTACTGCGTAACTCATATTGTCTTTTCCTCTCTTTGTCTCTGTATTCTCTGTCTGCTGACTCTCACTGTTATTCCTGAAAATTTTACTATGCATTGCTTTTTGTGCTCGGTTTTACAGGATTTCTTCAATCTTCGCCTTCTGGTTCCGGAAGCCTTTTTTCCAGATCATTACATAATATTTTCCTTCAATCGAATCTCTCGATGCTACAAACGGTTCCTCCCGAAAAATATCTGTCCGGTATCCTTTTGCTTCCCACTCTTTCGCATAGTCCTGTGCTCGTTTTCTCTGCTCCCGGAACTGTTTTTCTTCTTTTCCGGAGAATTTTCGTTCCGGATAGGCTTTTGCCGCCTGCCGTACCTGCTGCAACAGGACTTGCGCCACTTTTTTGTGTTTGCTTCTGTGAAGCTGCATGGCGATATATCTTGTCAGTATTTTCACCGGAAACATCGCATACAGACGCACCAGCCGTAACAGCTGTTTATCGCCGACTTCTTTCAGAAGTTCTTCCATCACAGCCAGCGCCTGTCCGGTCGGACGCCACGCATCGTCCCGTTCTACAAGATATTCTTTGCTGATTGCCGGATAACAGGTGTAATTCAACGGTGGAAAATCCGCCAGCGCCGCAAGCTTCTGTTCGCGCCTGTTGCAATATCTGTCACCCAGATACTCCCGTTTATCCCGGAGAATGGCAAAGGTGTACTCCAGCTGACGCAGGTATTCATACCCTTTTACCCAAAAATGACCGATTTCGCCATAATTGTACAAAGAAACTTACTTCTTTTAATCCTGTAAACAGTAACGTACAGACAGATTCTCCCTGATGGACTGTCAGAACATATTTTTTCTTTCTGCCTTCCGTTGTCTCCCGAAATGTTTCTGTTCCCTCATATTCCCGCAGTTCTGCCTCGATCTCACCGTCATACTCTCGCTGATATTCCCCGGTCATACGACCGTTTTCCAGAACAAGAAAACTCTCCACAGCATCATTCATCAGATACACCAGACGGTATCGATTTCCTTTATTTTTCTCTTCCTCATCTTCCAGAAGTTCAAATTCTCCCTGATCCAGCAACAGTTTTAATTTTTCAAAAGGATCTGATAACAACATACTGTCCTCTTTTTTCACAATCTTATCTCCTTGCAGATTCATTCATTTTTACTCATTCCCGCTCATTATAGCATATTTTTCACTTTCTGCCTTCAGAAAGTGAAAAAAAGCGTGGAAAAGAACCTTGTTTGTTCCTTTTCACGCTTTTTTTATTCACTTCTTACTGAAATGCAGCAATCAGTTCTTTTGGCATCATCGTATCCCTGGTTTTCCAGTTCTTTCTGATACCACTCATCGATTCCGTCTACGGCATTCTTGAAGGAATCGATATCCATATCTTCCTTCTTTGTAATGGTTACACCATTTTCATTCTGCCAGCGGCTCATAATCTCGTCATCTCCGGCGCGGTTGATCTCACGTTCATAGTCGGTAGCGAGTTTTCCGCACTCATCGATGACTTCCTGCTGTTCCGGTGTCAGGCTGTTGTAGATGTCTGCGTTGATGCAGAAGAACAGGCAGTCATAGTTGGCGTTCCACAGAGAACAATATGGCTGTACTTCCTGCACACTGGCTGCATCGATGGCCGGCAGCGGATTCTCCTGTCCTTCTACGGTTTTCTGCTGCAGGGCCGTATAAGTTTCGGACCAGTTCATGTTGGTCGCATCTGCGCCCCATCTCTTATAACACTCCATCAGCAGGTTACTTCCTGCCACACGAATCTTCAGGTTTTTCATATCTTCTACGGATCTGAC
>ENA-OQKR01000871-OQKR01000871.1-human-gut-metagenome-genome-assembly--contig:-NODE-871-length-10827-cov-4.622991_pt1 | contig 10827 bp, 9 predicted proteins | sample MGYA00242803_ERZ504806 | MGnify/ENA primary metagenome ERZ504806 (study PRJEB26092, sample SAMD00036399) | human gut metagenome | host: Homo sapiens | study: EMG produced TPA metagenomics assembly of...
TCTGGCTGTTGTAAACTTCCTGATAGATCTTGTTTGTCTTGAGCAGCTCCTCGTGAGTGCCCAGGCCGTTGATCTGGCCGTTGTCCAGCACCAGGATGCGGTCTGCATCCTGCACGGAGGAGATGCGCTGTGCAATGATGATCTTGGTGGTGCCGGGGGATCTCCTCCCGGAAGGCCTTGCGGATCTTGGCATCGGTGGCGGTATCCACGGCGCTGGTGCTGTCGTCCAGGATCAGCACCTTGGGCTTGCGCAGCAGCGCGCGGGCAATGGTCAGGCGCTGCTTCTGGCCGCCGGACACGTTGGAGCCGCCCTGCTCGATCCAGGTATTGTACTTGTCGGGGAAGCGCTCGATGAACTCATCGGCGCAGGCCAGCTTGGCCACCCGGATGCACTCTTCCTCGCTGGCGTTCTCATCGCCCCAGCGCAGGTTGTCGAGGATGGTGCCGCTGAACAGCACGTTCTTCTGCAGCACCATGGAGACCTCGCGGCGCAGCACATCAAGGTTATAATCCCGCACGTCCACGCCGCCTACCCGCACGGTGCCGCTCTCGGCATCGTACAGGCGGGGGATCAGCTGCACCAGACTGGACTTTGCGCTGCCGGTGCCGCCGATGATGCCCAGCGTCTCGCCGGGCCGGATGGTAAAGCTGATATCGTTCAGCACCGGCTGGCCGCTGCCGTGCTTATACTTGAAGGTAACGTGGTCAAACTGGATGCTGCCGTCTGCCACCTGCTGCACCGGCTGCTTTGCCGGGGGCAGGTCGGTGTGCTCGTCCAGCACCTCCACGATACGCTTGGCAGAGGCGGCGGACATAGCGATCATGACAAAGGCCATGCTCAGCATCATCAGTGCCATGAGGATGTTCATGATATAGCCGAACAGGGCGTTCAGCTGGCCGGTGGTAATAGCACCGTGCAGCACATATTTTGCGCCGAACCAACTCAGCGCGATGTTGCAGCCGTACACCGCCACCAGCATGGCGGGGTTATTGAAGCTCAGGCGGCTTTCCGCGTTGACGAACTGCTTATACAGGCTCTCGCAGGCGGCGGTGTATTTTTCGTTCTCGAAGCCCTCGCGCACAAAGCTCTTGACCACGCGGATGGCAGAGACATTCTCCTGCACCGAGGCGTTGAGGTTATCATAGTTCTTGAACACCCGGTCAAAGATGCGGAAGGTGGGGATCATGATGGCAGCCAGCACCACCACCAGAAAGACCACCGCCACCACGAATACCAGCGCCAGCGGGCCGCCGATGACCACAGCCATGAACAGCGCAAACACCAGATGCACCGGAGCGCGCACGCACATGCGCAGGATCATCTGGAAGGCGTTCTGCACGTTGGTCACGTCGGTGGTCATGCGGGTAACAAGACCCGCTGTAGAGAATTTGTCGATGTTGGAAAAAGAGTAATGCTGGATGTTTTCATACATGGCATCGCGCAGATTTCCGGCAAAGCCGGTGGATGCCTCGGCGGCATACTTGCCCGCCAGTACGCCCAGCACCAGCGCAATGGCTGCCACCAGAAAGGTAAGCAGGCCGTAGCGGATGATGGCGTTCATATCGCCCTTTTCAATGCCCTGGTCGATGATAAAGGCCATGATGGTGGGCAGCAGCACATCCATAATGGCTTCCAGCGCAGCAAAGAGCGGTGTCTTGATCGAGGCGGCTTTATACTCGCCCAGATGCGACACAAGCTTTTTGATCATCTGAGTTCCCTCCTGTTGAATTTATTTGTTTGGTACAAAACAATTTTATACATAACAATTTAAATGTCAAGACGTTTCGTAAAATGTTCATAATTGCCAATTTAGCAAGTCCTTTTTCAGCGCTTTGACGGAAAAGGTGGTTATTTCAACGCCTCCCGCAGCTTGTTCAGCAGCCGCAGCAGTTCTGCGTTCTCCTCCTCGGTCAGCAGTCCGGCCACATAATCGTCGGTCTGGTGGAAGGAAAGCAGGGTCTTTTCGTGCCGTTGGATGCCCTCCTTGGTCAAAACCAGCTGCTTAAGCCGGGCATCCTGCGGCACGCTCAGCCGCTGGATGTAGCCCTTGCGCTCCATCAGCTGCAAAATGTTCGTCACCGTGGAGCGGGTGATGGAAAACTCCCGCTCGATGTCCCGCTGGAACACCGGCTCGTCCCGGTGGCGGTAGAGATACTCGATGATCCACCCGTGCATGGGGGTGGTCTGCTCTACCCCGTTGGCGCGGGAAAACTGGTTCAGCCTGCGGAAGATCAGGTTGTCCACCCGGCGCAGCTGAGCGGGGATGACCTGCGGCCCATCCCACGGCGGGTCCAGCTTGCAGTGCTCTTCAATAGTGTGCTGTGTACACATAATGGTTTCCTCTATTCAAGTTGTTCGATGTGAAACTGTTTGATACGATACATATATTACTCATATCCCCGCTCAATGTCAAGGGGCGGAGAGCAAAAAAGGCCGCTGCGGAAAATTTTCCGCAGCAGCCTTGATTTTTATGGATACGGGATACGCTTACAGCTTTTTGCCGGTCAGCAGCTCGTAGGCCTCCAGATACTTGGCAATGGTCTTGTCAATGACATCCTGCGGCAGGTCGTAGTTGCTGTCGGGGTTGGCCTTCAGCCAGTCGCGGACGAACTGCTTGTCGAAGGAGGGCTGGCTGTGACCCGGCTCATAGCCCTCCAGCGGCCAGAAGCGGGAGGAGTCCGGGGTCAGCATCTCGTCACCCAGCACCACGTTGCCGTCCTCGTCCAGACCAAACTCGAACTTGGTATCGGCAATGATGATGCCGCGGGACAGTGCATACTCGGCGCACTTCTTGTACAGGGCAATGGTGTAGTCGCGCAGCTTAGTGGCGTACTCCAGACCGTGGCCGGGGAACTGCTTCTCCAGCACGTCGATGCTCTGCTCGTAGGAGATGTTCTCGTCGTGGTCGCCGATCTCTGCCTTGGTGGAGGGGGTGTAGATGGGCTCGGGCAGCTTATCGGACTCCTGCAGGCCCTCGGGCAGCTGGATGCCGCACACCTTGCCGGTCTTCTGGTAGCTTGCCCAGCCGCTGCCGGTAATGTAGCCGCGCACGATGCACTCGATGGGCAGCATGGTCAGCTTGCGGCACATCATGCTGTTGCCAGTGAACTGGGGCTGGCGGAAGAACTCCGGCATATCCTGCACATCCACGCTCAGCATGTGGTTGGGCAGCAGATCGCGGGTGTAATCGAACCAGAACTTGCTCATCTGGGTGAGCACGGTGCCCTTTTTGGTGACCTTGTTTTTCAGGATGACGTCAAACGCAGAAATGCGGTCGGTGGCAACCATGATCAGGCTGTCGCCATTGTCGTAGATCTCGCGGACTTTGCCTTCTTTGATGGGTTTGAACTCAGTCATAATCAAACACTCCATTTTTCCATGTTCTCAGCAGCGCAGCAGCGCAGCGCAGTTCTTACCCTATTATTCTACCATACTGCCGCGCGGTTTAAAAGGAACAGAATAAAAGAAAAACGGGCAAGTTTTGTGTTTTTATCGTGAAAAGTGCGCAAAAAGCAGCAGGAAATTTCGGCGTTTTGACGATAAAAGTCGTACTTTATCCCCAAATGCACGCACCTTTGCAAAATGCAGTCATGGACAAGCGCCGCCAGTTGCGGTATCATAGTAGTATGCGTATATCTGCGCTCCGCAGGGGCGCAAAAGTAAACAAGGAGGTAAAGAGTATGGGCAAATTTCCCAAGGGCTTTTTGTGGGGCGGCGCTACCGCTGCCAACCAGTGCGAGGGTGCATGGCAGGCAGACGGCAAGGGTCTGGCTACGGTGGATGTAACCCCCTTCGGCCCGGACCGTTTTCCGGTGGCAACGGGCTATATGGAAATGCTGGGCTGCGATGACGCGCATTTCTACCCCAGTCACGAGGCCATTGACCTGTATCACCATTATAAAGAGGATATCGCCCTGTTTGCAGAGATGGGCTTCAAGTGCTTCCGGCTGTCCATTGCATGGACCCGCATCCTGCCCAACGGCGACGACGCTCAGCCCAACGAGGCAGGACTGGCCTTCTACGACAGCATTTTTGACGAGTGCCATAAGTACGGCATTGAGCCGCTGGTCACCATCTGCCACTTTGACACTCCCATTGCCCTCATCAAAAAATACGGCGGCTGGAAAGACCGCCGCATGGTGGACGCCTACGTCCACTACTGCGAGGTGCTGTTCGACCGCTTCAAGGGCAAGGTGAAGTACTGGCTCACCTTCAACGAGATCAATATGCTGCTGCACCTGTCCTTTACCGGCGCAGGGCTGGTGTTCTACCCCGGCGAAAATGTGGAGCAGGTCAAGTATCAGGCTGCCCATCACGAGCTGGTGGCCAGCGCAAAGGCGGTAAAGCTGGCGCACGTAAAAAATGCCGGACGCCATGGTGGGCTGTATGCTGGCGGCAGGGCAGTTCTACCCTCGCACCTGCGCCCCGGAGGATGTGCGGGCGGCGCAGGAGGCAGACCGGGACAACTACTTCTTTACCGACGTACAGGTGCGCGGCGCTTACCCTGTGTGGGCCAAAAAGCGGATGGAGCGTGCCGGGGTGCAGCTGCATACCCAGCCGGAGGATGACCGCACGCTGCGGGAGGGCACGGTGGATTTTGTGTCCTTCAGCTACTATTCCAGCCGCTGCATCACGGTGGATAAGGAGCTGATGGCGGCAGAGAATGCGGAAGGCAACGCCGTGTCTGCATCGGTGAAGAACCCCTACCTGAAAGTCAGCGAGTGGGGCTGGGCCATCGACCCGGTGGGTCTGCGGGTGACGCTGAACACCATCTACGACCGGTACGAAAAGCCCATGTTCATCGTGGAGAACGGTCTGGGTGCGGTGGATACCGTAGAGCCGGACGGCTCCATCCACGACAGCTACCGCATCGACTACCTGCGGGCGCACATCGAGGAGATGGAAAAGGCCATCAACGAGGACGGTCTGCCGCTGATGGGCTACACCACATGGGGTCCCATCGACCTTGTGAGCGCCTCCACCGGCGAGATGAAAAAGCGGTACGGCTTTATCTATGTGGACAAGGACAACGACGGCAACGGCACCCTTGCCCGCAGCCGGAAGGACAGTTTTTACTGGTATAAAAAGGTCATCGCTTCAGACGGCGAGGACCTGACCTGAGCAAGCGCCCCGGCACTGTTTGCGGTATGGCAGCGCCGGGGCGTAAAAGTGTGAGGAAGAACCGATAACGGAGAAAATTTATGACACCACAAATCATTGCACACCGCGGTGCTTCCTATCTTGCACCGGAAAACACCCTGACTGCCTTTAAAAAAGCCATGGAGATTGGCGCGGACGGCGTAGAGATGGACGTACAGCAGACCATTGACGCCGGGCTTGTGATCCACCACGACTATATGATCGATCTGCACACGGATATTTCCGGCAAGATCTATGATATGACCATGGGCGATTTAAAGGAACTGGATTTTGGCAGCTGGAAGGACGCCATCTTTCAGGACGAGAAGATCGCCACCCTGCAGGAGGCCATGGAACTGTGCAGGCAGATGCCGGGATGCACCGTGCATCTGGAACTGAAATCCACCATGGACAACGACCCGGACTTTGTGCCCCGGGTGCTGGAAGTGCTGCAGCAGACCGAGATGGTAGAACAGGTGATCCTTGTTTCCTTCAACCACGCGCTGCTGCGGCAGGCAAAGCAGTTGATGCCCGAATTGCGGGTGGGTGCACTGGTATACGGCGAGCTGGAAAGCATGCTGCTGCCGCCGCCCATCATCTGGAAGGATCTTGGACTGACCAACGGCATAGAGGACATAGAAGCCATGGATGCCGCCCTGCCGGAGAGCGCAGCAGACGAGGAAAATTGCAGCTGGATGACCCGATGGATGAGCGATAAGGTAAGTATGCTGCGGGCAAGCTTTCCCGGCGAGAGCCTGAACGAGATCTACAAAAACCTGTTGTCGCAGCGGGATCTGCCCGGCTATATCCGCAGTCTGGACTTTGCGCCGGAGTGGGTCAGCTGTGAGTACCACACCGCCTACAAAAACGCCGGTTTCATTGATAAACTGCACGAGATGGGCATCAAGGTGTCTTTGTGGACGGTGGACACGGAAGATTCCGTCCGCAGCCTGCTGCGCACCAGCGCCGATGCCTACATCACCAACCGCCCCGACCGCGTGCGGGAGTGGATGGAAAAGGAACAGGCGGCGACCGCCCCGACAGAGTCTGCCCCCACTGCTGAAGCAGACACCGGGACAGCTGCCGCAGAGTAAACCGACCGGAACAGACACAAAAAAAGAGATAGGCTTTCCCGAAAGGGATCGCCTATCTCTTTTTTCATTCATTTTATTCTGCTGCGTCGGTCAGCACAAAGGTCAGCTCTGCGGTGACGGCGCACTTGCCGTCCACCCATGCCGAGGCCTTGCCTACGCCCACAGCGCCGTGCTGCTGTACCAGCTCGCAGTGGAGGGTGAGCACGTCCCCGGGGGTGACCTGCTTGCGGAAGCGGGCACTCTTGATGCCGCCGAACAACGCAAGCTTGCCCTTGTTTTCCGGCAGGCTCAACGCCGCCACAGCGCCGGTCTGTGCCAGTGCTTCCAGCAGCAGTACGCCGGGCATGACCGGCTGTGCCGGGAAGTGGCCGTTGAAGAATTCCTCGTTGCGGGTGACGCACTTGCGGCCGATGGCCCACTGCCCCGGCTCGTAGTCCAGAACACGGTCCACGAGGGCAAAGGGGTAGCGGTGGGGCAGGATCTCCGCGATCTGCACGCTGCTCAGGGTGTTGGCGTTTTCACGCACGGTACGGGGCTCTGCCATGGGTCAGCCCTCCCATCTGCGCAGGGCGATGCAGGCGTTGTGGCCGCCAAAGCCCAAGCTGTTGCTCAGCGCGTACTGCATCTCCTGCTGCCGCCCGGTGTTGGGCACATAGTCCAGATCGCACTCCGGGTCGGGCTGGGCGTAGTGGATGGTGGGCGGGGCGAACTGGTCCCGCAGTGCCAGCGCGGTAAACACGGCCTCGATGCTGCCCGCGCCGCCCAGCAGATGGCCGGTCATGCTCTTGGTGCTGACCACGGTCATCTCCTTGGCGTGTGCGCCGAACACGGCGTGGATGGCGGCAGTCTCGCAGGCATCGTTCATGTGGGTGCCGGTGCCGTGGGCGTTGATGTGATCCACCTGCTCCGGTGCGATGTCGGCATCCACCAAGGTCAGCTTCATGCAGTCGATGGCACCTGCGCCGCCGGGTGCGGGCGCGGTAAAGTGGTAGGCGTCGCAGTTGGCACCGTAGCCCACCACCTCGGCATAGATGTGTGCGCCGCGCGCTCTTGCGTGCTCCAGTTCTTCCAGCACCAGCACACCGCTGCCCTCACCCATGACAAAGCCGCCGCGGCGGGCGTCAAAGGGCAGGCTGGCAGCGTCCGGGTCGGTGGCGGTGGAAAGTGCCTTCATGCTGGTAAAGCCGCCGATGCCCAAGGGGCTGATGCAGCTTTCCGCGCCGCCGCAGACCATCACCGGCTCGTAGCCGTCCCGGATGCGGTGGAAGGCGTCGCCTACGGCGTTGGTGCCGCCGGCGCAGGCCGTGACCGGGCAGGTGCACATCCCCTTCAGACCGAAGCGGATGGCCACCTGCGCCGCTGCCATGTTGGCAATGGCCATGGGCACAAAGTAGGGGCTTACCTTCTCCATGCCCTTTTCCTCGCCGCGGGCGTGCTGCTCCTCAATGGTGGGCAGACCGCCGATGCCGCTGGACAGGATGACGCCGATGTCCTTGCCCTCGGCCTCGGTATCAAGGCCGCTGTCTGCAATGGCTTCGGCGGCAGCGCCCAGTGCCAGCAGGGTGAAACGCGCCATCTTGCGGACTTCCTTTTTGTCCACCACGGTCTCGGGGTCAAAATCCTTTACCTCACCGGCCAGCTTGCACTTGAAGTCGGTGGTGTCGAACTGGGTGATGGGGCCGATGCCGCACTTACCGGCACGGGCTGCCGCCCAGCTGTCGGTCACGTTGTTGCCCAGCGGGTTCACCGTGCCAAGGCCGGTGATCACAACTCTGCGTTTTTCCATAAGGGTTCTCCTTTACATTGCCATGCCGCCGTCCACACAGAGCACCTGCCCGGTGAGATAGCTGCTTTGTTCTGCGGCAAAAAACGCCACTGCCTGTGCCACATCCTCCGGCTGGCCTGCGCGGCCTGCGGGGATGCCCTGCGTCATGCCGGTGCGCACCGCCTCCGGCAGCATGGCAGTCATGTCGGTGTCGATAAAGCCGGGCGCTACCGCGTTCACGGTCACGTTCCGCGCGGCTAGCTCCCGGGCAAGGCTCTTGGTCAGGCCGATGAGCCCCGCCTTGCTGGCGGCGTAATTGGTCTGCCCGGCGTTGCCCCGCAGCGCCACCACGCTGGAAAGGTTCACGATGCGGCCATAGCGCTGGCGCACCATGCGGCGGGCGGCCTCCTTGCAGCAGAGAAAGGCGCTTTTCAGGTTGGTGTCCAGCACCGCGTCAAAATCCTGCTCGGTCAGGCGCAAAATCAGATTGTCCCGGGTGATGCCCGCGTTGTTCACCAGCACATCCACCCGGCCAAAGGCCTCGGCAGCGGCATCGAACAGCGCCTTGCAGCCCTCGGCGGTGGATACATCCGCCTGCACGGTCACCGCCTGCACGCCCTCGGCGCGGCAGAGCGCTGCCGTCTGCTCCGCAGGCTCTGCGCCGTGGCAGTAATTCACCACCACATTGCAGCCCTGCTTTGCCAGTGCCACGCACACTGCGCGGCCAATGCCCCGGCTGCCGCCGGTAACAATGGCGGCGCGGGTCAGCTTTCTTCGCTCATTCTGCTTCCTTCCATGCGGTCAGCACCGCATCCAGCTGTTCCGGGGTCTCCACTGCGGTGCAGCCACCCCGGGCAGGGTCTTTTTCACAAAGCCGCTCAGGGCGTTGCCGGGGCCGACTTCCAGAATGTGGTCCACGCCCAGCTCGCCCAAGCGGCGCAGGGTATCTTCCATGTAGACGCTGCTCTGCACCTGCTTTACCAGCAGCTGCGGGATGCTGTCGGTCTCGGCCTTTTCATGCCCCAGACAGTTGAACAGCACCGGCGTCTCCATGGTGCCGAAGTTTTCGCCCGCAAAGCGCTGTGCCAGCGCATCTCCTGCGGGAGCCATCAGCTTTGTGTGGAAGGGGCCGCTGACCTTCAGTGGGATGCAGCGGCGGGCACCGGCTTCCTTTGCCAGCGCAGCAGCCTGCTCCACAGCGGCCTTTTCGCCGCCGATGACCAGCTGCCCCGGGCAGTTGTAGTTGCAGATCTGCACACAGCCCGCCTCAGCAGCCTGTTCGCAGCAGGCGGACAGTTTTTCTCTGTCCAGTCCCAGCACGGCGGTCATACCGCAGGCAAGGCCCTTTGCAGCTTCGGCCATGGCCCTGCCCCGGAAGGCGGTCAGCTCGATGGCCTGCTTTGCGGTGAACACTCCGGCTGCCTGCAGCGCGGAGTATTCGCCCAGCGAAAGCCCCGCCAGATAGGCGGGCTTCACGCCCTTTTCGGCCAGCACGGCGGTCACGCCGCAGGCAAAGGCCACCATGCAGGGCTGGGTGTATTCGGTCTGGTTCAAAACGCCGTCCGGGTCCTCAAAACAGACGCGGTGCAGGTCAAAATCCAGCGCTGCGCTGTCAAAGGCCGCCCGGAAGGCGGGAGATGCTTCGTAAAATTCCTTGCCCATGCCGGGGTGCTGCGCACCCTGACCGGCGTAAAGTACGGCAAGCTTCATAAATTCTGCCTCCATTCGGTCACAAGTTCGTCCATCAGCTCGCGCACGGTGCGCATCCGGTCCAGCCTGCCCACGTTTTCGCCGCAGAAGAAGAGCCCTTCCTCCACGTTGCCCTTCACCGCCTCGATGAGGGCGTGGGTGATGCAGTAGGGCACAGCGGCGGGGTCGCAGGTCTTGAGACACCGAGCGCAGTGCTTGGGCGGGAAGCGCTTGCCCTCGGCCAGCGCCTGCACCAGCGGGGTGTTCAGCGCGCGGCCGGGCATTCCCACCGGGCTGTGGATGATGCGCACATCCTCCGGCTTTGCCGCCAGCAGCACATCCTTGTAGGTCTGGGAAGCGTCGCACTCGTAGGTGGAGATAAAGCGGGTAGCAAGCTGCACACCCGCAGCGCCAAGCTTTGTAAAGTGTGCCATGTCGGCACCGGTGTACACGCCGCCCGCCACAAATACCGGGATGGCGTGGCCGTATTGTTCCTCGTAAGGCTTTACCTCGGCCAGCACCCCGGGCAGAATCTCGTCCAAAGTCTGGCAGCGGTCGGCCAGCAGGTCCTCCTCGGCAAAGCCGAGATGCCCGCCCGCCTTGCAGCCCTCGATGACCACAAAATCGGCGGTGCGGTCAAAGCCCTTTGCCCAGCGGCGCAGGATGAGCTTTGCCGCCCGGGCGCTGGATACGATGGGCGCAATGGCTACCTCTTTGGTGCCCACAATGCCCGGCAGCTCCAGCGGCAGACCCGCACCGGAGACCACGGCATCCACCCCCGCCGCCACGGCGGTGCGGATAGCCTCGACATAGTCCCGGGTGGCTACCATGGCGTTGATAGCTACCAGACCCATGCCCCCGGCAATGGCCTTAGCCTTTTGGATCTCTGCGGTCAGGGCGCGGTGGTTGGCTGCCGCCGGGTCACGGGCAAAATCCGGCTCACGGTAGCCTGCATCGGCGGTGGAGATGCACCCCATGCCGCCGCAGGCTGCTACCGCACCTGCCAGCCCGCCCAGCGAGACGCCTACGCCCATGCCGCCCTGCAAAATGGGTACTTGCAGGGGCTTGCCGCCAAGGGTCAGCATTCGGTGTTCAGCGCGGCGATGCGCTGCCTCCCGCCCTGCCACAGGTCTGCAAGG
>ENA-OQKR01000872-OQKR01000872.1-human-gut-metagenome-genome-assembly--contig:-NODE-872-length-10825-cov-3.064592_pt1 | contig 10825 bp, 7 predicted proteins | sample MGYA00242803_ERZ504806 | MGnify/ENA primary metagenome ERZ504806 (study PRJEB26092, sample SAMD00036399) | human gut metagenome | host: Homo sapiens | study: EMG produced TPA metagenomics assembly of...
CTTGCCCTTCTTCTTGCCGCCGCCCATAGCCGGGCCGCCGAAGCCGGGGATGCCGCCGCCCATGCCGCCACGATTGGACATGCGCTTCATCATCTTTGCGGCCTGCTCGAAACGCTGCAGCAAAGCGTTCACCTGAGAAACCGTCACGCCGGAACCATAGGCGATACGGGCGCGGCGGGAACCATTGATAATCGACGGATCGCGGCGCTCGGCCGGGGTCATCGAGCGAATAATCGCCTCGGTGCGGTCGATTTCCCTCTCATCGAACTGCTCGAGTTCCTTGCGGTGCTGGGCCATGCCCGGAATCATGCCGAGCAGCGACTTCATTGAGCCCAGCTTGCGCACCTGCTGCAGCTGATCGAGGAAGTCGTCCAGGCCGAAGGAACCTTCGGAGATTTTCTCGGCGGCCTTGCGGGCCTCTTCCTCATCGAACTGCTTCTGCGCCTGCTCGATGAGCGTCATGATGTCGCCCATGTCGAGGATACGCGAGGCCATGCGGTCCGGGTGGAAGACCTCGAAGTCCTTCAGGCCCTCACCGTTGGAGGCGAACAGGATCGGCTTGCCGGTCACGGACGCCACGGACAGCGCGGCACCACCGCGGGCGTCGCCATCGAGCTTGGAGAGCACCACGCCGGTGAAGTCCACGCCTTCGTCAAAGGCCTTGGCGGTCTTGACGGCGTCCTGGCCGATCATCGCGTCGATGACGAACAGGATTTCGTTGGGACGCACGGCATCGCGAATGTCGCGAGCCTGCTTCATCAGCTCCTCGTCCACGCCCAGACGACCGGCGGTATCGATGATCACCGTGTCGTAGAGCTTCTGCTTGGCGAGTTCGATGGAATCGCGGGCCACCTTCACCGGGTCGCCGGAGGTCTGGCCCGGAGCTGCGACGGCCTCGCCGCCATCGGATTGGACGCCCTTTTCGGGAGCATAGACGGGCACGCCGGCGCGTTCGCCGACCACCTGCAGCTGCGTCACCGCGTTCGGACGCTGCAAATCGGCCGCCACCAGCAGCGGCGTGTGGCCGGAATCCTTGAGCCAGTAGCCGAGCTTGCCGGCCAGCGTGGTTTTACCGGCACCCTGAAGGCCGGCGAGCATGATGATCGTCGGCGGGTTCTTCGCGAAGTTCAGCGGACGGTCGACGCCTTGGCCGAGCACGTCGGTGAGCTCCTCGTTGACGATTTTCACCACCTGCTGGGCGGGGTTGAGTGCGTCGGACACCTCGGTGCCCAGTGCACGCTCACGCACCTTGCCGGTGAAGGAACGCACCACGTCGAGCGCCACGTCGGCGTCGAGCAGCGCGCGGCGGATTTCACGGATCGTGCCGTCGATATCCGCCTCGGAAAGCTTGCCCTTGCTCTTCAGATGCTTGAACGCATTCGAGAGTCTGTCTGTCAAAGATGAAAAAGCTGCCATAATGGGCAACAGTCTAGCCGCCACGCGGGAAATTGCGGTGTTGGGGACGACGCTTTTCGGGGAATGTGCCGCGTAGTAGTCAGGGATGTTGGGCATTCAGACGGCAAATGCCGTGCCGTCCGCTCGTGGCGAAGCCAATCGAGTGCTTCCGATACCATGGAAACCGTAAAGAATCCTGTGTTTTTTGGAATACTTACGCTGTTTTGAAAATCGCTGGACACCGCTTATACGCAGACTGCCGTGCGCTCCGAACCATGACGTTCGGGCCAACGCAGACATGCCGTGCAATAAGGAAGGCCCACTGATGCCCACCCAAAAACTACTCGAACGCAAAGCCCTGATCGTTGGTATCGTCATCAACGTGCTGCAGGTCTTAGCCGGCATGGCCGTGTTCTTCATGACCGGTCTCAAGGCCATGTTCCTCGACTTCTCCTTCACCGCGATTTCCGTCCTGTCCGGAATGGTGGCGGTGTACCTCTCGTCGCGCACGGTGCGAACCACCGAGCGCTTCCCCAATGGCATGTTCGCACTGGAACCTATCTACGCGATCTGCAAGGCCATTTTCACCATGTCGTTGTTGGTGTATTCGCTGATTGACGTGTGCCGAGTAGCGTACGACTACTTCGTGTTCGGGTCCGGCGAACGCATTGAAACCGGCCCGGTGGTCATCTACGAGATCCTGACCGTAATCGTGTGCTTCAGCCTATACACGTATTACCGGCGCTCCAACCGATCCATCGGCGATTCCAGCACCATGCTCACCGCCGAGTGCAAGAGCACGTTGGTCGACGGATCGATGTCGTTCGGCATCGGCGTAGTTGCCATCTTCCTGATGCTGCTACCGGCCGGCGGTCCGCTTGACTTCCTGCACTACACCGGCGATTTCTTCATCACCGTGGCTTTGGTGGCATTGACCATCAAGGAGCCGTTCAGCGTGCTCAAAGAGGCGTTCGTGGAATTGGTCGGCGGCGTGCATGACGACGATGAAACCAACGCCTACGTGGAGGCCGAGGCACAGCGCCATCTGCCTGCCAACACCGACTACGAGCAGACGCTGATCTTCAAGACCGGTATGAACTACACCGTTGACGTGTATCTGAGCGGCATCGGCGAAACCATTGATGTAGCTGACCTCATCGAATGCAAGCGCTCGCTGGAAAAGGAGCTCAGCAAGCGCCTGCACATCGTGGACGTGGACTTCGTGTTTGACTGATTGATGGGTTTGAAGCGACTACTTCAGACTCCAAGTGGAACCCTGCGGGCCGTCTTCGATGGCGATGCCGGCCTCGGTCAGGGCGTCGCGAATCTGATCGGCCTTGGCGAAATCCTTGGCCTTGCGAGCTTCGGCACGGGCGTTGAGCTGTTCGGCGATCAGTGCCTCCAGCGCTGCATGCTCGGGCGACTCGGCCGTGCCATCAGCGGCACCGCCGACAGCGCCGGCGGACACCCACGGTTCGGCCAGCGGGTCCAGGCCCAAGGTGTCGAGCATGGCACGCACGGCGAGCAGCGCCTCACGCACCTCGGCCTTGGCGGTTTCGGAATCGGCGCGGTCAGCCAGCTGTGAAAGCAACGTATTGCCGGAACGGATGGCGGTGAAGATCGCGGCGGTTGCACCAGACACATTGACATCGTCATTCATGGCGGCCACGAAATCGGCGGGCAAATCGTCGGCGGAGACGGCAGTGACTTCCTCGCGAGAAGGCTGTCCACCCAGCGCCACACCGGCACGCTCGATGAAGTTCGAGACGCGGTCGTATGCGGCCTGCGCCTCGACCAGCGCCTGATCGGACCATTCGAGCATCGACCGGTACTGCACGGAGCCCAGGGCGTAACGCACCACCCAAGCGGAATGCTCAGCCAACACGCTCGGCACGGACAGGCCGGTGCCCAGCGACTTCGACATCTTCTCGCCCTTGGCGGTCACCCATGCCGAATGCATCCAGCGCGCAGCGGAGGGGTAGCCGGCCGCACGGGTCTGAGCCATTTCGTTTTCGTGGTGGGGGAAGCGCAGATCCAAGCCGCCGCCGTGAATGTCGAAGCCATCGCCCAGGTAACGGTGGGACATGGCGGAGCATTCGATGTGCCAGCCAGGGCGGCCCACGCCAAACGGCGTCGACCAACGGGCGTCCTCGGGATCGGTGTCCTTCGGAGCCTTCCACAGGGCGAAATCACGCGGATCATGCTTGTCGGGGGAGGCATCGGCCGGGTCGACCGGATTGTACTTGTCGGCACCGGTGGCGTCCACGGACGGGCCCATGCGGTCGGCCACGGCGGCGGCCTCATCGACTTCGGAGGTCTGCTTCTGGTGAGTGAGTTCGCCGTAATGCGGCCAGGATGCCACATCGAAGTACACGTTGCCGGTGGGCTTGCCGTCCGCATCCGTGACCACATAGCCGTGACCGTTGTCGAGAATGCGCTGAATCAGGTCGATCATGTCCGACATGTGGCCGGTGGCGCGAGGTTCCACAGTGGGCGGCAGTACGCCGAGCGTGTTGTATGCCTCGGTGAATTCGCGCTCGTAGTAATAGGCGCGGGCCCACCAACGCTGGCCTGCGGCCGCGGCCTTAACGAGAATCTTGTCGTCGATATCGGTCACATTACGCACAAAAGTGACTTTGTAGCCGAGCTTCAAAAACCAGCGGCGCACGATGTCGAACGCCACGGCGGCACGGATATGGCCAATATGCGGTGACGATTGCACAGTCGCGCCACACACATAAATGCCGACTTCGCCCGGCTTGAGCGGCACGAAATGGCTGACCTGGTGCGAGGCGGTGTCATACAGATTCAGGCCTTCTGCGGCCTTGGCAACATGCACCGGCGTCAGGCTTGAAGGCATGACGGAAATGTTGAAATCCTGCGGTTCTTGGCTGTTTCCCATAACACTCAAGCGTAGGGTCCGAACCAGACATGCTGAATCGTTACTCGAAGAGTTTGATGAACGCTTCACAGGTGGGGCCCGAACGAGGTGACAGACGGATGAGAAGCGGGACAACAGTCTCGCGAGAACACGTCTTTGACCGCTGCGGAAACTGCGAGATTCATGGATTTGCCCTGCTCGTTACGCAAACGGGGAACGCTCGTGCCACAATAGAAGTCATGGCCACACCACAAGTGCTCATTTTGCAACATGTCCCATGGGAACGCCCGGGACGCATATTGTCGAACCTCGAGGACATCGGTCTTGAGACGGTGACGATGAATATCGTCGACAAAAAGAAACCGGACTTGCCTGATTTCGGCGAACTGGCTGGCGTGGTAATCATGGGTGGGCCTATGGGCGCGCTTGATTACGACAAGTATCCGGGGCTGAAGGCAGAAGCCAAGTTGGCGCGTGCCGCCGTGGCTTCAGGCAAGCCGATTCTCGGTGTATGCCTGGGGCATCAGATTATCGCCACTGCGCTTGGTGCGCAGCTGCGCAAGGGCGATGCGCCGGAGATTGGGTTCGCGCCGATCAAGCGTGTGGACAAGCATGACTTCTTCTCCATGTGGGATAAGCAGCTGACAGTGCTGCACTGGCATAACGACGTGGTGGGCCTGCCCGCGGAAGGCCAGCTGCTGTCGCGTTCGTCTTCCACCAAGGTGCAGGCATTCCGACTGGGATCCGCGCTGGGCATGCAGTTCCACCTGGAAGTGTGCGGCTCGCTGCTGGACGAATGGCTGGATGAGCCGAGCATGGTCAAGGATCTCAAGGCCGCGGGTGGTTCCAAGTCCCAATTGCGCGAGCAGTTCGCCCAATACGACCAGCTACTGCAACCGCTCGCCGAGCAAGTGTTCTCCGGTTTTGCGGCCCGCTGCAACTCCTACGCTCAGACGCTGAACAAATAACGTTTGCGGGCCGCCGCTGGGCAAGCGTGGCGCTACATTGGTGAGTCATGCCGACTTATGACATTGGACTGGAACACGTTTCGCTCGCTTTCGCTACCAAAACCATCTTCACTGATGTAACGCAGGGTGTTTTTGAAGGCGACCGCATCGGCATCGTCGGCAAGAACGGCGACGGCAAATCCACGTTGCTGCACCTGTTCCGCGGTGCTCAGGAGCCGGATTCCGGCCGCGTGACAAAGCGTGGCGGACTCACGTTCGGCATGCTTGACCAGCGTGATCCCCTTGATGACAACGCCACCATTCGCGAAGCCGCACTTGAGGGGCGCGCCGACTACGAATGGGCGTCCGATAACACTTCCCGTGAAATCGTCGAGGCATTGCTCGGCGGCATGAGCCTGGATGCCAAGGTCGGCTCCTTGTCCGGCGGCCAGCGTCGCCGCGCCGATTTGGCCCGACTGCTGCTCAAGGATTGGGATATTCTTGCACTTGACGAGCCCACCAACCATCTCGACGTGGTCACTATCCACTGGCTTGCCGAACATTTGAAGAACCGCTGGTCCAAAGGCCAGGGCGCTCTGTTGCTCGTGACCCACGATCGCTGGTTCTTGGACGAGGTCTGCGAATCGATGTGGGAAGTCCACGATGGCGTGATCGAGCCGTTCGAGGGCGGCTATTCCGCATATATGCTGCAGCGCGTGGAACGCGATCGCCAAGCCGATGTGCGCGAAACCAAGCGCCGCAATCTGGCTCGCAAGGAGCTCGCATGGCTTTCCCGCGGTGCTCGTGCCCGCTCCACCAAGCAGAAGTTCCACGTCAAGGCCGCACGCGAATTGATTGCCGATGTGCCGCCGATGCGTAACACACTTGAACTGAAGCAAATGGCCACCTCCCGTCTCGGCAAACAGGTGGTCGATTTGGTCGACGTGACGCAGATTTTCGAAAAACCGCAGGGCATGGCCGATATCGACCCGGATGTGGCGGCGCTCTCCGCGTCCGCTTCCCGCGTGGATGTGGTCAACGCCATGTACGCCGAGCCGCAGCTGCATGGTTCCGTTGAGGTGGCGGTCACCGACATGACTGACCCGCGCCTGGTGGACGCCGGCGTGCCGGAAGCCGTCGAGTCCGCTGAGGAAGCGCGTAAGAAGGCCGAGGCTGAGAGCGGCAATCCGCAGCTTGCTGACGATCGCGAGGTTCGTCGCATGAACACGGGTGGTGAAACCATCGGCGGTGGCACTGCTGCAACGGATTCGGATGATGACACTGCTGCAGCCGGTGTCACCTCGGCTGCACGCAAGGTGACGGTTTCCGGCCGCGAGATTCTTGACGATGTGACTTGGCTGATTGGCCCGGGCGACCGCTTCGGCATCGTCGGTGCGAATGGTGCCGGCAAGTCCACGCTGCTTAAGTTGATTGATGGCACACTCACCCCGACCGCAGGCCATGTGAACATTGGCAAGACGGTGAAGTTCGCGGTGCTCTCGCAGCGCCTCGATGAGCTGGAGAAGCTCGGCAAGTACAAGATCAAGGAAGTGCTTTCCCGCTATAAGCCGAGCTACATTGTGGATGGCAAGGAAGTGACGCCGGGACAGTTGATGGAGCGTCTCGGCTTCGAATCCGCCCAGCTGATGACGCCGATCCGCGATCTCTCCGGTGGTCAGAAGCGCCGCATGCAACTGCTGCTGATTCTGCTTGACGAGCCGAACGTGCTCATCATGGACGAGCCCGGCAACGATCTGGACACCGATATGCTCGCCGTGATGGAAGACCTGCTCGATACTTGGCCGGGCACGTTGATTGTGGTCTCCCACGACCGGTACCTGCTGGAGCGCGTCACCGATCAGCAGTTCGCGCTGATTGGCGGCAAAGTACGTCACTTGCCCGGCGGCGTGCAGGACTACCTCGATATGGTTGAGGCTATTAAGAACGGCAAGGGATTGCCGGCTGACACGCCTGGCTTCGCGGGCACCGGTAGCAGCTCGGCGAAGTCTGGTAAGGGTAAGCGGCCGCCGTCAACGCTGCCGCATCTCTCCCTCAGTCCGCTTCGCGGATAGCTCCCTCGTCAGAGGGAGCCAATAACGGTGAGAACTCCACCTCGAAGCTCACCGGCAAGGCCTTCCACGAGGCATCCAAGCGCGTGAATGCCATCGAACGTAAGCTCGCTAAGCTTGAAGAGCAGAAGGCCGATCTCGAGGCGCAGATGGCCGCCCATGACCCGAGCGACTACGAGGGTCTCAACAAGCTCAATGAACAACTCACCGCCGTCAATACTGAAAGCGATGATCTCGAAGCCGAATGGCTCGAACTCTCCGAACAATTGGAGTAGCGGGAGAAACCGTAACGTTCACAAGGCCTCGGCAGTTTGCCGGGGCCTCCCGCTATGCAAACTCCCACGGATTAATCAATTCCACGTCGGTACCTTCGAAGTCCTTGATATTGCGCGTGGCTATGGCCGCATCCCAGGAACAGGCAATTGCCGCAATCATGGCGTCTTGAATACTGGTAGGTGTGCCCCTGTGTTCGCGTTCGACAAGGATATGGGCATAATCCGCAGCTGCCTGAGTGTCAAATGCGAACGTTCTGTCCTCTAATGTCATAAGCGCCAGCTTGACGGTCGTATCTGTGTACTTTCGTCGTTTGCCTTCAGGCATGCGACATATTCCGGCCAACAACTCGGCGACGGTGATGGCGGTGGTTGCCAAATTGCTTGTATCTTGGTTCCTCAGCCAATTGGCAACGTGTTCGTCTGGCTGTTTCTTGATGATTTCGCTGATGACGTTGGTGTCCAGAATAATCATGGCCGATTCCTATTCAAAAGATACTGGCGGTCGGGAATCGGCGGAATTTCGCTCGGATAGTGGGAGTTCCCCCTTGTCGAGTCCCTCAAAATCCATGTTCTTCATGAATTCGCGGATCTCGTCATAGAAATTGGTCTTTCGCGTGATTTCATGCGCCACCGTGCCAGCCAGCCATTCTTCAAGAATGGATCGCACCTGAGATTCCATGGAGCGGTTGTTTTTTCTCAGCCACTTCTTTGAGCTGCTGAATCTGCTCATCGGGTATTTTTCGGATGGTCAATGTTGCCATGATGCACCTCCTTGTTGCTGTCATAATGCTAGCATGAGGTGCTGTCGTTTTGCTTGCAGTACGGGTGATGAGGTATGCACGCATGAAAAAAGGCGGATATGCATCATGCGCATCCGCCTTTTGAGCTTGGACTGGGTCTTCCCGCAGTCGCCGAATCAGCGCCCGGTAACCTCGGAACCGACGACCTTTTCGCTCAGGGCGCGCGGGCCGCGGGTCACGGCTACGGCACCGGAGCGCACCAGCTCAATCACACCGTAATGCTCCAAAAGCCCCAGCAGGGCGTCGATCTTGCCTTCGGCACCGGTGGCCTCAATGGTCAGCGATTCCGGATTCACGTCCACCACGCGCACGCGGAACAGACGCACGATCTCCAGCACGTCGGAACGGTTGGATTCGTTGGCGGCCACCTTGATGAGCACCAGTTCGCGTTCCACGGTGGAGTTCGGGTCGAGTTCCACGATTTTGAGCACATGCAGCAGCTTGTTGAGCTGCTTGATGATCTGCTCCAGCGGCACGGCCTCCACGTCGGCGGTCACCGTGACGCGAGAGATGTCCGGACGCTCGGTGGGGGAGACGGACAGCGAGTTGATGTTGAACGCACGGCGGGCGAACAGGCCGGCGATACGCGCCAGCACGCCTGGGCGGTTCTCCACCAGCACGGACAGCGTATGACGCTGGGAACCAGGCTGGGATGCAGGATAGTTAGCCATGAGTGTTCTCCTCTCCTCAGTGCTCGCTCGCAGTGGCAGCGGCGGTCTCGTGCTCGAACACGCCGGTCGCATGCTCGTCCGGACCGGTTCCCGGAGCCGGGGTGCCGCCAGCCAGCGGCTTGATGCCGGGCTTGTACGTCACCTCGTCGTTGGGGGCGCCGGCGGCTACCATCGGCCACACCATCGCATCCTTCCACACGCGGAAGTCGATCAGCACCGGGCGGTCGTTGATCTGGTTCGCCTTTTCGATGGCGGCAATCGCCTCTTCCTCGGTGAACGCGCGGATACCCACGCAGCCGTATGCCTCGGCCAACTTGATGAAATCAGGCACTTCGAGCGGCGCATCGCCGTCGGCCAGTGCCGCCGCACCATCGGCACCGTGCGCTTCACCATCGAGCAGGTTGGTCTGCGAGTAGTGGTGCTCGTAGAACAGCGTCTGCCACTGACGGACCATGCCGTATACGGAGTTGTTCAGAATCGCGATCTTCACCGGAGCGTGGTCCAGGAACGCGGCGGCCAGCTCCTCAGAGGTCATCTGGAAGGAACCGTCACCATCGATCAGCCACACCGGCTTCTTGCCCTCGAATTCACGGGCCGAGCCCACGGATGCGCCGATGGCAGCCGGCAGACCGTAGCCCATCGTGCCGAGGCCTCCGGAGGAGATCCAAGCGTGCTGGTTCTCAAAATCGATGAACTGCGAAGCCCACATCTGGTGCTGGCCCACACCGGTCACCCAGATGGTGGACGGATCGGCCATCTCAGAGAGCTTCTTGATGACCCACTGCGGGGCCAGCGATCCGTCGGTCGGCTCATCCCACGTCATCGGGTATTCCTCGCGCCAGCCGTCGATCGCCTTCCACCAGGGGGCCAGATTCGGCTTGCCCTGAATGGCCTGCGTACGCTGAATCTCGGGAATCAAGTCGTCGAGCACGGTAGCCACATCGCCCACGATCGGCACGTCGGGCTGACGGTTCTTGCCGATTTCAGCCGGGTCGATGTCAATGTGAATCACGCGGGCGGTCGGTGCGAAGGCGTCGAGCTTGCCGGTCACGCGGTCGTCGAAACGTGCACCGATGGCCACAAGCAGGTCAGCGCGCTGCACGGCGCCGGTTGCGGCAATCGTACCGTGCATGCCTAGCATGCCGAGGTTCTTCGGGTCGGAGTCGGGAATGATGCCGCGTGCGGGCAGGGTCGTGACCACGGGAGCGCCGGTCAGGTCGGCCAGAGCCTTGACCTGTGCGCCGGCGTTGGAGCGGGCGGCGCCGCCACCCACATACAGCACCGGGCGGTACGACTGAGAGAACAGCTTCGCCGCGTCGGACAGCACACGGCCGTGCGCCTTGGTGGTGGGGTTGTAGCCGGGCAGAATCATGCGCTGCGGCCATGAGTAGTACATGTCGCCGGTCTGTGCGGTCTTGGTCAGATCCACGACCACCGGGCCGGGGCGGCCGGTGTTGGCGATGTAGTACGCCTCGGAAAGCACGCGAGGAATGTCCTGCGCGCGGGTCACGAGGAAGGAGTGCTTGGACACCGGGTAGGTGATGCCCACGATATCCGCCTCCTGGAAGGCATCAGTGCCGATGGCTTGCACGCCCACCTGACCGGTAATCACGACCATGGGCACGGAGTCCATGTTCGCGTCCGCAATGGCCGTGACCACGTTTGTGGCACCCGGGCCGGAAGTCACGATGCACACGCCCACCTTGCCAGTGGCCAGTGCGTAGCCTTCGGCGGCGTGGCCGGCGGCCTGCTCGTGGCGCATAAGCACGAAGCGGAACTTCGTGTTG
>ENA-OQKR01000874-OQKR01000874.1-human-gut-metagenome-genome-assembly--contig:-NODE-874-length-10806-cov-7.243937_pt1 | contig 10806 bp, 7 predicted proteins | sample MGYA00242803_ERZ504806 | MGnify/ENA primary metagenome ERZ504806 (study PRJEB26092, sample SAMD00036399) | human gut metagenome | host: Homo sapiens | study: EMG produced TPA metagenomics assembly of...
TATGCTGTATACCTATCATTTAGAGTATGTGCAGGAATTGATTTTTCAGAAAATTGCAGAAACCATTTAAAAATATCCATCAAGGAATTTTTGTTCCATGATGGATATTTTTTATGCGGTTGCCCTGCCAAAAGTGTGTCCACACCTTTACAAATAAGTAGAAATGGGATAGAATATTTGGAATAAAGAAAAAAATGGTTCTGTATTCGTCACAGAAGATATTGCAAATGCATAGTACCAGAAAAAATGAGAAGGTTTTAGTGAAAATGGTAATATAAAAGCTAGAAAAACTATGCGAAACAAGAGAATGTTACGAGTACGGCGAAAAAAATACGACAGGGGAGAAAGGTATGTACAAAAAATCATCCACAGGATGGCTGAAGCATCTGGATTTTATGGTTCTTGATATTATCTGTCTTCAGCTGGCTTTCGTCATGGGTTATTTCTTAAGACATCACAGTTTTAAGCCATATGGAAGCCCAATTTACCGAAATGAGGCTATCGTATTCGCTCTGATCCAGCTGATGATCATGTTTTTTGACGATTCCTTCAAAAACGTCATGAAGCGCGGATACCTCGTGGAAATCGGAATGACTGTAAAAAATATGGTATACATCATCGTTCTTGGTGTATTCTACCTGTTCCTGATTCAGGAGGGAGATCAGTTCTCCAGAGCAACCATTATGCTGACCGGTGCTCTGTACGGAATGCTTTCCTATCTGATGCGCATCGGATGGAAGGCTGTGGTAAAGAAACGCAGCAGCGGGGAACACAGCGGCCGTTCGCTTCTGATCATCACGACCGAAAAACAGTCACAGTCCGTTGTAAAGAGCATGCTGGATTTCGATTACATCGGCGTTCGTCCGACTGGCGTTGTTCTCGTAGACCAGGACAGAACCGGACACAAAATCCACGGCGTACCGGTGGTATCGAACCTTGCAGATGCAGCTGAGTATGTCTGCCGTGAGTGGTTCGACGAAGTGCTGATCGTTCTGCCGGAAGGCAGAGAAATCCCGCAGAAAGTATTCGACGCATTCGCCGAGATGGGCATTACGATCCACGTAAAAATTGCGGACGTGAACGAAATGCAGGGAAAAAATCAGACTGTAGAGCGCATGGGCAACTATACCGTGGTCACCACCTGCATCAATATGGCAAGCGCAGGACAGCTTGTGCTGAAACGAATCATGGACATCTGCGGCGGTCTTGCCGGATGTATTCTGACCGGAATCATCTTCCTGTTCGTTGCCCCTGCGATTTATATCAAGTCTCCGGGCCCGATCTTCTTCTCACAGTACCGTGTCGGAAAGAACGGAAGAAAATTCAAAATTTACAAGTTCCGTAGCATGTACATGGATGCGGAAGAGCGGAAAAAAGAACTGATGAAACAGAACCGCGTCAGCGATGGTCTGATGTTCAAAATGGAGAATGACCCGCGTGTCATCGGAAGCGAAAAAGGACCAGGCAAAGGAATCGGAAACTTTATCCGCAAAACCTCGCTGGATGAATTCCCGCAGTTCTTCAATGTGTTAAAAGGCGACATGAGCCTTGTAGGAACCCGTCCGCCGACAGTGGATGAGTGGGAGAAATATGAGCTCCATCACAGAGCAAGACTGGCAATCAAGCCGGGACTGACTGGTATGTGGCAGGTAAGCGGACGAAGCGAGATTACAGATTTTGAAGAGGTTGTAAAACTGGATACGAAGTACATTTCAGAATGGTCCTTTATGCTGGATATTAAGATTTTGTTTAAAACTGTACTGATTGTATTAGGCCAGAAAGGTTCTATGTAAAAAAAATGAAAAATGGAGATATATTGTAGTTTTGGGAGTAGTGTGGTAAAATAAAGGTAAATTTTAAGAAAAATTTATGAATGGAAGCGCAAAGAAGTCCTGATGACGGCGAAAAGGAAAAAGGCTTCCTTTGACAGGTGGTCCAAATAATGTTAATTATTTGGACCTTTTTATGTGAACTTCCTGAAATATTAACTCTCGTTTCGACATGTTCTTGCTTTAAGCCAGTTGTAGCATACTTTAAAAGGAATTTTATGAGAGTTAATTTTATAGGAAGTTCACATATATACTACCACAAAAGTAATTATCTTTCACTGACAACTATCCTAACACACAGGGGATTGAAAAAGTCATAAAGTTATGGTATAATCGAAAACAAAAGTTCATGAAAAATGAAAGAAGGAAGTATATGAACAACTCAAAACAAGATATATTGAACAACCTGATAAAAGAACCCTTCATCAATCAGCGTATCCTTGCCGCACAGACCGGCCATTCGCTTGGAATCGTCAATCGTTCGATCAAGGAACTGATTTCAGAAGGTTACCTGGATGAAGAGATCCGTCCGACGGAAAAGACACTGCGTGAGGCAAAAGAGAAAGCGCCGAAAAACGCCATTATCCTTGCCGCCGGATTTGGTATGCGGATGGTTCCGATTAATACAGAGACACCGAAAGGACTTCTGGAAATCAAGGGAGAGCGGCTGATAGAGCGCACAATCCGTCAGCTTCATGAAGTCGGCATTACAGAGATTTACGTCGTTGTCGGATTTATGAAAGAGCAGTATGAATATCTGATCGATGAATACGGCGTAGAATTGATCGTCGCTCCGGACTATGTGTCGAAAAACAATCTGCATTCCCTGAAAACGGCGGCAGCCCATTTATCAAACAGCTACATCATTCCCTGTGATATCTGGTGTGAAAAGAATCCATACAGCAGAAACGAATTATATTCCTGGTACATGGTCAGCGATCTGGTGGATGATGACAGTACCGTCCGCGTAAACCGGAAGCAGGAGCTGGTCGTACAGAAAGAACAGGCAGGCGGAAACGCGATGATCGGCATCTGTTATCTGCTGGAAACAGAAGCGGAGATCGTGCGGGAGCGTCTGGAAGAACTGGGAAGAGATTCCCGATACGACGGAGCGTTCTGGGAGGAAACCTTATACCGGAAAGACAGAATGATTGTGACGGCCCGTGTTGTACATGCTGCCGATGCCGTAGAAATCAATACCTATGAGCAGCTGCGTGAGATTGACAGCGATTCCAGCCAGCTGCAGACGGATGCGATTCAGGTAATCTGTGAAGCACTTGGAGCACAGCAGAACGAAGTGACAAACATTACAGTTCTGAAAAAAGGAATGACAAACCGATCCTTTTTATTCTCCTGTAAAGATAAAAAATACATTATGCGAATTCCGGGAGAGGGAACCGATCAGTTGATCAACCGCAGGCAGGAAGCCGCTGTATATCAGACGATCGCCGGCCGCAGGATCTGTGATGAGATTGCCTATATTAACCCGGAGAACGGCTACAAAATCACAGAATATCTCGAAGGTGCGCGGGTCTGCGATGCAGAAAATGAGGAAGATCTTCAGAAATGCATGAAGAAACTGCGGGAGTTTCACGGGCAGAAATTAAGAGTAGACCATTCCTTCGACCTGTTCGGACAGATGGAATACTATGAAAGCCTCTGGGAAGGAACTCCGTCAGCATATAAAGATTACGAAAAGACGAAAGCGCATGTGCTTCAGTTAAAGGATTACATCGAAGCAAATGCCGGAGAGTGGGTGCTCACTCACATTGATGCTGTGCCGGACAATTTTCTGTTTGTGGAAGAAAACGGAAAAGAGGAGATCCGCCTGATCGACTGGGAATACGCCGGAATGCAGGATCCGCATGTGGATATTGCGATGTTCTGTATCTATTCTCTTTACAAAAAAGAGCAGGTGGACCATCTGATTGATCTTTATTTTGAAGGAAACTGTGACGACAGAACACGCATAAAAATCTACTGCTACATCGCAGTCTGCGGTCTGCTCTGGAGCAACTGGTGCGAATATAAACGGAAATTAGGCGTGGAATTCGGAGAATATTCCCTGCGGCAGTACCGTTACGCAAAAGATTATTACAAAATTGTCCAGCAGGAACTGGGAGAGGAAGGAAAAGAAATATGTACAAAGTAGAGCGCGCCATTATTATGGCGGCAGGCCTCGGAAACCGGATGAAGCCGGTAACGTTAAAAACACCAAAACCGCTGGTCCGGGTAAACGGTGTGCGGATGATTGATACCGTCATCAATGGACTGCACAAAAACGGAATCACAGAAATTTACGTGGTAGTCGGTTACCTCAAGGAACAGTTCCAGACACTGGAAGAGGAGTACCCGGGTCTGAAGCTGATCGACAATCCGTGGTACGATACCTGCAACAACATCGCATCGCTGTATGTGGCGCGGGAACATCTGGAAAATGCGTTTATTCTTGACGGTGACCAGATCATCTATCATCCGGAAATTCTGGCACCGGAGTTTGAGCGATCCGGTTACAACAGCGTGTGGACGGATGATGAGACCGACGAGTGGCTGCAGACCGTGGAAAACGGCATTGTGACAGGCTGCAGCAGAACCGGCGGAAAGGGCGGCTGGCAGCTCTACAGCATTTCCCGATGGACAGCAGAAGATGGAAAGCGGTTAAAAGGCCATCTGGAGCAGGAGTTTGAAGTAAAGAAAAACCGTCAGATTTACTGGGACGATGTGGCAATGTTCTGCTACCCGAAAGAGTATCAGCTTGGCATCCGGCCAATGAAGGCAGAGGATATCATAGAAGTAGACAATTTCAGCGAGCTTGTTGCACTCGATGCATCGTATGCGGATTACGCAGAAAGGGAAGAAAATGAACAGTAAGAACCAACAGAAGAAAAAAGAAATCGACTGGATGATTACGCTGGTGCCTCTGGCGCTGATCGTTGCTCTATGTATCGTATTTTTCTTTGCACCGGAGCAGTCGAATCAGGTACTTGGCCAGATTCGATTTCTGTTTGGAGACACCTTTGGAACGTATTACCTGGTCATCGGACTTGGCATTTTCTTTCTGTCTCTGTTTCTGGCAGGCTCCAAATACGGAAATATTGTGCTTGGAAAGCCGGATGAGAAGCCAAAATATTCCTTTTTTGCATGGGGATGCATGATGTTTACCTGTGGTCTGGCAGCAGATATTCTGTTTTATTCGTTCTCTGAGTGGATTTTGTACGCAACAGATCCTCACATCGCAGAACTTGGCAGCATTCAGGACTGGGCAGGCGTATTTCCACTGTTTCACTGGAGCTTTATCCCGTGGGGATTCTATCTGGTACTGGCTGTTGCGTTTGGCTTTATGCTTCATGTAAGAAAACGAAACCGTCAGAAATACAGCGAGGCGTGCCGTCCGATTCTGGGAAAACAGACAGATGGAATTGGCGGCCGTCTGATTGACCTTCTGGCTGTCTTTGCATTGCTGGCCGGAACTGCTACCACTTTTAGTGTGGCAACTCCTCTGATGGCGGAAATCATCGGCGAGCTGTTCCATATGGAAGTCAGCAGAACTGTGATTAATATTATCATTCTTCTGATCACCTGCTGTGTTTATACCTATTCTCTTCTGCATGGATTCAAAGGAATCAGCATTCTGGCCAAGGTGTGCATTTATCTGTTTTTCGGACTCCTTGCCTTCGTCCTGCTGTTTGGGGGAGAGACGCGGTATATTATTGAAACTGGATTTTCTTCTCTTGGAAAAATGATTCAGAACTTTATCGGCTTATCAACGTATACGGACCCGATGCGTACGACAAACTTCCCACAGAACTGGACCATTTATTACTGGGCATACTGGATGGTATGGTGTGTGGCAGCACCGTTCTTCATTGGCAGCATTTCCCGCGGAAGAACAGTGCGCCAGACGATTCTCGGCGGATACGGTTTTGGTGTGGGTTCCACGCTTGTCAGCTTTATTATTCTTGGAAATTATTCGATGGGAAAGCAGATTTCAGGTGCAATTGATTTCATTTCGCAGTATAATGAAAGTGGAGATTTATATCATCTGATCGTGTCGATGATCAAAACCATGCCGTGTGCACCGCTGATTATGGTTGTTGTATTAGTTACGATGGTTGCATTTTATGCGACATCGTTCGACTCGATCGCATTGACGGCATCGTGCTACAGCTACCGGAAACTGGAAGACGGCGAAGAGCCGGCAAAAGGAATTCAGCTGATGTGGTGTATCCTGCTGATCCTGCTTCCGATTGCACTTCTTTTTGCAGAGAGTTCCATGAACAGTCTGCAGTCTGTCAGTATCGTAGCGGCATTTCCGATCGGCATTGTGATCGTGATGATTGCGGTCAGCTTCTTAAAAGATGCAAAACTGTATTTAGAAGAATTGCAGGGAGGAAAAGCGCATGGAGAGGAGAAAAAAGAGAATCGTTAAACTGACAGCATTTTTGTTTCTGCTTGCGGCATCCATTTTTGTGATGCCGCAAAAGGCGTTTGCGGACGAAAATGAGGATGTTACATTGCCGACGGGCGATATTAAACCCATGGAACCACAGCAGGATGAGTCCGGGATTGATACATACGGGGCCGATGAAGGCGATGAGTTCAGCGGAACGGAGTATGAATTGTATACGGTTCTGGAGAATCGTGTGAAAGAAGCGATGCTGTCTGGAAATGAATGGGTATCCATTAAAGATTTAAAAATAAGAAGGGATACCTATGACTTAAGCTTTTATTATGGCTATTCGCCGTATTTTCCGAGTGATACGTATAATAGAATCATTGCCTGGTATGGTGATGCATACTATACAGGTTTGAGAATTACCAATACATTCGGAACACCGGAAGAAACCAAACAGATTTTTAATGCAGTGGATGAGAAACTGGCATCCATCTATAAACTGATGAACAATTCCATGACAGATGAGTAGAAGGCGTTTGTAATTCACGATTATCTGGTATTGCATGCAGAGTATGATCTGAATTATAAGAATTATACCAGTTATGGTGTGCTGATGGACGGAAGAGGTGTGTGTCAGTCGTATGCATTGGCCTATATGTATATTCTGAATCATTTGGGAATCGAAACACATAAAGCAGTGAGAATCCCCCATGGTTGAATGGAAGCGTTCAACCATGGGGGATTTTAATGGATGTTCCTCTTGCAGTCCCCCCCATTTTGTGTTAACATAAAACACGCAAATAACCAACAGCAAGGAGTTCTATTTTACATGAACATTACCTCAAAATACCGTTCTCTCTCCGTCCAGGCGAAGGCGGCGCTTTGGTTTACGATCTGCAGTTTTTTACAGAAAGGCATTTCGTTCATCACAGTTCCGATTTTCACGCGTCTGATGAGCACCGAGGAGTACGGAACCTATACGGTTTATCTGTCCTGGCTGCAGATTTTGACGATTATGACATCGCTGTATTTATTTAATGGTGTTTATGACAATGCGATGGCAAAGTACGAGAAGCAGCGGGATGAATATACATCTGCAATGCAGGGACTGACGCTTGTGATTACGGGTGCGGTTTTTGCATTGTATTGTTTTACATCGGGTTTCTGGGAGAAGATTTTAAATCTGCCGAAATCCATGATTCTGCTGATGTTTCTGGAAGCGCTGCTGAGTCCGGCGCTTTCTTACTGGTCGGGGCGGCAGCGGTTTGAGTATCGGTACCGGATTCTGGTCTGCGTGACGATTCTGCAGGCGCTGATGAACCCGATCGCGAGCCTGGTGCTGATCCGTATCAACGGCGGTACGGCCATGATGCGGATCTTAGGTATCGTCGGGGTGCAGGTCTGCATCTGTGTGCCGATTATTGTGTTCCAGTTTTGCAAAGGAAAAGAGTTCTTTTCGAAGGAATACTGGGGCTACGCACTGCGGATCGGAATTCCGATTGTGCCGCATTATCTGTCCGGTATTATCCTGAATCAGGGCGACCGCATCATGATCGACAAGATGGTCGGAAAGACGGAAGTTGCGCTGTACGGGCTGGCGTACAGCATTGGTATGCTGGTGCAGCTTTTCATCAGCGGTATGAACAGTGCATTGACACCGTGGATGTACAGCAAGATCAAAAAGGGCGACATCCGCTCGATGCGGAAGGTGCTGCAGCTTCTTAGTATTGTAGTGGTCGGCATAGCCGTGGCGCTGATGCTGATCAGTCCGGAGATGGTGCTGATTTTCGGATCGCCGAAGTACCGCGAGGCGGTGTACGTCATTCCGCCGGTGGCAGCGAGTGTGTTTTTTATCTTTATTTATAATATTCTCTCGATGCCGCAGTTCTATTATGAAAAAACACAGTTTCTGATGGCTGCATCCATGGCGGCGGCTGGAGCGAATGTGGTGCTGAACTTTATTTTTATCCGCCTGTTCGGCTATATTGCGGCCGGTTACACGACGCTGGCATGCTATATGCTGTATTCGGTCGGCCATTATATTGTGAGCAAACAGATTCTGGTGAACGAAGGAATCCAGGAAAATCTGATGAATCCAGGATTTCTTCTGGCGTGCTCCGTTTTTCTGATTGGAGCAAGCATCATCTGCAATCTGATTTTCCCGTACAGGATCCTGCGTTACGCGATTCTGCTCGCAAGTGCAGGGCTGGTCTTCTGGAAGAAAGAACTTCTGTTGAAGACGATGGCGGATATCCGGAAAAAATAAAAAAGTGGGGGAGGATTTGAAACGAATGTTCAGAGACTCCCCGTTTTTTCTTGACAGTCACAGAAAAAACGATACAATGAAAGAATGAAGAAAAGTAAGGCATTTTAATTAGAAAAGGAAAAATTACATGAGTACCAGTATTTCAATAAAAGAACTAAAAGAGCTCGATCCGTCAAGCTATCAGATCGTCGATATCCGCGATGCGGTAGAGATCTCCCACGGCGCGATTCCGGGAGCGCTTGTGATGAAGACAGAAGAAATCGAGACAAGTGATGCGATTGACCGGAGCAAAAAGACGATTATCTGCTGCAGCCGCGGCCGGTTCAGTGTCGCAGCGGCGGAAGAATTACAGGAAAAGGGCTGGGACGCTGTGAGCCTGGAGGGCGGTTACATCGCCTGGCTGATGGATGTGATGAGCGCGCCGGAGGAGCAGGACAAGGCGGCAGACGTGGAGAAGAGTCTCCGCAAAAAATTCAAAAAGTCGATCTGGTCCAAATTTACGAAAGCGATCAACACATACGAGCTGGTAAAACCGGGCGATAAAATCGCTGTCTGTATTTCCGGCGGAAAAGATTCGATGTTGATGGCGAAATGCTTTCAGGAGTTAAAGCTTCACAATAAATTTGATTTCGAAGTAAAATTCGTTGTCATGGACCCGGGATACAGCCCGGAGAACCGCAAGGTGATCGAGGATAACGCAAAGAGCCTCCATATTCCGATCACGATTTTCGAGACCGATATTTTCGATTCGGTTTACCATGTCGAAAATTCGCCGTGTTACCTCTGCGCGAGAATGCGCCGCGGCCATCTGTACCATTTTGCACAGCAGCTTGGCTGCAACAAGATCGCACTTGGCCATCATTACGATGATGTCATTGAGACAATCCTCATGGGAATGCTCTACGGTGCGCAGGTGCAGACGATGATGCCGAAGCTTCACAGCATCCACTTCGAGGGCATGGAGCTGATCCGCCCGCTGTATCTGGTGCGCGAGGATGATATCAAGGCGTGGAGAGATTATAACGGTCTGCATTTTATCCAGTGTGCCTGCAAGTTTACCGATACCTGCACGACCTGCAATAACGAGGAGAATCGTTCGAAACGCGTGGAGATCAAGGAACTGATCAAAAACCTGAAAAAGGTGAATCCGTTCGTGGAGAGCAATATTTTCCGCAGTGTCGAAAATGTCAACATTGACACCGTGGTCGGCTACAAGCAGCACGGCATCCGCCACAATTTCCTGGAAGGATACGACGACAATCCGGGGTATGTGCCGGAGGCAGAAAAAGCAGCGGCGGAAACGGAGCAGGAAAAAGAAGGAAAGTAATGCACAGAAAAATAGAAGAAACGCCGGGGCGGGAGAAAATGCTGATCCGGCTGAAAGAGCTCCGTCTGGAACGCGGTTACTCGATGACACAGGCGGCGCGGAAGATTTTCAGTCACCCGGACACCTACAACCGGTATGAAAAAGGCATCCGTGAGATTCCGTTGGACTGTCTGATTACGCTGGCAAAGCTGTATGACTGCAGTCTCGATTATCTCGCGGGTGTTTCCGATCAGCCGCGAAAATACGGAAGGTGATGTAAATGGCAATTCCTCTTTATCTGACAACGATTGAACAGGATATTTTTGATACATTCCGGTATCTGCCGCATGCGGTTGCAGTCGGTGTCGGCTTTGTGACGGTTGCGGCGGCGTGGAAAAATCAGCAGATCCAGAAGAAACGGAAACGGCTGGAGCAGTACCGTGCGCTGCACGGCGGGCAGCTTCTGGCGTGGTTTCTGGTAGCCGTCTATTTTGCCATGCTGATTTCGATTACACTGCTTTCGAGAGAACCGGGTTCGAGAACAGGTGTGGATTTGAAGCTATTTGAAACCTGGGGAAACCAGTGTCTGCCGGACCGGTATTTTGTGGAAAATATTCTGCTGTTTCTGCCGTTCGGTGTATTACTGCCGGCGGCGGTGCCGTTTCTTCGGAGATGGTGGTACTGTGTGTATGCCGCATTTGCCACGAGCATGATGTTGGAAACTGTGCAGCTTTTAACAGAGCGCGGCTTCTGCCAGTTAGATGATGTTGTGGACGAATACGCTTGGAGCAGCTATCGGGTATCTGGTGTTTGCACTGGTGCGGAAATGTTGGAGAGGGAAGATAGAAGAATAGAAGGAAAACAAGAAGGCTCTGCCCAAATGGACAGAGCTTTTTCTTCCCTGTTTTATAGCAAGACCCGAAAATAATGCAAAAAATTCAGCACCGCAGAGCGTGAATTACTGCGTCACAGATTTTCGTCGTACCCCGGTACGCCTTCAAATCTGTTC
>ENA-OQKR01000875-OQKR01000875.1-human-gut-metagenome-genome-assembly--contig:-NODE-875-length-10795-cov-3.678009_pt1 | contig 10795 bp, 8 predicted proteins | sample MGYA00242803_ERZ504806 | MGnify/ENA primary metagenome ERZ504806 (study PRJEB26092, sample SAMD00036399) | human gut metagenome | host: Homo sapiens | study: EMG produced TPA metagenomics assembly of...
TGATTAAGTTAACTGGCATCAACAAGATTTATCGTACCAACGAGATTGAAACCGTAGCGTTGGAGAATGTGAACCTCGAAGTGAACAAGGGGGAATTCCTCAGTATCATGGGACCTTCCGGTTGCGGAAAATCTACGTTGCTGAACATTATGGGTTTATTGGATGCACCCACCAGCGGTACCATCGAAATAGCCGGTACGAAAGTGGACGGCATGAAGGACAAGGAGCTGGCTGCTTTCCGTAACCAGAAGCTGGGTTTTGTGTTCCAGTCTTTCCATCTGATTAATTCGCTGAATGTGCTGGATAATGTGGAGCTGCCTTTGCTGTATAGAAAGGTGTCTGCCAAGGAACGCCGTCATCTGGCGGAAGAGGTATTGAAGAAGGTCGGTTTGAGCCACCGCATGCGTCACATGCCTACACAGCTTTCCGGCGGTCAGTGCCAGCGTGTAGCCATTGCCCGTGCCATTATCGGCAACCCGGAGATAATCCTCGCCGATGAGCCCACCGGTAACCTGGACTCCAAGATGGGTGCCGAAGTCATGGAACTGTTGCATCAACTGAACAAGGAAGACGGACGTACCATCGTGATGGTGACCCACAATGAAGAGCAGGCCAAACAGACCTCACGTACCGTCCGCTTCTTCGACGGACGTCAGGTGGAATAATTACTGCTTAACAGCCAACTGTCAACTATTAATTATCAACTATCAATAAATGAAATGCAAACCGTAAGACAAGCTTTTACAATCTTGAAGCAGAATCCGCTGCTAAGTACGATTTCCATATTGGGTACGGCCTTTGCTATCACCATGATTATGGCTATTGTGATTACTTGGCAGACGAAATATGCTGACTTGGAACCGGAAGTGAACCGCAGTCGGTGTCTTTACTTTTCCGCTATGCACGTATACGACAAGGAAAAGGACGGCAATAATAATTGGAGTAATCCTTCGGCGGCATTTATGAAAGAATGCGTGCAGCCGGTGCCCGAAGTGGAATACTGTACGGCATTTTCCCCAGCCGGTTTGTCGTTGGCTTCGTTGACTGACGGTAACAATCGGGTGAAAGTGGATGCTATGCGGACAGATCCCGACTTCTGGAAAGTGTTCAGCATGCAGTTTCTTGCCGGACGCGGCTTCAGCGAAGCCGACCGTGCTGGAGAAAGCAAGGCTGTAGTAGTTTGTGCGTCTGTAGCGCGGAAACTGTATGGAAGTACAGATGTAGTGGGACAGGAATTCCTGCTGAACCGGGAACTTGCGCGTATCGTGGGAGTGGTGAAAGATGTTTCCGTCACTGCTAAGGATGCATATGCACAAGTATGGGGTATGTACAGTGCCGACGAACTGAAAATTACCGGAGTCCACAGTTATTTGGGAGGCATGCAGATTGCTGTATTGGCACGTACATCCGATGACTTTCCTGCCATCCGGGAGGGCATTGCCAAGCAGGTGGAACGTGTTAATGCCGGATTGGGTAATAAACAGATAGACATCATGGAACAGCCGGACAATATCGTGGCGCACGTCAACCACGTATGGGCTAATGTAGGGCCAGACTTGACAATGCTTTATCTTCAATATGCCGTAGCTTTATTTATCATTTTGTTGGTACCGTCACTCAATCTGTGTGGCTTGAGTAACAGCCGCATGCAGCAACGTATTACTGAATTAGGTGTACGTAAGGCTTTTGGAGGAACGAAAAGTGTGCTTGTGCGGCAGATACTGAACGAAAATCTGATGTTGACATTACTGGGTGGAGTAGTGGGACTGCTTTTCAGTTATTTGGCAGTATATGCCATGCGTATGTGGCTGTTCACCAATAATCAGAATGTGGGTACGTCGGGCGAGTTCAGCTTGAACATGGAGGCGCTGTTTAGTCCGTGGGTATTCCTGCTGGCATTTGTTTTCTGTGTGGTCATCAATCTGTTGAGTGCGGCACTGCCTGCATGGATAGCGGCACGGCGCACTATTGTAGATTCTTTGAATGATAAATAGAAGGAGGTACTTGATATGAAATTTACGATACATAACTTACGTATGATAAAGGCACGCTTCAGCAGTAACGGCTGGGTATTGGCTGAATTGTTCTTGGTATTCATCGTGATGTGGTTCCTCTGTGACTCACTGGGATGCATGAAATATACTTTCTACCGTCCGCTGGGTTATAATATTGAACATGTCTATAAATTATCCACCGTTGTAGGTGGAGAAAGTCGGGATACGAGTCTGACTGATGCCGATAAATATCTGGGTATATTGGCGAAATTGGAACAAGAGCCTTCCGTAGAGGCAGCTGCCCTTTGTTATTGGAGCCTTCCGATGAGTGGCAGTAATAGTTACAATGCGTTGGTTGTGCAAGATACTTCCTGGGTGCAAGGACGCTGTATTTATACGACTGGAGGATATATGGATGTTTTCCGGATAAGTGAGGACCCGCGTCACCCGTTCCGGGACACTCCCGCAGGATGGAACAATGTGACACTGAGTAATGCCGCTTTTGAACGTTTTCGTAAGAAAATGCCGGAGTTTTCGCAGACTACGCCGTTAGGTAATGGTGATTCTGTTACAATCATCAAGCAGATGGGGAAGACCGGTGCTTTCCGTTCCTATCGTTATGGAGTTGAGGAACCTTGGTTCTTTTATCATTTGGGAGAGAATATGATTAAGGCAGAGTTTGCCGACAATTGGTCGCAGATTGTTTTCCGCGTGAAGCCTGCTGCCGACGGACCGGATTATCGGGAGAAGTTTCTGCGCGAAATAGCGCCTAAACTGGACACGGACAATGCGTTTGTGGCAGATGCCGCTCCCTATACTGAACAACAGTTGCAGTTCGAGGTGATGAATGGCGATACGGATAAGGTGAACAGTCAGGCTGTGGTGGTGCTCTTCCTGCTGGTGAATGTATTTTTGGGGTTAATAGGCACCTTCTGGTTCCGTACTCGCCGCCGCCGTTCGGAGATAGCTCTACGGATGGCGATGGGCAGTACGCGTGGCGGTGTGTTTCGTTTACTGATAGGTGAGGGGTTACTGTTATTGGCGTTAGTGACATTGCCTGCCATGGTTGTATGCTACAATGTGGGGATGGCGGAATTTACTATAGGACGTACCTCTCTCATATCCACTTGGCCGATAGAGTGGAGTGTGATACGCTTCCTTGCAGGTTCTCTAGGGGCTTGGTTACTGATAGCTCTGATGGTAGTGATTGGAATATGGTTTCCGGCACGGCAGGCTATGAAGATTGAGCCGGCAGAGGCGTTGCATGAAGAGTAGTATGAAAAACATAGAGGATTAACATAAAAAGAGAAAAATGAAACTAATATAGTAGGTATTATCATTGCATTGATATTGACATTTGTAGGTATGCTGAGTGTTTATGCACAAGATACCAAAGTGAGTGAAGTGCGCAAAGTGGATGCCTTTTCGTCCATTGAGATAACGTCTGTGGGAACAATTTATTTTACACAGAGTGACACTTATTCTTTCAAGATTGAAGGTAAGGAGAAGCACGTGAAGAATACAGAAACCACAGTGAAGGACGGCTGTCTGCTGATAGGCTTCAAGGATAGGAAAAACAAGAGCATGAGAAATCAGAAAGATGGCGTGACCATTTGGATTTCGGCTCCTGATTTGAAGAAGGTGGAGTTTACCGGTGTAGGGGAATTCAATTGTGAGAAGCCCTTGAAACTGGATGAAGTGTCATTTGAGGTAAAGGGAGTGGGTGAAGTGAATGTATCCGATTTGACGTGTGACGAGCTGAAAGTTACTTTACGCGGAGTAGGTAGCGCCGATATTCATGTAGTCTGCGATTATTTGACTGCCAGAATGAGTGGTGTGGGTGACGTCACTTTGAGCGGAACTGCCGGGCATGCTGACATTTCTAAAGGAGGCATAGGCGGAGTGAATACATGTAACCTGAAGGTGGGCCGTTGAGTAGCGGTAACACCAATCGTAAATAGTAAATCGTCTAATCGTAAATATCAATATGATAAAGCAATACTTCACACAAGCCTGGGCACAGTTGCGGCAGCAACCGATGATTAGTGCCGTCAGCATAGCCGGTACGGCACTTGCCATCTTCCTCATCATGCTGGTGGTGATGATGCAGCAGGTGAAGGTAGCTCCGTTTGCTCCGGAGAGCAACCGCGACCGCTTTCTACATGTGCATTATATGAGCATCACCAACAAAAGCTGGGGAGAGGGAAACAGTTCCAACGGACCGATGGGAATAAAGACTGCGCTTGAGTGCTTCAAATCGCTGAAGACTCCCGAAGCAGTAACGATTTATACCTGTATGGTCATTTCTACCCCCGTGAATCTGCCGGGACAACCTGCAACGGGTATCGACCTGTTGCAGACAGATGATACTTTCTGGCGTGTGTTTGATTTCTCTTTTGTTGCCGGGAAACCTTATGACCAGGCTACATTCGATGCCGGACTACCCGTAGCGGTAATTACGGAAAGTGTAGCGCGCAGGTTATTCCAGACAACGGAGGCTGTTGGTCGCGAATTCCTTTTGAACCATGCTCCTTATACAGTGTCCGGTGTAGTGAAGGATGTTTCTACTTTGGCCAACACTGCCTATGCGCAGGTATGGGTGCCCTATACTTCTACTGAGATAACGAAAAGCACATGGAGTGATGAGCATATGGGGATGATGAGCGTTACCATTCTGGCGAAAAGCCGTGATGATTTTCCCGCTATTCGTGAGGAGACGGAACGCCGCCGTCAGGAGTACGACACTGTAATTGGCGAGAATGGTTATTCGTTGATTTACCGTAACCGTCCTTATGACCAGGAGAAAAATGCCGCAGGAATGGCTGCCAACATCGAACCGGACGTGGACCAGGCACGCAGGCAGCGTCTCATTATCTTCATCATTCTACTGATTGTTCCTGCCATCAACCTCAGCTCGATGACGCAGAGCCGTCTGCGCCAGCGTGTGGCAGAGATTGGTGTGCGCCGGGCATTCGGTTCAACGAGACTGGAACTGATGGGGCAAATCATTGCAGAAAATCTGGTGGTGACATTGCTGGCAGGGGTGATGGGATTGTTGCTGAGTGTAGCATTCGCTTATTTGGGAAATACACTGCTGTTTGCGCAGGAATTCAGCCAGACGCTGAGTCCTCCGGCAGTGGATGCAAGCATATTGCTGCATGGCTCCACCTTTGGCTGGGCGTTGTTGTTCTGCTTTGTGCTAAACTTACTAAGTTCCGGTATTCCCGCATGGCGTGCATCAAGAATAGGGATTGTAAATGCATTGGGCGACGTTTGCATAAATAACTCCATCACAAAACATTAATCATTGAAGAAAATGACTAAGAAACTTCTTACACAGATAAAGAATGAATGGCTCTCAAACCTATGGTTGGTGTTGGAGTTATTGGTAGTGAGTGTAGTGATGTGGTACGTGGTAGACTATCTCTACACGCGCGCCGCCACCTATCTGGAGCCGAGAGGCTTTAATATAGAGCACTGCTACCTTATAGAGTTGGGGGAACTGACACCCAAAAGTCCCGACTACATAGCCGGGCATACCTCTCAGCAGACCCACGATGACATAGCCGAGTTGTTGGAGCGTCTGCGTCGTCGGCCGGAGATAGAAGCGGTCAGCCTTTCGCAGAATTCGTATCCTTACAACGGAAGCAATTCAGGCGCTGAAGTAAGCTATGACACTTTGCGTTCTCCCGGTTGGACCATCCGCAGGTTAGTGACACCGGACTTTCCCCGTGTATTCCGCTATCGGGGCACGCGTGGCGAGACACCCGAACAATTGGCTGAAATGTTGGAGCGCGGGGAGTTTATGGCTTCGGATAACCTCTACCGGAAATACGACCGCCGGATGACAGATCTCGTAGGCCAGCGGTTCTATCTTTTTGGTGATACTACGAAGACCTACCGGCTGGGTGCTGCACTGCAAAATGTACGCTATCACGATTATGACCAGGCGCGAAGCTCATATTCCATGATGGTGAAGCAGAGTTTCTACTATATCGGTCTCGAACTTTGTGTCCGCGTCCGTGAAGGGCAGGACAATGACTTCATTGAGAGGCTGAAGGCAGACAGTGAGAGCCAGTTCCGCATAGGCAATATCTTCATTTCGGAGATACGTTCTTTCAAGGATATTCGTCGCAACTACCAGCAGGCATGGACCAATGACATCCGTAACTATGTGATGGGTATGGGATTCCTGCTGCTGAACATTTTCCTCGGCTTGCTCGGAACATTCTGGTTCCGTACGCAGCAACGCCGTTCGGAGATAGCACTGCACAAAGCGCATGGAGCGACAGACCGTGCCATCTTCAGCCGGCTGCTTAGTGAAGGGATATTGTTGTTGGCAATTGTCACCCCCGTTGCATTGCTCATCGATTATAATCTTGCACACCTGGAGTTGAATTCCTGGAGGAACGGTACGACGTTGGAGTGGGACCGCCTGCTGCTCTGTGCTGCCATCAGCTTTGTGCTGATTACCCTAATGATTGTCATCGGTATAGGTATTCCCGCCCGCAAGGCGATGAAGGTGCAGCCTGCCGAAGCATTGCACGATGAATAGAAAGCTATGGAACAAATTTTAGCTCTTATCCGCCAGAATCCCTTTTTCAGTGCTGTTTCCGTCATCGGTACGGCAGTGAGTATAACCTTTGTCATGGTCATTTACATGGTGTATGACATCCAGACGGCTGACTTGGCTCCCGAGTCGCACCGCAGTAGCATGGTATATTCTTCTTATGGATACTCTTACCGCAAGTCCGACCACAGCAATTCCAATACGGGCATGTCTTATCGGGCTGTCAACGCTATTTTTGCAGAACTTCCGGGTGCGGAACTTGTCACCTATCTGGGACCTACCTATCTTAGATACTGTGGGGATTCGCCCGTGCGGGGAATGCGCCGTACGGTTCGTCAGGTGGATTTGAACTATTGGCGTGTCTACGATATCCCTCTTGTGGCGGGCCGTCTTTTCAGTACCGAAGAGTTCGATGCTTGCCGGGATGTCGTGGTTATAGGCGAACAGCTTGCTCGCGAAGCTTTCGGGTCTGCCGAAGCAGCCATTGGCAAAAATTATTTTGTCAACTTTCGCCCTAAGCGCATTGTCGGGGTCACCAAGGATGTGAGCTCTCTGTTCACATTTGCCTATGGAGAGTTGTGGATGCCTTATTCCACCCGGGATTCCGGTCTGGGCAGTGAAGGGCTACGGGGAGATTTCGAGGCTGTGGCCCTTGTCAAGCCCGGTGTCGGCAGAGAGGAACTCAAGCGGCAGATAGAACAGTCGCTTGCCCGCTTCAACGAGATACTGGTCGAATATGAACTGGAGCTTCCCGACCTCAGCACCTATACGGAACGGCAGTTCTTCCGTAATGACACGATGAGTCCTGCCGTAACCTGCATCATCCTGGGTTTGATATTGCTTATTGTGCCCGCTATCAATGTCAGCGGACTTATATCTTCGCAAATGTCCCGTCGCATGGCTGAGCTTGCGGTAAGGAAAGCATACGGCGCCAGCCGTTCTACCTTGATGGTGCAGTTGCTCCGCGAGAACCTGGCCTTGGCATTTGCCGGCGCATTGCTCGGTTTTCTCTTTTCGTGCATATTCCTATGGCTGGGTAAGGACTGGATGCTTGGCGATGGTGCTCCCGGAACGAATTTTGATGTAAGCGTCTGGCTCTTCCTCCGTCCTGCGGTTTTCGTGGCTGTATTGGTGGTGTGTCTGTTGTTCAACCTGCTTTCTGTGTTTATTCCTGCCTGGCATGCCACCCGTCGCCCTATAGCCGAGGTTCTTGGCGGAGAATGAGCGGATAAACGAATCCCAATTAAAACAGTAACGAGTATGATACATTCTATTTTACACCAGATATGGAACCAGCGCCGCAGTAACGGTTGGCTGTTTGCCGAGCTGTTGATTGTATTTACATTGATGTGGTATTGTGTGGATGTACTCTATGGCTTTGCCCATGCAGAACGGCAGCCTAAGGGGTATGATTTGGAGCATGTCTATAAGATAAGGATTTCCTGCAATCCCACACAGATAGTGCCGTGCACGTCGGAAGACAGCCTGCAGACCTTCTGGTTCAAGCCGATGGAGGAAGTGCTCCGGCGTATCAGGCAATATCCTGCAGTGGAAAGTGCTGCCACGTGGCTGGGTACCGATACTTATACCCGCGGGCGTGTTTACCAGGGGTATACGACGGACAGCGTGCATGTTGTCGAGACTACAGTGCGCTATGTGTCTCCCGAATATTTCGACGTCATGCGCATTCCGCTGTTGCAGGGGAATGTCTCGGATTGGAATTCCACTGCCAGTCCTCTGCCTGCCGTGGTGACCCGTGATTTGGCAGACAGTCTTTTTCAGACAAGTGCCGGGGCGTGGGCCGCGAGTTTCTGGATTATTACAGCGGAGGTCTCCGTTACCGTGTCTCTGCAGTCTGTGCCTTGCAGAAGCGGATGACTATGCCCGTTACGGACCTTTTGTCCTGACTCCTTTCCCCGGTTGGTTCTATGAGGACCAGTACCTCCCGTTCATCTCCCTACGGATACGTCCGGAGGTGGATACGGATAATTTTGCAGCCCGTTTTTATCAGGATATGACGTCGCAGCTGCAGGTCGCTCCATTCTATCTTTTCGACATACAGAGCTATAAGGACCAGAAGATAGAGCGGGATGCTGCCGAAGGAATCACCCCGTATATCCGCAGCGCAAGGCTCATTGTGATATTCTTTGTTTTCAATGTATTCATCGGGCTGATGGGAACTTTTTGGTTCCGTACCCGCCATCGCCGCAGCGAGATTGCTTTGCGCATGGCCATGGGCAGCAGCCGCGGAAGAATACGCTGGCAATTGCTGGGTGAAGGGTTGCTGCTGTTGGCACTTGCTTCCATCCCCGCTTTGATGATATGTATCAATATGGTTATGGCAGATGTCACTTTTACGGAAGCCACGGATGCCACTTGGGGGAGATTTGTCATATGCGTTTCTATTGTCTGGATATTGATGGCATTGATGGTGATTGCAGGAATCTGGTATCCGGCTTCACGGGCCATGAAGGTACAGCCTGCCGAAGCATTGCACGATGAGTGAGTTTTTTTTGAATAATCTGTGCTCATTCTCAATATAACTTGTATATTTGCGTGACGAATAAGAGTTTTGCGTTGAGTATACAAAATCTATATTATGATGAAACGCCTTTTCTTTCCATTGTTTGCAGGCTTGTTGTGGTTGATGTCGGGAACACTTTCGGCTACGGAACGTACGTACAATGTACTTTTCATACAGTCCTATACAAAAAATACTCCTTGGCACAGCCTTCTGACAGAAAATTTGGAGAACGGACTGGACAAGGGGGGAGTTAAAGCCAATATCACTACTGAATATCTGAATGCCGATTACTGGTCTTTCGCTTCCGAGTGCTTCATCATGCGCCGCATCTGCGAGCGTGCCAGGCAACGGAAAACGGACTTGATTGTGACCTCCAGCGATGAGGCTTTCTTCACATTGACCCATTGCGGTGATTCCCTGCCTTATCAGATACCGGTAGTGGTTTCGGGTATCAAATACCCGGATGAGAGAGTCTTTGAAAGAATGCCCAACGTCTCCGGCTATGTTTCGAAAACGGATTTCGATGTCTTGCTGGATGCGGCTGTCCGCATGTTTCCTTCCCGCAGGGAGTTGGTCTGTCTGTCCGACAGCAGTTTCCTGAGCCTTAAAGGGGTTAAGGCTGTGGAGGAATCCTGGGAACGCATAAAGAGCAACTATCCGGAGCATGAGTTGAAAGTGCTGAATGTGCAGGCCAAGTCCTTGAACTCTATCATCACTTCCATTTGCTATGACTACAATGCCTACAAGCATATTGTCATTGCTCCCAAATGGATTCCCTTTCTTTCCTTGAAGTTGAAGGCCCCCGTGTTTACCAGCCAGAACCTGGCTATGACGAACGGTGTTCTGTGTGTGTATGATGCCGTTCCCGGAGAGGATGCTTTTGCTGCCGGCCGGCAGGCTGCAAGTATTTTGAAGGGCAAGTCACCCGCCTCATTGGAAGTAAAGGACTTTGGGGGCAAGTTGCTGTTCGATTACAAACAGTTGCAGTTTTTCCGTGTGGACACGAACCGTGCGGAGAGCAAGGGCATCATTTTGAATATACCGTTGATGGAGCGTTACCGTGTCTGGTTCATTCTGTTCTATTCGCTGATTGTCGGGGCATTGGTGCTGCTGGTTGCCTGGCTTTTCCGTGCCAACCGCAGGGAGTCGCGTAAGCGCATACATGCCCAGACCCGCTTGTTGATACAGCACCGCCTGGTGGAGCAGCGCGACGAGTTCGACAATATCTTCTGTTCCATTCGCGACGGCTTGATTACGTATGATACCGACCTGCGCATCCATTTTGTCAACCGTCCGTTGTTACAGATGTTGGGACTTTCTTCCGAAACCTATACGTCCCGTTTCTATGAAGGGCAGATGGCCGGCTCCATTTTCAGGATTTACATGAATGGAGAAAACATCCTGCAGGACTTGTTGAAGAAAGTACGTACCGGAAAGAGACCTATTTCTATTCCGGAGAAAGCCTTCATGCAGGAAAACCATCAGGGAACGTATTTCCCCGTTTCCGGCGAGGTAGTACCTATCTTTGCCAATGAAAAGATGACGGGAATGGCGATTGTATGCCGCAATATCTCCGAAGAAGAGATGCAGAGACGCTTCTTCAATATGGCGGTGGAGGAAAGCTCCATTTATCCGTGGCAGTACAACATGCATATGAACCGTTTCCATTTCCCGGGTGGATTGCTGCGCCGTTTCGGGTATACCGAT
>ENA-OQKR01000876-OQKR01000876.1-human-gut-metagenome-genome-assembly--contig:-NODE-876-length-10789-cov-1.973832_pt1 | contig 10789 bp, 14 predicted proteins | sample MGYA00242803_ERZ504806 | MGnify/ENA primary metagenome ERZ504806 (study PRJEB26092, sample SAMD00036399) | human gut metagenome | host: Homo sapiens | study: EMG produced TPA metagenomics assembly of...
TTTTTGTTTCCGCAAACCGTTCCAGCACCGCCATGATGATCCCGCCATGTACTACGAACGCTGCTGATTCTGCTCTATCTTCTGCACAGATCTTCAGTCCTTCCAGAAATCCCTGACATGCTCTGTCGCGGAATTCCTGCGGATCTTCTCCTCCCGGAAATGGCAGCGTTGCGTTGCTGTCCACCCACGCCTGATACTCGGCATCACCGGTCATTTCTTTCCAGTTTTTGTTTTCGAATCTTCCGAAATCACATTCTCTGAGATTCTGAATCACCTGCTGTTCCTGTCTAGGATAGATACACGCGGCTGTCTGACGGCAGCGAAGCAGGGGACTTACAAAAAGTTTTTCTGCATTCGGATAGTTCTGTGTTTTCAGTCGTTCCTGATCTTCTTCCAGAACGGGTTCATCGGTGATCCCGATATATCGCTGCAGTTGATTCCCGGGTGTTTTTCCATGCCGGATCAGATATATTTTCATCTGTTTTTCTCCTTTTCTCACTTGATCCGCGTTCCAAGCCCACAGCATACACGGGTTACCTGATCCGCATAAGCCGCCAGTTTCGTACAGACACGACCACAGGCTTCTCTCCATTCCCGTTCTTTCGCTTCCATCGGGACGATTCCGTAGCCTACCTCATTCGTTACGATGAGCAGATTGGGGTTTTCTTTCCATATTGTTTCTGCGAGATCCTGGACGGATCTTCCTTCGTCGAGTTCTCTGCGGATGAAGGAGTGGAAATGATGGACTGCTTTTGCTGTTTTCAGATCTTCTATCGTGCAGGTCTGGCCGTCTTTCCAGTCGGGATTGGTCAGGTTGTATGTTTTCGATGCGTAAGATTGTTTGCCCTGATAAGCACCGCCGATTACTAATTTCATTGTTGGTTCTCCTTTTACTTTACTATACAGTTATTCAATCTCATCTTTTAAAACCAGAGCGCACCAAGCACTGCCCCACAAGCCATAAACACCTCACAAAGCGACAAAAACGCACCCAGCCAGGTCCCCGGTAGTTCCGCCAAAATATTTCATCGCATTCCGATAATAAAGCACATAAACCAGCCCTGCGATCGCACTACACCAGAAGTCCAACCTTCCAGTCCACCAGCAGCATCCCGATCAACAGCACCACCAGATACACACACATCGTAACCTTCACTCTCTGATCCTTCGCTCCGCGTGCCATCGCTGATACCGATCCCGTCTTCTTCGCTTTCGGGAATGTCACAACCGCCAGTCCGCTTAACGTCCGTGACAGACAAAACGTAAACGGAATCATCGCAAGCGCCCGTGTACTGATCTGGCTGTATACGCCGTAGTAGAACAGGAAATAAACCACACACGTAATCACCGCAAACGCTCCGGAATTTGAATCTTTCAGGATCTCCAGCCGGCGATCCCGCTCCTGCCAGGAACTCATCGCGTCTGCCGTATCCAACAGTCCGTCCAGATGAATTCCACCCGTGATCAGCCACGGGATCAATGTCAGAATCACGGTATAAAAAGCTGCTGAAAGTCCCAGCCGCGCCCCGAATGTTCCCCACAGCCAGGTGACACCGCCGATGGCTACACCTACCCACGGAAAGAAACACATCGCATACGCCATATTTTCCTCATTCCATTCACACTGCGGCATCGGGATCTTCGAGTACATCGAAAATGCGATCAGAAAACTATGATAAAACTTCTTCATTTTTTCTCTCCTCACCTGTCTTTTTATGAGAAATCGGGATTCCGTAGACTACTTCCGTGACTGCGTCTGCCAGCTGTGCCATCTGACCGTTGATCGCACCCAGCTTTTCCAGATATTTTTCGGTCTCCGGATCGTAGGTGATACCGTCGGAAAACACCTCGTTCGTCACGACCACCAGATTTCCCGCCTGTTCCAGCAGATGGCGGATTCCCGAAAGAACTGCGGCCACAGTATTTTCCCCGGCTCCGCCCTCCTGATAAATCTCATTTGCCACCAGATTTGACATGCACTCGAGCAGTACATCCGCACCTGCCGGTATCGTAAGATGCTCCAGATCGGTATACCGTTCCATCGTCGTGAACTTTTTTTCCGCCCGCATGGCGCGATGTCTCGCGATCCGCCGGTGGCTTTCCTCATCAAACGGGTACATCGTCGCAATATAGATTCTATTCTCTCCCTGAAAATCCAGGATACACTGTTCCGCATAGGCAGATTTTCCACTGCCGCTTCCCCCTGTTACTACATGAAACATTTCTGATTTCCTTCACTTTCTCTTATTACACCAGTGGCACATAATTATCCATCTGAATATCCGCAAATGTAGACATGCTTCCATAAACCGCCAGTGCCATATCCAGGATCGGATAGATTGTTACCGCGCCGGTTCCCTCGCCCAGGCACATGTCACAGTCCAAAAATCCGGAATATCAAGTGCTTCCAGGATCATCACCGTCGCAGGTTCCTTTGATTTATGTGAAGTAATTACATAATCTTTTACCGCCGGACAGATTCGGATCGCACACAGTGCTGCCACACAGGAGATAAATCCATCGGCAACCACCGGGATCTGACAGGCTGCTCCGCCTAGAATCACCCGCCATACCGGCAATATCAAGTCCTCCACTTTTTGCGAGCACATCGATCGGATCTCTTTTTTCGGTTTATGTAACGCAATGGCATCCCGAATCACAGAAATCTTCTTTTCCAGTCCCGCGCTGGACAGCCCTGCGCCGCGTCCGGTTACCTTTGCCGGATCCTGTTCCAGTAAAACGGCGGTCACTGCACTGCTGGTTGTCGTATTTCCGATTCCCATCTCGCCGGTTGCCGCGATTCCATAGCCTTTTTCTTTGAGTTCTTCTACCATATGGATGCCGACCTCCAGTGCCTGCACTGCCTGTTCTCTCGTCATGGCAGGTTCTTTCGCCATATTTTTCGTTCCATACATCACTTTGTGCTGGATGATCGTGCTGTCTGTGGCAATTCCGATATCCACAGGGAAGATGTCCGCGCCTGCTTTCTTACAGAGGATGCTTGCCGTAGCCTTTTCTTTCAGAAAGTTCTCTGCTACGATCTTCGTCACTTCCTGTCCGCTCTGCGTCACGCCTTCTTCCACCACACCGTTATCGGCACACATAACCACCAGTGCTTTTTTCTTCAGATCCACCCGCGGATCTCCCGTCATGCCGGCGATACGAACGACGGTGTCCTGCAGCCGTCCCAGACTGTGTAACGGCATCGCAATATTGCTCCAGTGTTCCAGTGATGCTGCCATGGCAGCCTGATTTGCCGGATGAATCTTCTCCAGTGTTTCCTCTAATGTCATACTTCTGCCTTCCTTTCCTCACAGGCGCGTAAAAACTGCTCCGGCACCCGTAGATTGCTGTAATAATACATATGCGGAAATCCGCTCATTCCCTGTCCATCACTATGAATACACTTCCACGACCGGCTGCTCAGAGGTTTCTTTGCCGTATACGCTTCACCGCAGTGATTCGAATCAAAATAGTGAAATTCGTGCGCGCGGATAGCTCCCACATGTTCACCAAAACAGGTCCCATCTTCCAGTGTGATATAGCCAAATCTGGTAAGCCGTGGCGTCCGCCAGGATTTTCCATGGATCACTCCTGCCATCGGCCAACTGTGTCCTTCCATATCTTCCATCTCCTGATGCAGATACATAAAACCGCCGCACTCCGCCATGTACGGAATGCCGGTCTGTACCGCCGCACAGACAGCTGCGAGCATTTCTTTATTTTCACTTAATTTTTTTGCATACAGTTCCGGGTATCCTCCGTGAAAGAGCATCCCATCAATATGTTCCGGCAGTTTTTTATCGTGGATCGGAGAAAATGGAACCAGTTCTGCTCCCATCTCTTCCAAAAGTTCCAGATTATCCTGATAAAAAAAGCAGAATGCCTCGTCTTTTGCCAGAGCGATCCTTATTTTTCGCCCGGTATGATAAGCAACCGGGGATTCCTGCACCGGCAGTTCTTCTGCATGTTCTGCCAGTTCCAGAAGTCCGTCAATATCCACAGATTTTTCCAGGATCTCTGCCAGTTCCATTAGTTTTTGCTGAAGATCGACAATTTCCTCCGGCATGACCAGTCCCAGGTGCCGGCTCTCCAGCATGCAGTCTTTCACAACCGGCACATATCCGTAGACTTTGATCGAGAGTTCCTCCTCGATGATCTGCTTTAACCGCGGATACATCATCGATGAAACCTGATTCAGGATCACTCCGCGGATCTGGCTGTCTTCTTGGTATTCGACAAATCCTTTGATAAACGCAGCTGCCGACAGACTCATTCCCTTCGCATTGACGATCAGAACCGCCGGCGTTTTTGTGATCTTTGCCACATCGTAGGCACTGGCTTTCGGAGAAATTCCCGCAAGACCGTCGTAATAACCCATTACGCCCTCAATCACGGAAATCTCACAGTCTCTTGCATTTTTTTCCAGCAGATACCGCACGGTATCCTCATCCGCGAAAAAACTGTCCAGATTTCTGCTCTTTGTTCCGATCACACGGCTGTGAAACATCGGATCAATATAATCCGGACCGCATTTGAAGGAAGTCACCTGTAACTTCCGATTTTTCAATGCCTGTAACAGTCCACAGGTGATCAGCGTCTTTCCGCTTCCGCTTGCCGCTGCGCCAAGAAGGATTCTCGGCACTTTGCGTTGTTTATTCATCTGTCTCTTCCTTTCCCTGACAGGAGATCACATAGACCGGATTCTGTCCCATCATCAGATGGTAGGATCCCGCTTTTTTACCTTTTGCGACCTGTACCTGTGCGATATCCACCTGCTCCAATGGCAGTTCTTTCAGACAGTTCATCGCTTCTCCGACCGATTCGAGAGCGATACAGTTGATCATCACTCGGATCTTCGGATTTTTGGAAAGCAGCAGTTCCAGGATTTCTTTCATATTCCCGGAAGATCCTCCGATAAATGCATGCGTCGGTACCGGCAGATCCACACAGGCCTCCGGTGCCAGACCTTCGATGATCGTAAGATTGTCTGCTGCGAATTTTTCTTTGTTTTTATATAACAGTTCTACAGCTTCCGGTTTTTTCTCGATCGCGTATACCTGACCTTCTACCGCCTGCATCGCCATCTCCACGGATACCGAACCGGTTCCGGCTCCCACATCGTAAATGACGGAATTACGCGTTAACTGCAGTTTGGACAGGGAAATACTTCGCACTTCTTCTTTCGTCATCGGCACTTTCCCGCGGATAAATGCTTCGTCCGGGATGCCATGCGTCACGACCGTTTCCTTTCCCTCTCTGGTAAATAAACGACGCTCAAGCTGTCCGTTTCAAGTTCCGTCAGCTGCCATGCATATCCGCGGGTGATCTTTTCTTCCGGGTAAGAGAGTCTCTCACCCACTTCCACCCGCACATCGCCCATGCCGTAACTTTGCAGTTTTTGACACAGTTTTGCGATGCCGTCGGTAGTTCCCACAATTGCAAAAATCTTTCCGTAAATGCGCAGCAGCCCCGGTAAATTACATTCTCTTCCGTGAAGGCTCACCGGATGAACGTCTTCCCATGGAGTTTCCAGTTTTGCACAGAAATAAATCATGGAAGAAATGCCGCAGTACACTTTTTTCTGTACCATCGGAAGTTCCCGATGCAATGTCTCCAGAAGTTTTTTCGCTCCACTGTAGAATCCGACATCCCCGGAGAGCGCAATCGCTACGTTTTTATGTTCCGGGTGTGCAGCGATATAAGCACAGATCTCTTCCGGTTTGTATCCGGTCCAGACTTCCTGTCCCGGTCTTTTGATATGTTCTACCATCCGTCTTGCCCCGATCAGAAGATCCGCGCTCTCAAGCGCCTGTTTTCCTTCCTGTGTCAGGGTGTCCGATGTTCCCATACCGATTCCAACAAGAGACACTTTTTGCCCCAGAAGGATATCTTCGGCTGCTTCTTTCGTTTCCCGCGTGAATGTTTCCTGCGTAACGGATTCCTGTTCAACGGTTCCCTGTATTTTTCCAGATTCCGTTTCCGGATTCTCCGCACTTTCTATATTGTCTGCATTTGTATCTGTAATTCCGTTTTTTGCATCATTTGTGACATTTTCTTCCGATACAAACCGACGTTTCAGATACCCGATACACTCTTCCAGCTCCACGCCATGTTCTTCTTTCGGTCGTCCGATCACGATCATCTTGCAGCCGGTCTCTTTTGCCGCCTGGTATTTTTCCAGAATCCTCCGGCTCTTCCGGATTCTTTGCTGACCATCCATGCGATGTCAAACTGGTGGATCAGCGCTACATTCATTTCTTTCGAAAATGGCCCCTGCATACATACAAGTGTTTCCTTCGATGCCAAGGCTTGCGTCAGGAAGATACCGACTTCCACCAGAGAGAGTACTCTGGCATAGATACGCTCCTGATAATCCGTCAGTGACGTATAGGAAGCCAGTTCCTTGCTTCCGGTCGTAACCAGAATATTTCCGCTGGTTCCTTCCAGATATTCCACCGCTTCCCGGATGCTTTTTACATAGGTGATCGTCTCTTCTTCCTCGAGCCGCTGGCTTTCCTGGCGTACCACGCGCTAGATTACGCGGTTCCGGTACGTTCGCAGGCAGCTTCGATATTTTCCGTCACCACCTGTGCATACGGATGCGTCGCATCGATAACCAGTCCATCCTCCATCTGTAACATCTTCTCTTCCATCTGCTTTTCATCCAGACGGTCGTGGGAGAGTTCCAGATATTCGCCCTGTGGCAGCAGGCTTTCGCCGTATTCCGTAGCCACACATACCATAGCAGGTATTTTATTTTCATTCAAATATTCCGCGACAGTGCGTCCCTCCACTGTTCCGCCGAACAACAGAACTTTATACATTTCGATATCCTCTCGGTGTTACCATCTTACCGTTGATTTCTTTGGTCTGTGAATTGCCTACCCATACGGTTGTAAACATATCTACTTTCGTATCCCGCAGAGTCTTCAGATCCATCACTTCATAATGCTCGCCGTCTCTTCCGATGTAGCTCACGATACCACATACGGTTTCCGGGCTCTTGTACTGCATCATCAGGTCGCAGGCTTTCTGCAGATAATCGCTTCGTTTCTTGCTGGACGGATTGTACAGACATACCACAAAATCCGCCTGTGCCGCTGCCAGCAGACGTGCCTCGATCTTCTCCCACGGAGTCAGCAGATCACTTAGACTGATCAGACAGAAATCATGGATCAGCGGAGCACCAAGCAATGCCGCACCACCGGTCGCTGCCGTTACACCCGGGATAATTTCCAGTTCTACTTCCGGATAGTTGACACCAACTTCATACATCAGTCCGGACATGCCGTAAACTCCGGCATCACCGCTGCAGATCATGGAAACCACTTTTCCTTTTTTGGCTTCTTCAAATGCCATCACACAGCGGTCCACCTCTTTTTTCATCGGCGTTGTCATGAATTCTTTTCCTGGAAAATGTTCTTTTACCAGATCCACATATACGGTGTATCCGATAATTACCTCGCTCTTTTCCATTGCGTGGATCGCTTTCAGTGTCATCTGTTCGTATTCTCCCGGCCCAATGCCGATTACATATAATTTATTCAAAGTTCACACTCCATTTCTTTATCGTACACGCAGCGGTCACTCCCTCTGCGGCCTGTTTTCTCATGATAAATGCTCCGCCGTCACTGGAAAGGCTGGCACTTCGTTCGCATACATTGTCCACACCTGTGATCTTGCTGACAAATGCAGACGGGGTAAAGGTTCCCTTTGCTCTTTCCAGCTCTTCTTTGCTGTAAGTCACAAAAGGGATTTGATACTTTTCACAGAACGCCAGCAGTCCCGGCTCCTCTTTTTTCAGATCGATACTGGCTGCCTGCAGGATCTGTGTTATGGATATTCCGGCTTCGGACAGATAGGTTCGGATCTGCGTTTCGATTTTTTCTTCCGGCGTATGTTTCCTGCAGCCTGCGCCGAGATACACATTTTTCGGATACAGATGAAGAATCTGCACCTCTTTACGTCGCTTTGCGGAATCGCAAACCACAACGTTCCTTTTTTTCCGTCCGGGCTTTCTGTTTCCTGAAATTGCAGCTGTAACGGAATGTTCTGTCCTTTTGGATAGACAAATCCTTCCCCGGCTCCCCAGGTGATCGTCTTTCCCCGGATCAGCAATGCCGCCATCTCTTTTGCCAGCCGCATATCCGCGATCACCAAGTTATTTTTCCGGGCAAATACATCCACCGCAAAGGTATGGTTCACATCCGTCCCTGTCGTGATCACCGGAACGGCTCCGATGCTCTCTGCTGCAAATTTTGCTAGTTCATTGGCTCCGCCGAGATGACCGGACAGAAGAGAAATCGCATAATTTCCCTGTTCGTCGATCACCACAACCGCCGGATCTGTCTTTTTACTGACCACGAACGGTGCGATCGTTCTCACCGCGATACCGGTGGCACTGAAAAATACAATTCCATCCAGTTTTGGGATCCATTCTTCCGCCCATTCCCGCAGCGTTCCTGTCACTTTCTGAAAGGAATGTCGTTCCGGCAGATCCACATATTTACTTTTTACAAATCCATATATTTCCTGATCCTGTTTTTGCAGATCTCTCAGAAGTTTCTCTCCAAGAACGCACCCATGTTCCGTGAAAGCAATAATTCCTGTCTTTTTCATCTTATTCGGTAGCTTCCCTGAACTCCGTGGTAAATGCCGGATTGTACAGTTCGGAACGATTGTAATGGCTGTGCGCCACCACATCACCGATGATCATCAGTGCAGTTTTAGTAATATTGTTTTCTTTCGCAGTCTGTGCCAGAGTTCCCACAGTGCAGACAAAGGTTTTCTGGTCTTCCCAGGTTGCCTTGTATACAATAGCAGCCGGGGTGTCTGCGGTATAGCCGCCCTCGATCAGCCGTCTGCTCAGTTCTTCCAGCATGCCGGTACTCAAAAATACTACCATCGTTGCATGGTGTGCAGCAAAGGACTGGATGCTCTCTTTCTCCGGTACCGGCGTTCTTCCTTCCATACGGGTGATGATCACACTCTGTGATACATCCGGAAGCGTGTATTCCAGATTCAGTGCGGATGCAGCGCCACAAAAGCTGCTGACACCCGGACAGTAATCAAATGCAATATTTTTTTCTTCCAGAACATCCATCTGTTCACGGATCGCACCGTACAAAGATGGATCGCCGGTATGAAGGCGCACGGTCGTCAGACCTTTTTCTTCTGCCGCGAAGATCACGTCCAGAACTTCTTCCAGTGTCATCTTTGCACTGTTATAGATTTCACAGTTTTCTTTTGTATATTCGAGAAGCTGCGGATTGACCAGGGATCCTGCATAGATCACAACATCCGCTTCCTCCAGAAATTTTTTTCCTCTCAGGGTAATCAGATCCGGTGCTCCGGAACCTGCTCCTACAAAATGTACCATACATTTCCTCCTGTTCTCCTAGTGTCAGGCACTCTACTTTTTTCTACTTTCTTTCACAATCAACAGGGTATAATATCCTGCCTCTTCCGGAATCTCTTCCGCTGATTCATAGATTTTTTCATCCGGCATTCCACAGTTTTCGATCATCACCGCTTTCTGACCACTTCTTAAGATACTTTCCCGTACTGCTTTCAGCCGTTTTCCGCTCTTCATCAGAACTTTGGTTCCCGGCAGTTTTAAAAGATTGTCCATCTCTTCTGCCTTATACGTTGCCGGAATCACATGCAGTGGCTCTGCCATCTCCACCAGTCCCATATTTAATCGGGCAGCAACCGCGCAGAAAGAAGTGATACCACTTACGATTTCTGCCTGATAGCCGCGCTCCAGGATCCGTTTATGCACATACAGATAAGTGGAATATACGGTAGGATCTCCCAGTGTCAGGAACACTACATTTTCTCCCTGTTTCAGATAGGATTCCACGGCATCTGCTGCCTTATTATGATTGTCTTCCAGTACCTCCTTATCTTTTGTCATCGGCATCGCTACCGGGATCAGTTCTTTTTCGTCCAGTTCCGGGTAGGCGCCTTTTACGATCTGATACGCTACACTGCTCTTTGTATCGTTTCCCGGCACTGCGATCACGCGGTTTTCGCGGATCAGGCGAAGTGCCTTTAAGGTCAGCAGTTCCGGATCTCCCGGTCCTACGCCAAGTCCATATAATGTTCCACTCATAATGTTTTCTCCTCTATTTTGCTGTTTTTTATTTATCAGTAATCCCGTCTCTGCGGGAGATCACTCTTTCTTTGTACTCGCTGTCTGTTCATTAATCTTCATTGTCAGTTCCGCAACCTTTGAAGTCTCTCCCAGTTTCCCATACACATTGGAAAATAAAATGGTTCCCACTTCCAGCTGTTCCCCTGCCCGTTTGTTCAGGTAAAATTCTACCCGGTCGCTGATCTCCTTCATCGTGGCTTCCAGATAACCTTTCTGTCGCAGGATCTCCACACTTTGTTCTGTGGTGATCGTATCCAGAATCTCTTTTGCCGTCTCCAGATCCGCACCAGCCCGGATCGCATTCGCTGCCATCAGTTCACTTCGGCTGTCTGCCTGGCGGGAATGGGTGTTCATGATGCCGCCTGCCACTTTTACGAACTTTCCGATATGGGCGATAAACAGGATTCCTTTTACACCAAGCTCCCGCGCCATATCCAGTGTTTCTCCTACATATTACTGCATTTCATCGAATAGTCAGATTCAGCTGTGTCTGTCTTTGAAATGCCTGTCCGTAATTGCCCGGCGTGATCACCAGATAAGAGCCGCGCCTTCCACTAGCCATCTTCATCTCCAGTCGGAGACCTTGCCACCAGCGCTCGCCTCACTCATCGGAATTCAACTGCCGCTTGT
>ENA-OQKR01000879-OQKR01000879.1-human-gut-metagenome-genome-assembly--contig:-NODE-879-length-10760-cov-3.131854_pt1 | contig 10760 bp, 8 predicted proteins | sample MGYA00242803_ERZ504806 | MGnify/ENA primary metagenome ERZ504806 (study PRJEB26092, sample SAMD00036399) | human gut metagenome | host: Homo sapiens | study: EMG produced TPA metagenomics assembly of...
TTTTGAAAAAAAATAAAAAAATTAAAAAAAAGGGGTTGCAATTTCAAAAAAGCTGTTATATAATAACATCCGTCGCAAGCGATAAGGCAAGCGAAAAACAAAACACATAGGGCTATCGCCAAACGGTAAGGCAACGGACTCTGACTCCGTCAGTTCAAGGTTCGAATCCTTGTAGCCCTGCTTCTTAAGTACCTCGGTTGAGAGGTACTTTTTTTGTGCTCAAAAATAAGAAGATATTTGCAAGTTGCTGTTCACTGATAATATTCGCAATCCGCTGCGCCAAAAAAAACAAGTGCGTTTCTTTCTGCCAAGTGTTACAATAAAGTATAGACAGTATGACAGGAGGCATGAATGAGTTACAGTTTTGAGAGTCGAGTAAGATTCAGTGAGATCGGAGAAGATGGCTGCCTGACGTTGCCGGGAGTTCTGGATTATTTTCAGGATTGCTGTACCTTTGAATCCGAGCAGACAGGAGTCGGTATGGAAGTATTAAAGGAACAGAAAAGAGCCTGGGTACTTTCTGCATGGCAGGTAATCACGAAGCGGTATCCAAAGCTTGGTGAAAATATAAAAGTAACAACAATTCCTTATGGATTCCGTGGATTTATCGGAATGCGTAATTTTATTCTTGAGACAATGGATGGTGAGAAGCTGGCATGGGCCAATTCCTACTGGTCCTTTATCAATACAGAAACCGGTATTCCGGAAAAGCTGACACCGACAGATACAGATCCCTATGATCTGGGCGAAAAAATAGAGATGGATTATGCACCAAGAAAGATCGCGCTTCCGAAGGAACGGGAAGTGCAGAATGCTTTTTCCGTACAGAAGCATCATCTGGACACCAATCATCATGTGAACAACTGTCAGTATATCCGGATGGCAGCGGATCATCTGCCTGAGGATTTTAAAGTCGGTCAGCTTCGTGCTGAATATAAACGTCAGGCGGTACTGGATAATGTTATCATTCCGGAAGTATATATGACAGAAAATAAAGAAACTGTAGTTCTCAACGCGGAGGATAAAGAACCTTACGCAGTAGTTGAGTTTACAAAATAAATACAAGCGGTAGAGAATATTAGTACTATACCGTAAAAGGAGGGCGCGCTATGCTTGAAAAATTAAAAGAAGAAGTTTACAGAGCAAATATGGATCTGCCAAAATATGGTCTTGTTACTTTTACATGGGGAAATGTCAGTGGGATCGACAGGGAGCAGGGCCTTTTTGTGATCAAGCCAAGTGGTGTGGATTATGACAAGCTGACACCGGAAGACATGGTAGTGGTAGATATTGATGGAAATAAAGTAGAAGGAAGATACAATCCATCCTCTGATACACCGACACATGCAGTTCTTTACAGAGCGTTTCCGAATATCGGCGGTATCGTACATACCCACTCATCCTGGGCAACAAGCTGGGCACAGGCAGGCAGATCGATCCCGTGTTATGGAACCACACATGCAGATTACATTTACGGAGAAGTACCATGTGTGCGTAATCTGACCAAAAGAGAGATCGAAGAGGCATATGAGAAGAATACGGGAGTTCTTATTGCTGATTATTTTAAAAACAAGATTATGAAGCAGTACCGGCCGTGCTGTGCAAGAACCACGGACCTTTTACCTGGGGTAAGGATGCTCATGAGGCAGTTCATAACGCAGTTGTTCTTGAGGAGGTTGCCAAGATGGCATCTCGATGCGAGCTGATCAATCCGGATGTAAAACCGGCACCGCAGGAGCTTCAGGATAAGCATTACTACAGAAAACATGGTGCAAATGCATATTATGGTCAGGTAGACCTGGAAGACTGATCAGAAGAAAAAACAGTTTGACCCGATGGTGGATCGTCAATATCCGCCTGAGTGGAAATGCCGCGGAACAGTACCGCGGCATTTTTTGTCGAAAAATGCAGAAAATGTCAGATTTGCTGACCTTTAACACAGATGCCGCCGAAATATGTGCTAATGTCAAGAAAAATGCAGAACATTAACACATTTATTAAAATAGGTGGCAGGATGAAAATATACGCTTATCAAGGAAAAAAGAATGTTTCCGGAGAAAAAATACGCCAGATGAGGAATATGAAACGGATGTCGCAATCTGCGTTGGCCGCAAAAATGCAGGTGGAAGGAGTGATGCTGGAGCGTGACAGTATCAGCCGGATCGAAGGAGGAGAACGTTTTGTAGCAGATTATGAACTGCGGGTGTTTGCCAAGGTACTGGGAGTGGATGTGAAGTGGCTTCTGAACGAGCAGTAAATAAGGCAATATTGGATTATAGTTCACTGGTAATATTCCGCTGAGAACGGAGTGAAAAGTAGCACAATATTGGTCTGACTGGCAGGAATCTGTGTAAACTACTTGATATTTATGTCGGAAACTGCTACAGTATAAAGAAAAAAAGACGGCCGGGAAGCCCTGTGGAGGGCAACCGGTCACGGATAAGAAGATAGAGGCGCGGATTTTATCAGTATTTATGGATGCAAGGCCCTGGCAGGCTGTTCATAAAGAAAGGAAAATCTGCCGAAGTGCTCTGGAAGGCCAGATGACAGGGTGCTGGGATAACGCAGAATATGCGTTGTACTGTCACGGATGTGGAGCGCTATCGGTAGCACTTCGGGAAATCTGCATTTAATATGCTGAATGGAGATTTTCTGACAGGCTATAAGTTAAATAAGGATTATTTAACCGGAGGTGTTCTTAAGAAGAGACAGCCTCCGTTTTTTTGTCCCCGAAAAAGGGAGAGAAAAATGAGTAAAAAAGCAGGAACAGCATTGTCTGTTATGGCAATGATATTCATGGGCGCACTGGCAAGTCCTTTGACTGTGCTGGCTGCGGATGCGGAGGAGACTTACCAGCCTGCTCTGTATGCAACGATCTGGGCACTGCTTCCACCTCTTGTAGCGATCATCCTTGCGCTGATCACGAAAGAAGTATACAGTTCTCTGTTTGTGGGAATTGTAGTAGGAGCACTGATCTATTCCGGATTTAAATTCGAAGGAACGGTAACACAGATTTTTGAGGGAGGAATCATCAAGGTTCTTTCTGACAGCTATAACGTAGGAATCCTGATCTTCCTTGTTATCCTGGGATCTGTGGTATGTATGATGAACAAGGCCGGCGGCTCTGCCGCATTCGGACGATGGGCCAGCAAAAAGATCCATACACGTGTGGGTGCAGAGCTTGCATCGATCATCCTTGGAATTCTGATCTTCATTGACGATTATTTTAACTGTCTGACAGTAGGAAGTGTTATGCGTCCGGTAACAGACAGACATCATGTATCCAGAGCAAAATTTGCATACCTGATCGATGCGACAGCCGCTCCGGTATGTATCATCGCACCAATCTCATCCTGGGCTGCCGCAGTCAGCGGATTTGTAGAGGGACAGGATGGACTTGCGATTTTTGTAAGAACCATCCCGTATAACTTTTACGCGATCCTTACTATTGTAATGATGGTTGGCATGGTACTGATGAAAACCGAGTTTGGTGCCATGAGAACACATGAGATCAATGCTCTGAACGGAGATCTTTATACAACATCTGCAAGACCGTATGAGAATGCAACGGATGATGCGACACCGAATCCGAGAGGAAAGGTGATCGATCTTGTGATCCCGATCGTTGTGCTTGTTATCTGCTGTGTCATCAGTATGATCTACACAGGAGGATTTTTCAGCGGAACAGATTTTGTTACTGCATTTTCACAGAGTGATGCCTCTACAGGCCTTGCAATGGGAAGTGCTTTTGGTCTGGTATTTGCCATTATTTTCTATATGATCCGCCGTGTGGTCAATTTCAGAGACTGTATGGGATGCATCCCGGAAGGCTTCAAGGCTATGGTACCGGCGATCATGATCCTGACCTTTGCATGGACACTGAAGGCTATGACAGACTCACTTGGTGCAGCGGTATTCGTAGAAGAAGCAATGCGTTCTGTTGCCGGTGGTATTGAAGTTATCCTTCCGGCCATTATTTTCCTGGTTGGATGTGGACTTGCATTTGCTACAGGTACTTCCTGGGGAACCTTTGGTATCCTGATCCCGATCGTTGTTGCGGTATTTGAGAAATCCAGTCCTGAGATGATGATCATTTCCATGTCTGCCTGCATGGCAGGTGCAGTTTGCGGAGACCACTGCTCACCGATCTCCGATACAACGATCATGGCTTCCGCAGGAGCACAGTGTGATCATGTGACTCACGTTTCCACACAGCTTCCGTATGCGATCCTGGCTGCGGCAGTATCCTTTGTAACTTATATTGTTGCAGGTTTTGTAAAAACAGCATGGATCGCTCTTCCGGTGGGAATCGTGCTGATGCTGATCGTACTTTTTGTCATTAAAAAGATGAACCCGATGCCGGTTGAGAAGCCAACAGAATAACAGACTAACCCAATGTGGGGGGCAGGTTCCCCCATGAATGGCAAATAAAAGGCGGTGACGGAAAGAAATTTCCGAAGCTGCCTTTTTTGTGCTTTCTATAATAATTCTCTTATGTTATAATGCAGGACAGACAGCAAATAGTAAATGATCATATATAGTTTTAAGGAACAGGAGTAAGAATGATAGAATTAGGTAAAAAACAGAAATTACTGGTTGTAAAAACCGTGGATTTCGGAATATATCTTGGAGAGGACCGAAACGCACCTCAGAATGAGAGGGTGCTTCTTCCGTCCAAACAGGTACCGGAAGGAACCAAAGCAGGTGATGAGATCGAAGTATTCATCTATAAGGATTCCCAGGACAGACTGATCGCAACGACCCGTGAGCCGATGCTTCAGGTGGGACAGACAGCAGTCCTTAAGGTAAAACAGGTCACCAGGATCGGTGCTTTTCTTGACTGGGGACTGGAGAAGGATCTTCTTCTTCCGTATCATGAGCAGACCAACCGGGTCCGTGAAGGCGAGGAGTGTCTGGTAGCTCTTTATGTAGATAAGAGCAGCAGACTCTGTGCAACCATGAAGGTGTATCATTATCTTTCCACCAGAACTCCTTATGTACCGGGAGATTCGGTAAAGGGGCGTGTCTATGAGATCAGCGGGAATTTCGGCGTTTTTGTTGCGGTAGATGATAAATATTCCGCTCTGATCCCGGCACGGGAGGCAACAGGCAAGTACAGACCGGGAGCTATTCTTGATCTTCGTGTCACAGAGGTGAAAGAGGATGGCAAGATGAACGTCAGTGACCGCCAGAAGGCTTACATCCAGATCAATGAGGATGCAGAGAGCGTATTCAGCGTGATCGAGGAATTTGCAGGGGTACTGCCATTTGATGATCATGCCTCACCGGAAGTCATCAAGAGAGAGTTTGGCCTCAGTAAGAACGCATTCAAGCGTGCAGTCGGTCATCTGATGAAGGAAGGAAAAGTAGAGATCCGTGACAAGAGGATCTACATTAAAAAATAACAAGGTGTTGACCGGCTCCGGATCAGACACGCTCCGGCACGTTCAGAGAAAAGTGCAGAGCGGGGAGGATCCGGAGCCCTGTTTTTTACGATAAGGAGAATAAATTTGGAGTTTACACATTTACATGTCCATACAGAATACAGCCTTCTGGATGGCTCCAATAAGATCAAAGAATATGTAGCCAGAGTAAAAGAGCTGGGTATGGACAGTGCGGCGATCACCGATCATGGCGTTATGTATGGTGTCATTGATTTTTACAGGGCTGCAAGAGAAGCCGGGATCAATCCGATCCTCGGATGTGAGGTTTATGTGGCTCCGGGCTCCCGTTTTGACAGAGAAGTGGGAAGTGGGGATGACCGTTATTATCATCTGGTCCTGCTGGCTGAGAATAATCAGGGATACAGCAACCTGATGAAAATTGTATCCAAGGCATTTGTGGAAGGGTTTTATTACAAGCCACGTGTGGATCTGGAGCTTCTGGAAAAATATCACGAGGGTATCATTGCTTTAAGTGCCTGCCTGGCAGGAGAGGTCGCCAGATATCTTGCACGTGGAATGTATGAGGATGCCAAGATCGTGGCATTACGTTATCAGGATATTTTCGGAAAAGGAAATTTCTTTCTGGAGCTTCAGGATCATGGGATTCCGGAGCAGCAGACAGTAAATCAGCAGCTTCTCCGTATGCACAGAGAGACGGGGATCGATCTGGTTGCCACCAATGATGTGCATTACACTATGGCAGAGGATGCGGAACCACATGATGTTCTTCTTTGTCTGCAGACTCAGAAAAAGCTCAGCGATGAGAACAGAATGCGCTATGAGGGCGGCCAGTATTATGTGAAATCGCCGGAAGAGATGGCGAGGCTTTTTCCATATGCGCTGGAAGCGCTGGAAAACACGCACAAGATCGCGGAGAGATGTCATGTGGAGATTGAATTTGGTGTGACCAAGCTGCCGAAATATGATGTGCCGGACGGACTTACCTCATGGGAATATCTGAACAAGCTTTGCCATGAGGGACTTGAGCAGCGTTATCATCCGGTAACAGAGGAGCTGAAAAAGCGCCTGGATTATGAGCTGTCTACTATCAAAAATATGGGATATGTAGATTACTTTCTCATCGTATGGGATTTTATCAAATATGCCAGGGACAACGATATCATGGTTGGTCCGGGACGAGGTTCTGCCGCAGGAAGCCTGGTCGCCTATACACTTGGGATCACCCAGCTGGACCCGATCCGCTATGATCTGCTCTTTGAACGTTTCCTGAATCCGGAGCGAGTATCCATGCCGGATATCGATGTGGATTTCTGCTTCGAACGGAGACAGGAAGTTATTGATTATGTAAGAAGAAAATATGGTGATGACTGCGTGGTTCAGATCGTTACCTTCGGTACGCTGGCAGCCCGCGGTGTCATCCGTGATGTAGGCCGTGTTCTGGATATGCCTTATGCCCAGGTGGACACCATTGCCAAGATGATACCCACAGGAGCTGAATATCACCATTGACAAGGCACTGGGAATGAATCCGGAGCTTCGCAAGGCTTACGAGGAACAGGACGATATCCATCGTCTGATCGATCTGGCAAAACGTCTGGAGGGGCTTCCGAGGCATACCTCCATGCATGCGGCAGGTGTTGTGATCAGCCAGAAGGATGTATCGGAATACGTACCCCTTTCCAGAGCACAGGATGGTTCCATTGTCACGCAGTTTACCATGACAACACTGGAAGAGCTGGGACTTCTGAAAATGGATTTCCTGGGCCTCCGTACCCTGACGGTTATTCAGAATGCTGTGAAAATGGTGGAAAAAAGTACCGGTATGCTTCTGGATATGCAAGAGATCGACTACAACGATAAAAAGGTACTGGATTCTCTCGGAACAGGACGTACTGACGGCGTGTTCCAGCTGGAGAGCGCCGGAATGAAAAGCTTCATGAAGGAGCTGAAGCCGCAGAGTCTTGAGGACGTGATCGCGGGAATTTCGCTTTACCGTCCGGGCCCCATGGATTTCATTCCGCAGTACATCCGCGGAAAAAACCGTCCGGATACCATCCGTTATGATTGTCCGCAGATGGAGCCGATCCTGAAGCCGACCTATGGCTGTATCGTATACCAGGAGCAGGTTATGCAGATCGTCCGTGAGCTTGCAGGCTATACCCTTGGACGAAGTGACCTGGTACGCCGTGCCATGTCCAAGAAAAAAGCAGCGGTCATGGAAAAGGAACGGAAAACTTTCGTTACGGAAATGCCGAAGAGGGGATACCGGGGATGTATCGCCAACAGTATTTCCGAGGAGATCGCAAACAGATCTACGATGAGATGACAGATTTTGCAAAGTATGCCTTCAATAAGTCTCACGCTGCCGCTTATGCGGTGGTCTCCTATCAGACGGCATATCTCAAATATTACTATCCGGTAGAGTTTATGGCTGCACTGATGACATCCGTTGTGGAAATGCCAAACAAGGTTGCCGAGTATATTTCTGTATGCCGCCAGATGGGGATCCGGATCCTTCCGCCGGATATCAATCACGGTGTTTATGGCTTTTCTGTTGACAATGGTGCCATTCGTTATGCACTTTCTGCTATCAAGAGCATCGGCCGTCCGGTAATCGAGGGGATCGTGCGGGAGCGTGAGGAGCACGGAGAATATACCTCCCTGAAAACATTTATTGAGCGAAATATCGACCAGATCAACAAGAGGGTTGTGGAAAATCTGATCAAGGCCGGAGCGCTGGATTGCCTGGAGGGAAACCGGAATCAGAAAATGACGGTTTATACGCAGATCATAGACAGTATCAACCAGGATAAGAAGCATACCATGGCGGGACAGCTGAGTCTTTTTGATATTGCGCCTGAAGAAGATAAAAAGGAATTTGAGATCCGTATGCCGCAGGCAGCAGAATATCCGAAGGAGACGATACTGACCTTTGAGAAGGAAGTGCTCGGCATCTATCTCAGCGGTCATCCGCTGGAGCGTTACCGGAATATGATGGAAAAAATGATCTCTGCAAAAACTTCTGATTTTCAGCCGGATGATGAAACAGGGATACCGGAGGTTTACGATAATCAGAAAGTGATCGTGGGCGGAATGATCACGGATAAAACCATAAAATATACAAAGAATAATAAGGTAATGGCGTTTCTTACAGTGGAGGATCTGGTAGGCACCGTGGAGGTTGTGGTATTTCCACGTGATTACGAAAAATGCCAGATGTTCCTGAATGAAGATGCCCGGCTCTTTATTCAGGGAAGAGTATCCGCAGAAGACGACAAAGCCAGTAAGCTGATCCTGGAAAAGGTCCGTCTTTTTGATGATATGCCAAGAGAACTGTGGCTCCAGTTTGAAAGCCGGGAAGAGTACGCAAAAGCCGAAACCGGTCTGGTAGACGATCTGATGGAATCCAGAGGAAACAGCACGGTGGTTATTTATCTCAAAGATGTCAAGGCAATGAAGAAACTTCCCCCTGCTTATCAGGTCCATATCGAGGACTCCTGGCTGGAACGCATGTGTGAAAAATATGGAAGTTCCAATGTTAAAATTGTGGAGAGAGTATTGAAAAACTTATAAAAATGCTATAAACTATACCCGAATATGTGTATTACAATAGGTTGTTTCATAAGATGGAGGATAACAATATGGCAGAGAACAAAATCAAAACGATCGGCGTTTTGACCAGTGGCGGTGACGCACCTGGAATGAATGCTGCAATCCGTGCTGTTGTCAGAAGAGGATTAAGCAGCGGACTGAACGTAAAGGGAATCTATAAAGGATACAGCGGTCTCTTAAATGAAGAGATCAGAGATATGACAGCAAAGGACGTTTCCGATACGATTGAGCGAGGCGGAACAATTCTTTATACTGCCAGATGTGCAGAGATGAGAACAGAGGAAGGACAGCAGCAGGCTGCAGAGATCTGCAGAAAGCATGGGATCGACGGCCTTGTTGTTATCGGTGGAGACGGTTCCTTCGCAGGTGCTCAGAAGCTTGCGAACCTTGGAATCAACACCATTGGCCTGCCGGGAACTATTGACCTTGACATCGCATGTACCGAGTACACCATCGGTTTTGATACTGCTGTAAATACAGCTATGGAAGCTATTGACAAGGTACGTGATACATCCACATCCCATGAGAGATGCAGTATCATCGAGGTTATGGGACGTAACGCCGGATACCTTGCAGTATGGTGCGGTATCGCAAACGGTGCTGAGGATATCCTGATCCCGGAGAAATATGATTATGACGAGCAGAAGCTTATTGACAATATCGTAGAGAGCCGTAAGAAAGGCAAGAAACACCATATCATCGTAAATGCTGAGGGCATCGGCCATTCAGAGGCTATGGCGAAACGTATCGAGGCTGCGACAGGCATCGAGACACGTGCAACTATCCTTGGTCACATGCAGCGTGGTGGAAGCCCGACATGTAAAGACCGTGTATATGCGTCCATGATGGGTGCTCTCGCAGTAGATCTTCTTGTTGCCGGAAAACGCAGCCGTGTGGTTGGATACCGTCATGGTGAGTTTGTTGATTTCGACATCAATGAGGCTCTTGCAATGCAGAAGAATGTAGATTCCTACATGTGGGAGGTCTGCAATTCTCTTTCTCATAATTACAGAAAATAAAAATATTTATGAACTTAAAAAAAGTTTCAGACGGATTGCATAAACTGAATACGTCACAAATAATTGCCCTCGGCTTTGCGGGGGTGATTTTTGTAGGTGGACTTATTTTATGGCTGCCGTTCTGCAGCGCACCCGGGCAGGCTGTTACCTTCCCGGATGCTGTTTTTACAGCGGCGACCAGCGTATGTGTGACAGGACTTTCCACAGTTGTCATGGCAGTCCAGTGGAGCCCCATTGGAAAAGCGGTTATCCTGTGCCTGATACAGATCGGCGGGATCGGACTGATCGCACTGGCAAATATGATATTTATCAGCCTCCGGCGGAAAATCTCCCTGAAAAACCGGCGGATCATCAAGGAATCCTATAACCTGGATGAAATGGGTGGAGTCGTGGCTGTAGTCCGCAGTGTGGTGAAATGCGTGTTTCTTGCAGAAGGAATCGGTGCGGTCCTGTATGCGTTTTGCTTTGTACCGGAATTTGGAATAAAAAAAGGTCTGGTGCATGCCATATTTCTGGCGGTATCTGCATTCTGCAACGCAGGGATCGATCTTTTCGGGGAAACAAGCCTTTCGGTATATGTGAGCAATCCGCTGGTCAATATCACTACGATTGGCCTGATCATTGTGTCAGGTCTTGGATTTATCGTCTGGTGGGATCTGTGGGATAAATTCCGCAAGGTTCTGAGAAAAGATCTTTCTCCATCCAGAGTTTTTTCGTGTACTGC
>ENA-OQKR01000880-OQKR01000880.1-human-gut-metagenome-genome-assembly--contig:-NODE-880-length-10751-cov-2.149755_pt1 | contig 10751 bp, 15 predicted proteins | sample MGYA00242803_ERZ504806 | MGnify/ENA primary metagenome ERZ504806 (study PRJEB26092, sample SAMD00036399) | human gut metagenome | host: Homo sapiens | study: EMG produced TPA metagenomics assembly of...
TGAAAAAGGTTTATTACGTAGTGTAATTCAGTACTGCAACGCTCAAATGATGGATAAGCTGTATACTTGGCAAGGCGTAAAATATGCACTTCTTAGAGATCGATTGAGTATGAGAGGTGCAGAATTGCTGGCGGCTGAATCTGAGAAAAAACCGCGTGGCAGCAGAAGCAGATGAACTGATTGAATCTGTAGACGAGGACATTCAAAAGCTGAAAAAACAGGTTGAAGAATTGACCCATGCAAATGAAATCCTTACTTACGAGAACCAAGGGTTGCGTTCTAAAATGAGTAGTGCAGATAATATGCCGATACTGTATTTGGGCGAAGAGGAAGAATTTTATCAAGGCGAAATCAGAGAGATGATTCTGGACGCTATTGCTGAGAAACTCAAAAATCTTGGTGAGAAGACAAGAAGATGGGATGCTCTGACTGATGTGCTTAATGCTAACGATTATCAGAATATTCGAGACGAAAGAGAACGCACCGTGAAGATTTTGTTTAAGGATTATAAAACCTTATCGGCTTCAATGCGTCAGCAGCTTTTAGAATTGGGCTTTGAGATTACTGAGGAAGGTAAGCATTATCGACTCACCTATTACGGCGATGGACGATATAAAACCACGATTGCTAAGACTGGAAGTGACTGGCGTGAGGGAAAAAACATTGCATCTGTAATCCTTAAGAGCATGATGTGATGGAATGGGCAATAAAGGAGCACACTATGAAAGCGATAGATACAGAATTGACAAAGTTTTTAGGGGCAGAGGCTCAATACTATGTTCCTATTTATCAGCGAAAATATAGCTGGAAGAAGGATAATTGCTTAAAATTGATAGATGACATTCTAAAGGTGGCAAAAGATAATGAAAGGCCTTGTCATTTTATTGGCTCTGTCATCTATCTTGCAAAGCAGGACGCGATGCATGCTTCCGCAGTAAAGGAATATTTGGTGATTGACGGACAGCAGCGTCTTACTACAATCTCAATTGTGTTACTTGCTCTTGGGGACTACACAAGAGCGAAAATAGTTGATGATGCTGATTATAATAAAGCAACCACATCATTAGAAAAATTGTCTCGCAGATATCTGACAAATGAGGACGAGACTGGGGATACATATTACAAAGTAAGGTTAAATGAAGAAGACTTCTATGCATGGATGAAACTTCTTGAAAATCGAACTAAGCCGGATGATATTAAAAGGAGCAAGATTTTCGAGAATTATGGAATCATCTACAAGGCTCTTTGTGACAGTAATGTTGAACCTCAATTGGTGTATGATGGAATAAAAAAGCTGAGATTAGTCGACATCTGTCTTGTTCCCGAAGATAATGCACAGTTAGTATTTGAGACGGTGAATAGTACAGGATTGCCGCTTTCTACTGCTGACAAAATTCGCAATTTTCTCCTGATGACAGTCGAGCCGTCAAAGCAGACAAAACTGTATCTGGAATATTGGCATCCTATGGAGAAAGCTCTCGGAATGGAATCTGGTGAGTCTTCTCAATTTGAAAGTTTCTTCAATTATTATATGACGTCTGTTTTGCAGCGGCAGTTAGTTGGAGATTATTATGATGTATTCAAAAATTACTACTATGAGAACAAAGCTGCTGGAACAGAAGGAATTGTAAAACAAATCCATCAGTATTCTAAGTACTATACAGAATGGAATACCGCTTCTGATAAAGGCACACGTATACAAAGAGCCTTATTTAAGGTCCGGAAGACAGGACAGTTTAAGATTACTCCAGCAATCTTAAAACTTCTCTCGGACAGAAATGATGGCCTCATCGTTGATGACGATGTTGTTGAAATTCTTACAATTATGGAATCGTATTGGATGCGTAGAGCTATATGTGCATTGCCAACTAATACTGCTGGACCAGTCTGTATTTCTATGCTGAAGAGCCTTAATGCTACCAATCAGTTAAAATCATTTAAAGCAAATCTCTTTTCGTTGACTTGGGCACAGAGAATGCCAAGTGATACTGAAAATTAAGGACACGCTCAAAACCCTAAAAATTTATTCATTAAGTTCTTCCAGGACTAAAACAATTCTGGATAAACTTGAGAATAATAGAAGAAAAGAGTATGTTCCTACTTCGGAGTATACAATTGAACATATTATGCCGCAAACACTGTCTGATGATTGGAAATCTGACCTTGGAGCAGATGCGAATCGAATTCATGAAACCTATGTCCATACAATTGGCAATCTTACATTAACTGGGTATAATTCTGAGTATCAGAATAAGAGGTTCTCGGATAAAGTTGATTGTACTGACAAGGCAGGAAATGCCATAGGATATAGACACACACCAATAAAAATTAGCAGTTATTTGACAACTGTAAGCAAATGGGGCGAAGATGAAATTTTAGCCAGAGCAGAAATGCTATCAGATGAATTAATTACAATATGGAAGTATCCTAAAAAAGACTAATAGCAGATGTCTTTTGAAAGAATTAAAAAACTGCTATTTGTTTCCGAGAACTAATGATAATAACCGGGACGAAAGCGGTTAGTCGATTTGTTCCCGAGAACTATCGGGGGGGGCAACCTGACATCAATACTGTTTCCTCGTCCCATGGCCTTTATCGTCACGGTCTACGCTCATTCGGTTGGCCATCAATGGATAGAGTGCGATGACTTCGCCCTTGCCATTTCGAATAATCTGCGCATAGGCATTTCCGTAAAGAAGCAGGTGCGTCATCAGGGTCTCCCGGAAGACAAAGGATGTCATTTCCGGATTTGGTTCATCGTGTATCAGGTGATACAGCGGATGCTTGATAGCCTTTTCCTTGCTGACGGAGTCGGTGTATTGATAAACATGAACCGGCAGGCCAGCAATAGACTCGGAAAGAATTCTGACGCAAGGGTAGACGGCAGTCATCTGCATGGCACTTCGCTCATTCACCGCTTTACCGGAATTACTGCCACCAAACAGGAAACGGTAAGTGCTGCCGTTAGTGCTGTTGGTGGGCTTGTCTCTTGACCGGAATAGTCCGCTTAAAAATGCTCATAAATTAAATCACACTCCTTCCTAAAATTTTGAGCAAAGAAAAAGCACCTGCATTTGCAGATGCTTAACCTTAATCACGGTGACTTTCCCTTAAAAAATGGAAATGTTTAAGGGAAATATAAAATACTTAATGGTATTATTTTATTCTAAAATAGCAAGTGTTCTTTCCTGAGCCTTCACGTTTTAGTTCACCAGATGCGACTAATTTTCTTAGTGAGCCCTCTATAGAGCTGACGCTAAGCGAAGGGCAAAGCTCACGAATATTCTGCTTTGTGAAGCGACCTATTTTGTGTAAGGTTGCTCGTCTGACTGTTTCGAGAGCTGGCAACTTTGTTTCAACAAGTTCAAAACGTTCTTCGAAATCTTTGTATGCAGCAAGAACAGTACCAAGCAAATACTTGATAAATGGCACTGGGGCCTCTGTCCCTTCATGCCAGCCAATCTGTGCCTGACCAAGTGCGTCGTAATACAGATCCTTGTTCTTGGCAATCTTAGCTTCCAATGAAATATACTTGCCAACATAAAAGCCATTTCTGTATAACAGAAGTGTTGTAAGCAAACGGCTCATTCGTCCATTTCCATCATTGAACGGATGGATGCAAAGAAAGTCATGAATGAAGATTGGAATTGCAATCAGGGGTTCAACTTCCATATTTCCAATGACACGATTATATTCCTCACATATTCTATCTAAAGCTTGTGGAGTATCGTATGGAGCAAGTGGAGTGAACAGAGTTTCTACATGGCCATCTGGATAGGTGGCACTAATATAGTTTTGTACACTTTTAGTTCTTCCGGCCATAGGATTATTCATGTGGCTATACAATATTTTGTGAAGCTGTAAAATATAATTCTGTGTGATAGGAATTGCATCAAAGCTTTCGTGAATAATATTAAGAACATCGCGATACCCTGCAATTTCCTGCTCATCACAGTTCTTTGGTGTTGTTTTTTCTTCTACAATCTGCTTGATACGAGTGCTTGTTGTAACAATTCCCTCAATTGCGTTTGATGCCTCGGTGCTTTGTATTTTAGCAATCTCAACCAGTTTTTCTAATTCTTCAGGACGTTGTTTCAGGTACATTTCCTGTTTACCGGCCTCTTTATAAATTGCTGCAATTAAGCTAAGAACATCTGAATCCCACTTTTGCTTCTTGATTTCAGAGTAATTAAAAGTTCTCATTTCCTTCACCTCCGATTTTTCCCTTAAATATTACAACAAAATAAGGGAAACAGCAACACATTAAGGGGATTTCCACTTAATAGTATGCGTATTATAAGGTAAAGTATGCAGGGGTTATAGGAATAAGATCCCTCTGTCATCATAGACAGAAGCACCGGTATTATTTCCACAGCGGATCGCACGGTCAAGTCCTATAATCGTGGCAACTGCACCGTCGATTTTTTCTGTGGATTTTTCTTTGTCTGCTTTTACATTGCCAGCAGGATCAGTACGGATATAAATGTTATCCATCATCCAGAGGAGTACTGGATGACCGCTGTGGGCCAGCCTTTGTTCCAGTGTCAGCTTCATAGCATCCAGCGCACAGCCTGCTTCACCCACTGGTTCAGTCGCAACTGTCTGAATGAATTTTCTTCACCGGGATTCTGCTTGGCAGATTCGCAGGCGGCCTCTACCTTATCCATCCCAACCGTGATGCCGAGAGATGGGTTGGCTTTCTTCCAGACTTCAGGATCCGTCCAATCATCTGTTTCATGAAGACAATCCACAATAATTTGAATTTGCAAAAATCACCCAATGACGGTAAAATATATAAGTAAAGAATAGGGGGATCAGGTAGCATGAGCAAGGCAACGACAAAGTTTGCAATCGCATTTGCGTTTAAGGAATTATTATTAGAAAAATCAATTGATAAAATAACAATCAATGACATTACGGAAAAGTGTGGGATAAACCGTCAGACTTTTTATTATCATTTTCATGATATATATGAGTTGATTGAATGGATTTGTGAAACAGATGCAGATCATGTTCTGAAACAGAATAAAACATATGATACGTGGCAGGAAGGATTTCTGGCAATATTTCATCTACTGAAAAAGGACGAACCTTTTGTTGTCAACATCTATCATAATGCTCCGCGAGGATATATTTACCGTTATTTGTATAAAGTAACGTATCAGCTAATATATAATGTACTCGAAGAAAAAGCGGCAGATATGGTCGTGCGGGAAGAGGATAAAGCATTCATTGCAGATTTTTACAAATATGGGTTTGTTGGTCTGGTATTAGAATGGATTGATAAGGGAATGAAGGAGGATCCGAAACAGATCATAGAAAGATTAAATGCATTGATTCAAGGATCTTTCGCACATGCATTGAATAATGCAAAACTGAACAGGAGCTGATTACAACAAATCTTGTGGTTTGTCGTATATGGATGCAATGTAAGAGGATTGTCGCTTTCTATGACAGTTCTCTTTTTTTGTGCATAGTAGGAAAAAAGATTTTGTGGATATACTGTGCATATGGAAACAAAGAAAACGACACAGTTTAAACAAAAAGGAGGTTTTATATGTATATTCAGCAGGAACTTATGAAGCATTTGCAAGACCGGAAAAAACCGGAGGGTGCTGACCGGAAATCAGCATATATCATTGGAACAGGATTAGCGGGGCTTTCAGCCGCTTTTTATCTGGTGAGAGATGGGCAGGTAAAGGGAGAGCACATTCATCTCCTTGAGAAACTGGATCTTGCCGGGGGCAGCTGCGATGGAAGAAAGGATGTCCGAAAAGGTTTCTATATGCGTGGCGGAAGAGAAATGGACAACCATTTTGAATGTATGTGGGATATGTTCCGTGATGTTCCTTCGATAGAGACACCGGGCGTCTCTGTTTTGGATGAGTATTATTGGTTAAACAAGCATGATCCGAATTACTCCCTTTGCAGGGCTTCTGAGAAATGCGGGCAGGATGCACATACAGATAAGAAATTTACACTTGATAAGGATTCAGCCCTGGCATTGTCAAAGTTGTTTATGACACCGGAAAAGGATTTGGAGGATAAGAAAATCAGTGAGATATTGCCGGATTCCTTCTGGGACACGAATTTCTGGCTATACTGGCAGACTATGTTTGCATTTCAAAGATGGTCATCTGCACTGGAAATGAAACGGTATTTGTGCAGATACTGCCATCATATTGATGGACTTCCGGATTTTTCCGCACTCCGCTTTACGAAATACAATCAATACGAGAGCATGATTCTTCCGCTTGTAAAATATCTCGAAAGCCATGGTGTGTCAGTCGAATATGGCATGGATGTCAAAAATGTTGTCATCAAAGATGAAAATGGTAAAAAAACTGCCACACAGATTATATATGAAAAGGCTGGAAAACCGGGTACAATTGATTTGATTGAGGATGATCTGGTCTTTATAACAAATGGATGCTGTACAGATACTTCCTGCTATGGAGATCAGAATACAGCACCGGATTTGAGCCTGATTAAAAACGGTACAGGCGAATCGTGGGATTTGTGGAAGAATATTGCTGCACAGGCAAAGAATGGTGAGTATGGTAATCCGGATAAATTCTGCGACGATTTTGAAGCAACAAACTGGATGAGTGCAACTGTGGAAACCTCGGATGAAGAGATTATCCAGAAGATTATCAGCATTTGCAAGCGTGATCCGAGAGAAGGAAAAGTAACAACCGGAGGAATTGTGACAGTGAAGGATAGTACCGATAACTGGTATCTTTCATGGACAATCAATCGTCAGCCGCAGTTTAAAGCACAGGATAAAATACGGTTTTGATTTGGGTATATGCACTTACAACGAATAAAGAAGGAAATTATAGTAAAGAAGGCAATGCGGGATTGTACAGGTGAAGAAGTTTGCCGTGAGTGGCTTTATCACATTGGCGTCCCGACAGATCAGATTGACGATTGGGCAAAAAATCGCTGCAATACAACAACCTGCTTCATGCCATACATCAATGCTTTCTTCCAGCCAAGAAAGAAAGTGATCGTCCGCTTGTGTTCCGGAAGGTGCTGTCAATTTTGCATTCCTGGGACAGTTTGCGGAGACACCGAGAGACACTATTTTTACGACAGAATACTCCATCCGTACAGGTATGGAAGCAGTTTACACACTTATGAACGTAGATCGTGGTGTTCCGGAGGTGTGGGGCTCGAAGTACGATGTACGTGAATTGCTGCGTGCTGCATATTACGCAGTTGATAAAAAACCGATTGATGAACTTCCGCTTTCTCTCAAGGAAAAGGTAGTCTTAAAGAAAGTAATAAAAGCTGTGGAAGGAACCGATCTGGAAATTTTGCTCAAGGAAAGTGGATTACTCCGGTAAGAGCAAGAAAAGGGGGATGCAAAAAAACTCAATCGAGTTTTTCACATCCCCTAAAGAAGATCTATTGCAGATAAAAGCTGTACTTTGCATAGAAGAAATGCAGAGTATGGCTTTTCTTTTTGGAGATTGGAGCGGATAACAAGGACAAGATTGCTGAACGGCGGTTTGCAGAAATGAATCAGACGCTCAGAAAGGAGCATCTCCTGCAACAGGACTATTATAAAGAACTGCTGGATGTTCAAAGCTGTGGAGTGATGGCGTATACTCTGCCTGGTCATCGGATTGTTCATATGAATGCAGAAGCATTGAGGATGTATGGATATTATGATCTGATTTTAATGGATGTGCAGATGCCGAGGATGAATGGGTACGATGCAACGAGACAGATTCGAAAGTTAAGAGATCAGAAGAAAGCGTCTATACCGGTGATCGTCATGACTGCGAATGCATTCGAGGAGGACAGGAATGAAGCATTTGCTGCAGGGATGGATGAACATGTGGCAAAATCGGTAGAAATAATAAATTTGCCAAAACCATGAAAGATGATATAATGAGCATTAGCGAGCAGGAGAAAGCACAGCTTTTTCAGTGTGAGCGGCGAATGGCGATCATGATCGCTGCGAAGCAGCTTCAGGCACCAAAGGTGCCGATCATGGTATAATAAGCGTTAGCAAGCAGGAAGAAGCGTGGCTTATTCAACGAACAAGAGGAAAAGCAACATGAAAAAGGTGAAATCTACAGCTCTGGTGATTGTATTGTGCCTGGCAGTTGCGGCAGTCTGTCTCAGCGTCCGTACAGAGACATCACCTCGAAAGATAGTTTCAGCGGCAGTCGGATATGCGTGGACGGATGGGACAGACCGTGATCTGGACGCACTGCTTCAGAGAGCGGATGAAAAAAATGTACAAAAATAAACAGAAAATGAAACGAAAGAGGAGAACGATTTGAATCACTATACGATCTATGAACTATTATGGCTTTTCTTCCTGTATTCTTTTGGTCGGATGGATACTGGAGACTGTTCTGGCCACATTGAAACAGAAAAAAATTACGCAAAACCGGGGACTTGTGAATGGTCGTACTGTGTGATGTACGGATTTACGGCTGTTCTTATGACTGTGGGACTGCAGGAACTGACTGGATTCTGGCTTTTCCTTTTTGCGGCAGTTTATGCAACGGTTGTAGAGTGGATCGGCGGACATCTGATGGAGTGGATCTTTAAAGAACGCTGGTGGGATTATTCCAATGTGAAATGGAATCTGGATGGATATATCTGTCTTCCGGCATCTCTGGCCTGGGGCGGACTGGGGTATATCGCTGTCCGGTGGGGCAACGTGCTGAGCCTGGATCTGCTGCATCTTCTCCCGGAGCTTGTGATGAAGATATTGATCCTGGTGTTGCTGCTGTTCCTGTGTGTGGATGTTTTTGCCTCTTTTATGCTGCTGACAGGGATCAGCAGAAATCCGAAGCAGTGGGAAGAAACGGATGCACAGATTGATAAGCTGAGTGCAAGATTAAGTTCCTGGATTTCTGAACGGGTGGAAAGGCGTGTGAAGAAAGCTTACCCGCGTGTACGGAAAACCGAAAAAAGGCAGCAGAAAAAAGTGATGCCTTTGCATCCGGATGTGGATTTTATAAGATTGTATTACTTTTTATTATTGGTGTCATTTTTAGGTGTATATTACGGACTACGATTTTCTGCCGGATCACGATGGGGGTATGGATGAGCCGGAGCAGTGTGGTGTGGGGACCATTCAGTATTGTATGGGGACTGGCAATCGCATTGGTGACGGCATTGCTCTATAAATATAAAGACCGCAGTAATACATTTTTATTTCTTATAGGGACACTGCTTGGTGGTGCGTATGAGTATCTGTGTAGTGTATTTACAGAGATTTTTTTCGGGAAAGTCTTTTGGGATTACAGCAATATCCCATTTAATCTGGGTGGCAGAATCAATCTTCTTTACTGTTTCTTTTGGGGGATTGCTGCAGTAGTATGGTTTAAAAGGCTGTATCCACCGTTGGAAAAATGGATTGAACGGATTCCACAAAAGGTTGGAAAGATCATAACCTGGGGACTGCTTGTATTTATGTGCTGCAATATCATGGTTTCCTGTATGGCTCTGGTGCGGTATGATGAAAGAGAAAAAGGGATCAGGGCAGAAACCAGATGGGAGCATTGGACGGATGAGCATTATGATGATGCGAAGATGAAAAAAATTTATCCGAATGCAAAGGGTGTCAAAAAAGGAAAGACGGAGGAAAAAGATGCAGGATCAAAAGCAGCAGAATCATAATCAACAGAAAAAGATTGCACTGATCAATGATTTTACGGGATTTGGCAGATGCTCGATCGCAGTGCAGCTTCCGGTTATTTCCATGATGAAAGTACAGTGCTGTGCTGTTCCGACAGCAATCTTCTCGGATCATACAGCTTATGATTCTTTTTACTGCACAGATTATACGGCAGAGATGGAACCGTATATTGAAGAGTGGAAGAAACTGGGACTTAAATTTCAGGGAATCTGTACCGGGTTCCTGGGTTCAGAAGAGCAGATCAGGATTGTCGGTGAGTTTATACACACTTTTAAAGAAAAAGATACAACGGTCGTAGTCGATCCGGTTATGGGAGACGGTGGAAAGCGGTATGCAACCTATACGGAAGAAATGTGCCGGAAGATGAGTGAAGTTGTGCAGTATGCAGATATTGTGTACCGAATGTGACAGAAGCCTGTCTTCTTACCGGTACGCAATATAAGGAAGAATGGAGTAGCGGAGAACTGGAGCGGCTGGCAGAGCAGATTGCCGGTTCAGGACCGGCGAAAGTAGTGATCACCGGGATTGAGAAGAAAAATCATGTAGCAAATCTCTGTTACGAAAAGGGAGCAGGGTATGAGATGATCCAGACGGAAAAAATACGGAAGTCCTCGTTCGGGAACCGGCGATATTTTTGCAGCGATCATTGCAGCGGATGCGGTCAATGGAACCGGGCTGACTGAATCAGTGAGAAAGGCATCCGGGTTTATCGGAAAATGCATTCAGAGGTCAGTGGAACTGGAGATCCCTCTGGCAGATGGGATCTGCTTTGAAGAACTGCTGTATCTGTTAAAATAAATTTTATCAAATACTGACAGAAAGTAAAGAACAGGATACATGGAAATGAGGAGAAGGTTTATGAAAGAAAAATTACTGACACCACCGAACATCTGCACAATGTTAAGGATCGTGGGAACTGTCGGACTTTTACTGATCCGGCCGCTGACACTGCCTTTTTATCTTCTTATACATTCTGCGGAATAACGGATGTGCTGGATGGAACGATCGCAAGAGCGACGAACAGTACCAGTGAGTTTGGGCAAGGTTGGACAGTATTTCAGATCTGATTTTTTATGCGTGATGA
>ENA-OQKR01000881-OQKR01000881.1-human-gut-metagenome-genome-assembly--contig:-NODE-881-length-10738-cov-2.163604_pt1 | contig 10738 bp, 13 predicted proteins | sample MGYA00242803_ERZ504806 | MGnify/ENA primary metagenome ERZ504806 (study PRJEB26092, sample SAMD00036399) | human gut metagenome | host: Homo sapiens | study: EMG produced TPA metagenomics assembly of...
GTTACCACGGAAGCTGTACAGAAGGCACGATCTACGGTGATCAGAACCATGCACCAAACGGTGATGCGGAAGTTCGTACAAGCGGCTGCTGGTCACTCTGGAAAAATATCGCAGCACAGGATCCGTCCTTCGGACATCCGGAAAAATTCTGCTCCGATATCAACAAGACCAACTGGGAATCCGCGACCGTCACAACTCTGGATGACAAGATCATTCCTTATATTACTGACATCTGCAAACGTGATCCGCGTACTGGCAAAGTTGTTACAGGTGGTATCGTAAGCTGTCAGGATTCCAAGTGGCTCTTAAGCTGGACCATCAACCGTCAGGGACAGTTCAAGGATCAGGACAAAGATAAGGTCTGCGTATGGGTTTATGGTCTGTTCACAGATGTACCTGGCGACTATATCAAGAAACCTATGAAAGACTGTACCGGTAAAGAGATCACCGCAGAGTGGCTGTATCATCTCGGTGTTCCGGAAGATCAGATTGATGAACTTGCTGAACACAGTGCAGTGTGCGTACCGACCATGATGCCTTATATCACCGCATTCTTCATGCCAAGAACCAAGGGTGACCGCCCGGATGTTATCCCGGATGGCTGTGTAAATTTTGCATTCCTGGGACAGTTTGCGGAAACTCCTCGTGATACCGATTCACAACAGAGTATTCCGTACGTACTGCAATGGAGGCTGTATACGGACTTTTCGGTGTAGACCGTGGAGTTCCGGAAGTATGGGGAAGCGTTTACGATATCCGTGAGCTTCTGGACAGCAGTGTGAAACTGATGGACGGAAAATCCCCGCTGGAGATCCAGCTGCCAGGGCCGCTGAATGCACTGAAGAAACCACTTCTGAATGTTGTGAAGGGTACTGTGGTTGAGAAAGTACTGCGGGATCATGATGTGCTGAAGGATTATATGTAAGATATACAGCCTGCCAGGCAGATATTCTCAATCCGAAAATTAAGATTTGAACACAGTAACGGAGCCTCCGGTTCTATTCTTGCAGCAATCCCCCGGAAATACTTCTCGCGCGGTATTTCCGGGGGATTATTTTATTTTCTGATACTTATTTTCCCAGTGTTTCATTCATACTTCCGGAACGGAAGCCCTGAAGATCCAGAGTCACGTAAGAAAATCCCAATGTGCGGAATTTCTCTGTGATCTTTGTTCTTGTTTCATTATCTGCAATTTTCAGGATCTCTTCTTCCGGAACCTCGATCCTTGCCATGGTACCGTGGATGCGAACACGGAACTGATGGAATCCCAGATCCATCAGAAACTGCTCGGCCTGATCTACCATGTGAAGCTTCTCCTCGGTAATGGTCTCCCCATACACAAACCTGGAAGCAAGACAGGCAAAAGACGGCTTGTTCCAGGTAGGAAGATTCATCTACCTTTGACAGTTCACGGATCTCTTCTTTATAGAGTCCGGCTTCCTGAAGGGGACTTCGCACACCAAGTTCCTGGATAGCTCTTTTTCCCGGACGGTAGTCGCCCAGATCATCCATGTTGGAACCTTCCGCAAGCACATTGATGTTGTTCTTTTTCGCTACTTCCCATAATCTGGTAAAAATGCCTTTTTTGCAGATGTAGCAGCGATCCGGAGGATTCTGGCGAAATCCCGGAATCTCAAATTCATTAAGCTTGCATATCTCCTGATGAATGTGATTTTCCCTGCAGAAATCCTCGGTTTCTTTCCTCTCTCTTTCTGTAAAGGAGCAGGGGCATGCAGTGATGGCTATGGCCTTATCGCCAAGTGTCTCCTGTGCCACCTTCAAAAGAAAGGTGGAATCCACTCCGCCGGAAAAAGCCACGGCTACACTCTCCAGGGAGCGGAGGATTTCCTGAAGCTTCTGATATTTTTTTTCAAGGGTGATTCGGTCTGTTACTGGCATATGTTCTGTCACCTCAAAACCGGGAATGCCACCACAGTCTCATTCCCGGTCCTTTATCTATATTTCTTACATTTCGATCACATCAAGATCATCCGGAATAAACAGATTTCCGTGATAATACTCTCTGCCTTCTGCTCCGTAAAGCTCTTTACGTTTCTTAATGTTCTTATCCTCTGTGTGATACAGGACAAGATTCTTAACTCCAAGATTCTCAGCCAGCTCACTGGCATCCTTAACTGTGGAGTGATGTTTCTCATATGGATTGAAGATATCACGCTGTCCGTACAGACAGAATGCTTCGTGGAACATCCAGTCGCTGCCTTTGGCGTATTTCTCTTCACATTCATTGTATGGCTCGTCACCGCAGCAGGTAAGTACCTTACCACCGTCATAGATCATCTGGAAACCGAACTGTTTCGCCTTGGTGGAACCGATATCAAAGAAGGTCACTTTCTTATTAAGAATTGTTTTTCCTCGCCGTCTTTTACCTCGATCAGATGAAGTCTGTCACCGATGTACTGTGTCTCCTTCTTATTCAGAAGCTTAAATGCCATGTCTTTCAGAAGTCCGATCACTTCGTCATGTGCATAGATATTTGCCTCGCCCTGATAAGTACCTTTTTTCATATTCTGGCAAATGATGCGGATCACCCACACGATTCCCATGATATGGTCTACGTGCTTATGTGTAACAAAGATCTCATGAACATCCATCAGATCAACGCCTGCTTTTTTCAGCTGGGAAAGCACCGTATTTCCGCCGCCTCCGTCAACCAGAAAATGGCCGTACTCATCGCTGAGTACAAAGCAGGTATTGTAACACTCTGTTACCAGTGCGTTACCGGTTCCAAGCATGGTTAATTTCATTGTATTCTCCTCCTGTATAGCCCTGGTCATCAAACATTCAGCCACCCATCATTCTGTTCTCTGACCGGCTGCCTCTGATCGTATTACAGACACATATACAACCGTTTAATTTTTTTGTTTTTTAATTTTTTCTGTGTTTTTCGTGTCCAATGATAACATTACGGAGAAATATTTTCAATAAAATCCATTCATTTTCATAGCAGAAAAATCAATCCACAGATCTTCATAAATTCCTGCTTTCACAGAGTCCTGTAATGTATATGGTTCCGAGGTTCCATGCTCAAAATTATATACCAGAACAAGATTCTTATCCGGACCTACCAGAATCATAACAGTTTTATTACATTCTTACAAGACAGCTTTTCATATGAATCCTATCCAAAAACAGGAGCAGGCACATGGCATACCATGTCTGCTCCTGTTTTTAATTTTCTTATTCCAGCATTTCTATTTCTGTCTCAAAATACTGCTCCTGAAACCGAACCTGTTCCATGATCTCCCTGGCTGTCATATTCATATCTTCCGGGACCGCCACCCATTTGTCTTCCACATCACTGAGACGATGGATGATGGCAATCACTTTTCCTGTAAATTCTTTTACAGGGTGATCAATGCCAAGAACGTAGACGTCCTGTTCCTCTCCGTCCGGGGCGATGATTCCTTCAATGTAACCATAATTTACCGGATAAAAAAGATCTTTGTGTTCCGGATGGTAAGTATTCATTGGACGATCGATCACGACATGAACCATCTGGCCGGATGTTGGTTTCTTTTCGTGGCTACTCTCGTTCATTCATTTTCCTCTCTGGACACAGAGCAGAAATCCGACAGATTTCCCTCTGTTTTTCCTCGTATCCGAAAACAGGTATTCTCATTTCCGTACATCCTGCATTTTACCAAATTTCGGATTCCACTGCTGCTCTCTCAATACCAAGACCTTTCATATACCGGTCCATAAATGCGTTGAATCCTTTCACGCCTTCTGCTTCCGGCGCCAGTGTGCTGCCTTCATTTCCTTTGAAAACATTTTCATCCAGGAAATCTGCAAGATCTTCGCCGTCTTTTTTGTTGATCAGATAGGAAGCCAGAAGCGCGATTCCCCAGGCTCCGCCTTCTCCTGCTGTGGACATTACGGATACCGGTGCATCTACCGCATCTGCAAGGATCTGCTGGCCGACACCCTTTGTCTTAAAGAGGCCGCCGTGGCCCAGAAGCTTGTCGATCTTTACCTGTTCCTGATTCAGAAGGATATCCAGACCTACACGCATGGCGCCGAGGCAGGTGTAAAGATTATTTCGCATAAAGTTTGCCAGTGTAAATTTGCTCTCAGGAGAACGTACAAACAGTGGACGTCCCTCTTCAAAACCAGTCATATGCTCGCCGGAGAAATAGCAGTAGGAAAAGAAGACCGCCACAGTCCCGGGTGCCTTTCCATTGGCTTTTGTTATAAAAGAGTTTCCGAACAGTTTTGTTTCGTATCTACTTCCATGCCCATAGCTTTCTGCAAATTCCTTTAAACACATTTTACCCATGCGTTCAGATCCGACGTACAGTTGTTGGAATGTGCCATGGCAACCGGATCTCCTGCCGGAGTTGTTACCATATCGATTTCTTTGTACGGTTTGGAAAGAGCCTTTTTCCAGAACAATCATTGCGAAGACAGAGGTTCCGGCGGAAACATTTCCGGTACGCTGGCGTACACTGTTTGTTGCAACCATGCCGGTTCCTGCGTCTCCCTCAGGCGGGCACATGGGAATTCCGGCTTTCAGCTTTCCGCTTACATCCAGAAGCTTTGCGCCTTCCTCAGTAAGAACTCCTGCATCCTGACCTGCCACCAGAGCTTTCGGCATAATATCGCGGAGTTTCCATGGGAATCCATAAGGCGCAACCAGTTCATCGAACTTCTGCACCATCTCCTCGTTGTAGTCCTTTGTCTTGCTGTCGATCGGGAACATACCTGCCGCATCACCGATACCAAGAACTCTTTTTCCAGTGAGTTTCCAGTGTACATAGGCCTCCAGAGTGGTGATGTAATCGATATCTTTTACATGCTCCTCACCTCTCAGGATTGCCTGGTACAGGTGTGCGATGCTCCATCTCTGAGGGATATTGTAATGGAAAAGCTCTGCCAGCTTCTCAGAAGCTTCTCCCGTGATATTGTTTCTCCAGGTGCGGAAAGGAACCATCAGCTCTCCCGCTTTATTAAAGGGCATATATCCGTGCATCATGGCACTGACACCGAAAGCACCTACGCTTGTCAGTTCCACGCCGTATTTCTCCCGGACATCTTTTGCCATATCCTGATAGCTGGCCTGAAGGCCCTTCCAGATCTCCTCCAGGCTGTAGGTCCAGATTCCGTCCACATACTGGTTCTCCCATCCGTAACCGCCGGATGCGATCGGCTGATTTTTGTCATCTACCAGAACTGCCTTGATCCTTGTGGAACCAAACTCAATACCAAGAGCTGTACGGTTCTCAAGAATGGCTGTTTTTGCCTCGTTTACTCCCATTTTAAAAAACCTCCCGTATTATTTGCTGAAATACATGCTGTTCCATCTCAGCTCATTCTGCAGATTCCGGATCGTTGTATCACCATCAATATAAACAGCTTCAATACCCATAGCAGCTGCCCAGTCACCCATCTGCTCTGCGGTCAGATCATAGGTAAATGCAGTATGGTGTGCGCCGCCAGAAAGGATCCAGGCTTCTGCTGCCGTGGAAAGATCCGGCTTCGGTGTCCAGAACGCCGTACCTACCGGAAGTGCAGGCATTGGTTTCTCTGTCTTCTTGCACTCCACTTCATTGATCAGCAGGCGGAAACGATCGCCAAGGTCAACCAGGGATGTTGCGATTCCAGGGCCTGTCTTAGAGTAAATACCAGTCTTGCAGGATCTTCACGATCTCCCATGGAAAGCGGGCACACACGCATGCTGACTTTTCCATCAGCAACGGATGGGCAAACCTCCAACATATGTGCCTCAAGGATTCCCTCTTTACCAGGTACCAGATTATAAGTGTAATCCTCCATAAAGGAAGTACCCTTGGCGTCCTTTTGCCTGCTGCCATGATTTTCATCAGGCGAACCATAGCTGCTGTTTTCCAGTCACCCTCGCCACCGAAGCCATAGCCTTTTTCCATCAGTCGCTGGATCGCAAGTCCCGGAAGCTGCTTCAGGGATCCCAGATCACCGAAGTGTGTTACGATAGCCTGGTAGTTTTTTTCCTCAAGAAAGCGCTCAAAACCAATCTCAATTCCTGCCTGGACTGCTACATGCTTCTTAAATTCCTCAGGGTCACGTCCATCCAGAATCATATCGTATTTATTATAATATTCTTCTACCAGAACATCAATATCTCCCTGGCTTACATCCTGAACATATTCTGCAATCTCATTAACCGGATAAGCATCGATCTCCCATCCGAATTTCATCTGAGCCTCAACCTTGTCGCCCTCTGTTACGGCTACATTTCTCATGTTATCCGCAACACGGCATACCCGAATATGGCTGCTTTCCATGATACCGACTGCAGTACGCATCCAGGATGCCAGACGCTCCTGGACCTTTTTGTCTGCCCAATGTCCTGCAATGACCTTACGCTCGATTCCCATTCGGGTTACCATATGGCCAAACTCACGGCCGCCATGTGCGGACTGGTTCTCATTCATAAAGTCCATATCAATGGTGTCATAGGGAATCTCCACATTGAACTGTGTATGAAGGTGGCACAGTGGTTTACGATACTCTTTGAGACCAAGAATCCAGGATTTTGCCGGGGAAAATGTATGCATCCATGCGATCACGCCGGCACAATTTTCATCTGCATTGGCATCATTAAAGGTTTTACGGATCAGCTCATTTGTGATCAGCGTTGGTTTCCATACAATCTCAAACGGAAGTACGCCGGATTTATTCAGCTCCTCTACAATGATCTTAGAATGCTCGGCTACCTTGCGGAGACACTCATCTCCGTAAAGATCCTGTGAACCTGTGCAAAACCAGAATTTGTAATCTCTTCCTGTTTTCATGTGAAAAATCCTCCTTAAAATAAAATTAATATCATATACATAACATTCCTGAAAATCTGCTGCCCAGTTCTGCTGCCAACATGCGTCCGATCTTCTGAAATGTTATAGGATTCTCTGTAAGCTACATCGCTTCATTCTCTAATAAAACGATCTGATAAAACGGTTATGTATCTGTGCTCATGCCCCTGCTTTCACACTGCTGCCCCGCACGATCAGTTCCGGCCGGATCAGCCGTTCCACTGTACTTTCTTCATCCGGCACGCCACTTAATTTTTCCAGGAGAAGCTTCGCCGCCATCTCCCCCAGTTTTTCCTGGGGATGGGTGATGGTGGTAATGCCCTGTCCCTGTCTTGCGTACAGTGAATTGTCATAGCCGGTCACTGCAACATCTTCCGGGATCTTTTTGCCCTGACGTTCCAGTTCTTCCATGACCTGGACAGCGATCTGGTCGTTGTAACATACGATCCCATCCGGAAGACTGTTCTGTCGGACCATGTTCCGTACCATAAGAGCCGGCTTTTTTCGCCGGTCCTCGGTGTGAAACCAGACCACCTTATCCGGGTCATAGGCAATTCCATGCTCCTGCAAAGCCTTCACATAGCCCTTATGCCGTTCGATGCCCTGACGGTCATCTGCCTTGAAAAAACCTGCGATGTCACGTCTGCCGGAATCCAGGAGATGCTTTGTAACAAGATAACCGCCACCTGCATCATCCATGAGGATATGAGGTTTTTCCTGCATCTCTGTATACAGTCCCTGGATAAAAATATATGGGATCTGATATTTGTCCAGTGTTTCGTACAGACTTACATGTCTGCACAACAGCTCGCTTTTGCTGGGTTCAATGATCAGTCCGTCAATCCCCTTACTGATCAGCTCTTCCAGGAATCTTGCCTCCTTCTGACGACTGTTTCCCGTATTTTTGAGGATGATACTGTACCCATTATCGGACAGTACCTCATCAATCCCCTGGATCAGCCTGGGAAAAATATAATCCGAGATATATGTAGTTACCACTGCGATGTTTCCGGTCCCGTGGATCTGACGGAGTACATCCGCACAGAAGGTCCTTTTCCCTGAAAGGATTCTATGTATCCATCTCCTGCCCAGAATCCCCAGAGCCTTTCGCACCGTATGCCTGCTCAGCCCGTAGCGGACACTGAGCTGGTTTTCAGAAGGAAGCTTCTCACCCGGACGGATCTTTCCGGAAAGAATGTCTGTTTTCATTTCTTCCATCAGTGTGTAATATTTTGCTTTTCCGTTTTCTGCCATAAGCTTCTCCCTTCGTTTGTATTATTCTTCCTTCAAACATCGGATGTAAAACGGATATTTATATTTTGATCTGTATTTATCCTGTTAATTTCATCTGTAATTATTCTATAACTTGTATATACATACGAACAAGTTGTTTTTATTATTTATCAAAAGTTTCATATAAAGAAAGACCGGAACACCCTCCCCATTCTGGTGTTCCGGCCTTTCTATGCCGCCTTGCTATATTTATTTCAAAGTTTTTGCTGCCTTCCGATCATTTCCTGCCTTAGCGGTACATCTTCATATAATCCCCATGTGCCTCGATCAGCTCATCACACATTGCCTGGATGTCTTTGATGTTCAGCTCTGCACCTGTGTGCGGGTCCATCATGGCTGCCTGATAGATTTTCTGGCGGTCTTTGGTCACTGCTGCCTCAATAGCAAGGAGCTGCGGGCTGACATTGGATGAGTTCATAGCTGCCAGCTGTGTAGGAAGCTTGCCCACTTTTACCGGATGTACACCGGTTCCGTCGATATAGCATGGAACCTCTACGCAGGCATCCGGCGGAAGGTTATCAATGTAACCGTTGTTAAGAACATTTCCACCGATCTTGTACGGTGTGTTTGTAACAACAGCCTCCATAATATAAGAAGCATACTCTTTACTTCTCTCATGGCCGATCTTGCCATCCTTGAGGATATCCTCGCGCTCTTTTTCCCAGCCCTCGATCTGTTTGATACATCTTCTCGGATATTCGTCAAGCGGAATATTGAACTCCTCGATCATCTCCGGATATTTGGATTTAATGAAGAACGGATTATACTCTGCATTGTGCTCACTGGACTCTGTGCAATAGTATCCAAGATGACGGATATACTCATAACGCACCATGTCCTCATGCTTCTCACCGGAGGTATTCTTCTCCTCGGCAATTCTGCGGATCTCTGGATACAGATCATTTCCGTCCTTATCGTGGATCTCAAGAAGTCACGCCATGTGGTTGATACCTGCGATCAGCTCAGTACGTCCCTCAATTTTGTCTTCCATTCCCATTCCCTCAAGAAGCTTCTGGGAACATACCTGTACGCTGTGGCAGAGACCTACCGTGCGAATCTTTGTGAAACGCTGCATATAGCCGGTAAGCATTGCCATAGGGTTGGAGTAGTTCAGGAACAGAGTGTTCGGGCAGACCTCTTCCATGTCGCGCGCAAATTCTTCCAGAACCGGAATGGTACGAAGTGCACGCATGATTCCGCCGATTCCCAGGGTATCTGCGATTGTCTGTTTGATGCCGTATTTCTTCGGAATTTCAAAGTCTGTTACGGTACATGGCTCATAGCCGCCTACCTGGATGGCATTAACTACGAAATCTGCATCTCGAAGTGCATCTTTACGGTTCTCTGCACCGAGATAGGTCTTGATCACTGCGCGGTCCTCGTTTACGTTGTGGTTGATGGCACTTAAGATAATTCTGGAATCCTCCAGTCTCTTCTCGTCAATATCATAAAGTGCGATCTCGCTCTCGCGAAGTGCCGGTGTACACATACAGTCACCAAGTACATTTCTTGCGAAAACCGTGCTTCCTGCTCCCATAAATGTAATTTTGATCATGTTCGTTCCTCCTGCCTGTCTTTTTGGATTTTTCTGTGACAGATTTTCTGTTCTTGGCAAAAATCCTGATTTTCTGCTGATTCTGCGGCGCAGCCCCGCTTCGTTATTATTATGGTTTTATGATACTACCGGAAGCATCTTTAAAATATGTACTTTGATGTCAATAATTGTTGTTTTGTTGCATGAAATACAAATGCCCGTTTACTGATACAGTTCAGAAATTTCCTATAAAACATATTTCCTATAAAATTTACTTCCATTCGTTTTTATGCTCTTTTATGTTTTCGGAACATTGCAAAGTAATTTTCCATAATGCAAAAACTCTCCATCCGATACCAGGATCATATATATCCTGATTCGGACAGAGAGTTGTTATTTTTTATCGCAAAGATCTGCCAGCAACAAAAGGTACTGCCAGTTATCAGGCCTCAGATTCCGTATAATCGCCCTTCTTTCCATTCACTACAAGTCTTCTCTTTTCTTCCTTGTATTCTCTCGGACTTCTTCCTGTTCTTGCCTTGAATACCTTGGAAAAAGCCAGCGGATCTCCATACCCTACTCTTGCAGCTACTTCACTGACCTGAATATCTCCGTTTTTCAGAAGAGTTTTCGCCTTCTCAATGCGAAGATTCATAAGATATTCCTGCGGCGAGCATCCGAGGCTTTTTTTAAACGAACTGGTAAGATAGCTCCGGTTGACGCCAATGCGGTCTGCCAGCTCATTGATCTTCAGCCGCTTGTCAAAGTTGGCTGCAATGTAATCCACTGCATGCTCCACATAAACGGAATTTGGATATCTGTGGGATGGAAGAAGCTTGCCTTCTCTCAGACATGCATCCCGGTTATCTGTGATCAGGTCAGAAAAAAGAAGCAGCAGAAGTCCGTTTCGTTTCAGCTCATTTTCAAAAACGAGCTTGTTGGTCCGTACCATTGCATCAATATACTTCGCAGCATTTTCCATGCAGTGGATCCTTCGGACCGGATTTTCCCGGCTAAAACCACTTACATGAATTACTTCCTCGGCAATCATTCCCTCAAATCCTACCCAGCGGTACGTCCAGGGATCGTCCATGTCTGCCTC
>ENA-OQKR01000882-OQKR01000882.1-human-gut-metagenome-genome-assembly--contig:-NODE-882-length-10733-cov-2.675655_pt1 | contig 10733 bp, 10 predicted proteins | sample MGYA00242803_ERZ504806 | MGnify/ENA primary metagenome ERZ504806 (study PRJEB26092, sample SAMD00036399) | human gut metagenome | host: Homo sapiens | study: EMG produced TPA metagenomics assembly of...
AAGATCAAAGTAGTCTAAAGTGCCTTCAGGAAGAAGAAGGCGATAACCGTTTAACTCCATAAGCTATGAATTTGGAGACAAAGATAACAATTTATAAATTTACCCCTCAGGTTTTTACATTGACCCTGTCAGGATGAACTTAGGGGAGAGATTATGAAATCAATGATTATCAATCATTATCAATCATTCAAGGTCTTATAATACTGAGCCTTCCTTATCACCAGTTTGCTTTCACCGGAAATTTGTTGCGGCACAATTGTGAAACGGATGCGCGTCAGCTTTTTCCGGTTCCAGGAGTGGATTAATTTCGGATCGGTCAGTTCGACGGTATCCGTTGCGGGCGATAAGAGCTTTTTATCGTATTCCACTCTGAACCTACCTGCCTCTCCTGTCAGCGTAATGTTTTTGTTGCGGTCGATTTCGACTTCGCAGCAGGTCATCAGGTTTAATACACTCGGTTCGTTGCATGCCGAAAGTTCCCATTTGTCGGTGATTGTGAAATCCCTTTTCCTGTGCAGCGTATAGTTGCGAATCCAGCTTTTTACATTTGCTTCCTGCGGATAGGCACGGGCAATGTCCACCTGGTAGGATACGGTTTTGGCGGTGGCTTTGTATTGCTGGCTGTGTGCGGCAAACTCCCGGCCGTTCTTCTGCGAGGTTCCGTTGATGAGGGGCAGGTTGTGATAATCGGACTGCATGGTCCATATCGTGTACCGCTCCGGTCCGAAGGTTTGTCGGGTATAAGTACCTACACCTGCATCGATAAGCACCGGTAGGGCATTGTAGTAAAGGATGCACGACCCCACATCGTTATGGTTATGACTTTCCTGATTGTTTCCGCCTTTCGCTGCGAAGAAGAAGCCGTCGCTTTTGCCTTCGGTGTCGCGTGCCACGCAGATTTGGGTGTCTTTAAACCAATAAGTGCCGGTTAGCGGTTCGCCTTGCGGATGGCCGACGATGTCTTTGTACATAAAAAGCTCGTCCAATGCAGAAGCGAAGTATCCGTTTACCCCGTCCTTGAAACTTTGGTTTTGCTGTGCCATGAATGAGGCAAATTTCATCATGGCGGGGTCTCCGGTCAGTTCGCCGTACCGGTAGAGGATACCCGGGCTTGGACTTACTTTGGGTGCGGAGTCGGCGAAGTTTACAAAATAGTTGCCGCCGATGTGTACCCGGTAAATGTATTGCGCCATATTGCGCAGGAGGGGAGCGTTGAATATGTTCACCTTGTTTCCGGTTACTTTAGCCAGCAAATCCAGAAACTTCAGGGCATAGCCGGAAGCCCCGCTCCAATAGGTGGGACCCTCGTCGCAGGCTCCGTCCTCGTGATACATGCTGAAAAAGAAATCAGTGGATTTCATCAGCTTCCAGACTCCTTGCCGTACACGTTCTGGGTCTTTCTCTATCAGCATCAGGGCTTGCAGCACGTTGTAGTTAATCCACGGATTCCAGTTATTTACCTGCTGGCCGCCGAATCCCATCCACCAGTAATCATCCCGTGCGAAGTAGGGGTTTATCAGGTTTCTGTTGACTTCCTCGATAATCCGTTCGTTAATCAGCGGGCTTACCTTGTCGAATTCGTCTTTCAGGAAATAGTAAGTCCATGCCATTTGCGCGCCGATGTCGGCCACTACCAGTTCGATGGTCGGTTCATGCCTGTCGGGCAGTCCGGAGCGGTCTTTCTGAAAGCCGAGATGTGCCGAGTGTATCCAGGACGTCTCGCACAGAAACCATACACCGTCTATGATGGCATCCATAAATCTGCCTTGTCCCTCTACCAGTTCTGCGAGGGTCAAGGCTTGCAGGGCTTTGTGGTTGGCGCGTCCGGTGCGGATTTCGCCGGTACGCTTAAAGGCAAGGTAGTCGGAGGCAAGATCCGGTTTCCATTCGTGTTTCAGGGCGCGTTCGCCGTTCCTGATGATAAGCTCCCTCATTTCGGGGGCTGTTTTCTCTTTCCAGGATTTCCGGTCGGTATAGGCGGGATAGTCCACCCAGCTTTGCCGGTAGCGGAGTACATTGCCCAATTCCTCATAAGAAACGGTCTGCTCAAGAAGATGCCTTTCGGTTGCGTGGGCGGGAAAATTGATACAGACAGTTGCGATACATACTGAACTTGCCAGTAACAGGCTTTTTATTTTTGACATTTGCGGAATGTATTCTTTACCCTTTATTTTTCAAATCGATGTATCTTTTTAATGCTTCCATATAGTAGTAATCCGCGTAGTTCAGCGGTACGTCTATTTCAGAGCCATGCGGCAGTGAGCCGGTGGAATGCATCAGCACGTAACCTTGATTGCTGCCTTTGGCTGCCAGATATTTCGGACCGGACAAGTTTTTTCAGGATTGTTTCGGCATAGTCGGAATATTTTTTGCCGTCGGGTGCAAATGTGCTGAGCTCCAGGAAAGCCGATGCCGTGACAGCCGCGGCAGACGCATCACGCGGAGTCTTTTCACCTGCCGGGGCATCATAGTCCCAGTAGGAATCAGGTCGTCCGTCTTTACACGTTCCATAATCATGTCTGCAATGTGAACGGCTTCCTGCAGGAAAGCCGTGTCCCGGGTTTCGCGATAGCAGGAAGTGTAGCCGTATACTCCCCACGCTTGGCCGCGCGACCAGGCCGATTCTGCATTTTTACCCTGGTGTGTCTGTTTGATTTCCACGCTTCCGTCATTGTTATAGCTGACCACGTGATAGGAGGTGTAGTCCGGACGGAAGTGGTTTTTCATAGTGGTTTGTGCATGCTTTACAGCCACATTCTTATACTTCTCATCTCCTGTCAGCTTATATACGTTGAACAGCAGGTCCAGGTTCATCATATTGTCAATGATTACGGGGAAGTTCCACGCACCGAAGTCCCATGAGCGTATACAACCGATTTCCGGGTTGAAACGGGCGCACAGATTATCCGCTGTTTCTACGAGTACGGCTTTAATGGTGTCGTTAGGGGCGAGGCGGGAGGGCATTGCCATAGCTGCAATTCATCATGAAGCCCACGTCATGGGTACCTTTCAGCTCACGTATCGGATTCAGGATGTTGGTATATTCGATGGCACGTTTTTTCAACTCTTCATCGCCGGTCAGTTCATAGGCATACCAAAGGCTTCCGGGGAAGAATCCGCTGGTCCAGTCGGCAATGCCGCAAAGCCGTTTTTGTCCTAATTGCAGGGCTTCGGGGTTGGGGTGTAAAGAGTCGATGTATGCTTTGTTCTCGCGCTGCAGCTGAGTATCAAGAAAGTTTACATCATAGCCGGAATATATGGAACGTGGGAACTTGCTTGTTCCGGAGAGTTCCTCGGCGGTTGATTTCAACTGATAGGAAGCGGCATCGAGTGCGTTGCTTATCCAGGCTTCTTTCTGGACCGGAGTGTTTTTGCAGCCTGTCATGCCTATGAGCAGAGCGGTTGCAAGCAACAGAGAGTTTCTTTTCATGTCAGTAAGTATTTAGTGATTTTTGTTCACCGGCAAAAATATGGATATTCGTGAAATATCCTGTGCAGGATTGTTGAAAGGTGTTTGGGTGTAGTTTAAAGGTATGTTACTTTTGTCGAATACTGTTTTAATTCTGTATTTTCTTGGGTGAAAGCATTGCATTTACCTTTTCAGGCTTTTTACCTGAAAGCCTGTAAATAGTGTGTGGTTTTCCAATAGGCGGAGTCCGAAATATCCGTCTCCCTCATTCGTTTTAACCGGCAGTCGGAACAACTCCTCGCCGTTGACACTGTAAGTTGTGATTCCTTTTTCCACACGGATTTTGATGTCGTACCATTTATTGGGAATCAGCAAGTGCGCCTTGTCCGTATATTCTTTGATTACGGGGCGGGCTATGGCATCACTGGTATCCGCCGCTTTGGCAAAGTACTGGCGGAAGCGGGTAGTGGAGTTGTGGTTTCCGCCATATCCCACATAAAACAGGCTTAGTGTTTTATAACGTTGGAAAATTCCGTTTCGCCATTCGCTGCGTGCGAAGAGATTGTCGGGGTATTCCGGGTCATTGGCGCCCCAAAAGCAGTTCAGGTCGCTAAGACGGTCGTATTTTCCGCCTTGCATCAGCATCTTCACACGATAGCCGATTTCATAATCACCGGTAAGGCGTTGGTTGTACCAAAGTGTAAGACCGTCGGGTGCGGTAATTTCCAGCGTATCGCTTGATACAAGGATTTTTACTTTTCCGGAGTGGTCTTCGATGGTCCAGTTCTTTAAAACGACCTGTGCCTGAACCGCGAAAGGAAGTAACATCAGTACACTTCCCAATAGCAATTTGTGAAAGGTAGCTTTTTGTCATAAATATTACTTTAGTTTACAGTTGATATTCTGATAGTAGTTTTTGCTGTTGTGGCAAAGGTAACCAAATATTTATAAAGTAGAGTCCGGTTGTGTTGGAAGGATTTTATGTGTTATATTTTATTGTGCATTGCATTGGATAGGTTGTTTTTATCTGCAATAGTAAAAACGGATATTTGGTTATCACTCATCACTTGCGTGATAATGTATTGAATAATAGTGTTTTATTGCATGCCGATAACAGTTTTTGTGGTGATGACCAAATTCCGGTCATCACCACGAAAAGTAAAATATCAGGATTTTATAATTCGATATACAACTCCTTTTTGGGTATGCCTGCTTTCCAGGTTATTCTTCTTCAAGATACGCCCGAAATGCTTTGCGTGCCCGTCTGTCAGCTTTATGTCACTGTTTTTTTGCATGCAGAATTTCCAAAATCTGTATCGGCGACATCCACTCTCCCTCTTCCCCTTCTTGCGGTAAACGGAAATGACAATGGAACAACTGCTCAATCGGACTGATTTGCTCGAATTCCCGGTTATTTTCTTTCAGAACGGCTTCATCCTTGTCATTAAACCAGTATCTTTCGCCGCTGCGTATCGCTTGCATGGCTTGTGCATACAACTGGCGGTAGTTTATCGTCACGTTCGTATCAATGGGGGCAGTCACTTCCACGCATACAAAACGGCGGCTGCCACTGCTGTCCGTCAGCAAGTCTTTGTGGTTGCTCGTCCCGATGAACGAAGCGTAGCGCCTTATCTCCTGAATGCTGCTTCCGTAGGGCTTGCGCAGGTTGGCAACGGGTTTTTGCAGAAGGTGTTTCAGAAAGCCTTGCTGATGGATGCTCACCTGGTCGAACTCATCGATGTTCACCAGCAGAAAACGTCCCAGGTACATTTCCGCATCACGTTTGCTGCCAAAATCCAGACTGTCGGTATAGCCGAAGCGGAGTTCGGGAGGAAGGATTATACGGCAGAAGGTGGACTTGCGGTAACCCTGTGCACCTATCAGCAGCGGTGATGTGCTGTTGGCGTGCATCCTGTTGCCCAGTCCGCGCCAATGCGCCACCATGTTCAGAAACCAACGGTAGAACAGCTCACGCCAATATGGATTGTTGCAGGGTACAAGTCCGGCAAGCGCACGGATGCGGTCTTTGCCGTCCCAACGGCCTACGCCGCACAGGTATTCTTCCACCGGATTGTACAGCGGCACGCGGTTAGAGGTCAGGTAGCGGTTTACGTCTCTGTCCCACACACGCAATCCCTCTTGCAGGGCATCCATGGCCACGCTGTTGCGCGCTCGCTGGTCCATTACATGAAAATGAAGTGGATGGAGTCGCGTTGGCGGTATTCCAAATCACCCATCAGCTGGTTGTACCGGAATTCGTAACGGCGTTCCATGAACTCGTTCAGTTTCAGCATCGTGTCCTGTTCGGGAGTCAGCACGGATTTTCTGCCGAATCCCCGGCACTCGCGGTAGAGATTGTGCAGTGCGGTACGCACCGTCTGTTCGTCTGCCTGCCGTCGGTAGTGCATCATTACCTGCCGGACGGCTTCTTCTTCGGGGATGCCGCTTTTGAAGCATTGCTCGCCTATGGGGATGAGCAGCGGGTGAAAATCATCCCGGTCGCGCTGCCAGTCTTCCACCTCGTCCAGCGCACGGCCCAGGGCTGCCTCAAACAGCAGAGTGAAAGTCTGCGAGGAGTCGAATCCCGGCTGCAACCGCTTTAAAGGGTTGTTTTCCGCCAATTTTCGTTGGTTGAATGTCCGCTCGCCGGGCATCGTCACGGGTTGTTCGAGACAGAAAGGCACGGCATCGGGAGCAAAGTAAGGCGTTTCGTCCAGCGTCATGCGGAAAGTATCGGCAGGCGAGGGTTCTTTCAACGTTACGGGAAACGGAAGCAGGGGTTGGTAACATTGTACCGCCATGCGGTAGGCATGCGCATGGAACAGGCTGATTTCTTCTTCCCGCTGCGGAAGTTTGCCGTTCGGTAAGGCAAACAGCGCCCATATCTTTACGCTCCGTCCGCTGCTTCCTGCGAAAGCTGCATAGGTTTGGGGAAGGAGTGCCGCCTGTTCTTTCACCAGTTCCGCTTCGGACATGCCGGACAGACCGCTCACTTCCAGCAGTACAATACCGTTGTAGCGTTTCATCCGCCGTTCGCCCTCGCGGCTGCGTCCGTACTCCATAGCGGGGCATATGCGGGGAAGCTTGTCGATATGTCCGTAGGTTCCGCTGCTGCCATGGCTTGTATATTCGAGCATGGTGCGTAATGCACTGATATGTCCGGGCTTGGTTTCCGACTTGATTCTGGTAATAAATGCGGCTGTATCGCAGGTGCTGATACTTTCCGTGCCCGCGTCACGGTTTTCCTTGATAAAGGTTATTCTCATCCGGTGTTGGTTGTTTGGAAAAATTTAGTGGAGATAAGAGCGTTTCTCTTAGACTCTGCAAGATACGCATAAAACGGGCCGGAAGCAAGCAAATCCGTCCTTTTGTTTTAAGATTTTTGCCAGCATTTATCTCCGGAAATAAATGGAAATAATTGGAAAACAAACCGTTGAAAACTTGACTTTTCCTAATGGATTTTGTATCTTTACAAGGTGTAAAACCCCGTTTTGCAATTGCGGGCCGAAGAGCCTTCATATGCGGGCCCCACAGCCCGCAGCCGGCAACCGCCGGGCCTGCAACTGCAAAACGGGGTTTTACTGTAAGCATAATGGCATTTTGCATGGTCCGGACAAATAAAAACAACGAAGCAAAGCGTTGTTTATCTTCCAGCTTTTCCCGAACGGACCGCGGAGAATATCCGAATTTATGCGGCCGAATGGCGTAAGCTACCGATACAACAGGATTTTCAATTATTACATAACTAAAAAAACAGAACGACAATGGCAGCAGAGTATGATTTCCAGAGAAAGCCCAACCCGAAAGGAGACGGCGAATTACAACCCATGTATCCCCGCATCGTGAACAAGGGGACTATCACCGGCAAACGTCTGGTCAGCGATATTTCACAGGCAACCAGTTTTACTCCCGGAGACGTAGAGGGAGTGCTTGCGGCACTGGAAAGCCGCATTTCCTATTACCTTTCCGAAGGGCATCATGTACAGTTGGGCAATATGGGGTATTTCTCGGCGGGACTGACAGCGCGTCCCGTCATGGACAAGAAGGAAATCCATGCGCAGACGATATTTTTCGGTAAGGTGCATTTCCGCGTATCGCCCGGCTTCCGGAAACAGTGTGCCGGATTTGTGGAACGTGTAAGGGCAGGGTATGGCTTCCGGCACAGTGAGGACATCAGCGGTGCGGAACGTTACCGCAGACTGTGCGCGTTTTTGGATGCAAATCCGTTCATTACGCGCAAGGATTACAGCGGAATTACGGGACTTTTGAAGAACAAGGCGTTGAATGACCTCAATTTACTGGTGGAGAAAGGTATTTTAACAACATTGGGACAAGGGTCGCATAAAGTGTATGTAAGGGCTGTAAATCAGTGTGTTGCAGAGTAAGATATAACGGAATGTACCTTAAAAACAGTGACGACCGGATATTGGTCGTCACTGTTATAATGTTCTTTTTACTACGTCAATTGTCCTATAATCAGTAGGTTAATGTAGGTAGTGATGAGTGATGACAAATATTCATAATCTAACTAAAGAATTTAAATAGCGCTTAGTAGTAGATGTACTTTTCCCTATCAATTTAGCTATCTTAGACGAATTAAGTCCCGGATATTGATTGATGATATCTAAGACTTCCTGCTCTTTGGAATTTACAGTATCATTTACGGTATCATTTACAGTATCATTTGTTCTATATAACTTCATCAAGCTTTATTTTATTTGTCTTTAACCGTATCATTGGGCTATATTCCCAAATTGCCTTTTGCAAAATTAGTGATATTGGATAACGGAACAAATAAAAAAAATAAGCGATTTTTCCTTATCAATCAAGCTATTATCTCTGTCTTACAAGGACGATTCTTTGGATGTTTTTCATACGGAATCTATGATAGTAATAACAATTTGTTTTTGTGTTTGCTAAATTAGGTTCTTTCCCGCTCAATCGCTTTTTAGTGTGTGTTGTAATTCTACAGTATCGTTGATTTGGCTTTTAGTTCTGTTCAGTTTTCTTATATTTTTGTAGAAAAAGTATGGGACAGGTATATAAAAACAGCCTGGGATTACGCTGAATACGTAAACCCAGGCTGTTTTTACGGGTATTTGCGGGGGCTTGCTTACCGATTGTTTTTCATTCCGCTAAAGCCGCCCTTCTATTTCAGTCCGAAATAATTTTCTCCTTCTCCGCCGACAGGACTTATGACGGGAATATTCCCCCCTGCGGCAGTCAGGATTACGCTTTCTCCTTTCTTTAAATCCAATAGGTACTCACCCTCTTTTTGCAGGGTCAATGTGGCATTGCCTGCCTTTACAACCGGATTTGCCATATCGGTGCGTAGGATACACGGTTCTCCGGCAAGGTTTTTGATACGGATGAAGCTTGTCTTTCCGCCTTTCCGCACAGCGGATACGAGGAAAGCGCCTTCGGTTCTCAGGTCCTTGAACTGTACATCTTTCCATTGGGAAGGTACGGCAGGGAACACACGTATCTTTCCGCCCCAGCTTTGCAGCAGCATATCGTGTATGCACTGTGCGCCCGACAACGGGGTCTCGATAACCGGTCCGCTTTCCATGTACATGGTGTTGGGGTGCAGGGGTGCGGGGCAAACAGGCCGTTGAGTTTCTCCAGCGCCTTGTCGCCCTGCCGAATGCAGCATACAGCGAAGAAGCCCCCGTATAAGTATACCCGAGGATATTGCCCGGCAGGCTGTGCCAATGCTCTACGGATTTTTCCATAAGCTCCTTGCTGCCGTTCTGCTCGGCATTCAACAGGTAGAGCGGATAGAACATCAGCAGGTGCGAGTAGTGGCGGTGCGAGCGGCTGAAAGGTACATCCTTGCCTATCATCATGCCGTTTTCGTCCTGCGGGTAGTCGGTCAGGTATTCTGCAACTTGTTTCCAGCGGGGTATCAGCTCGTCATCGACAGATAGAATCCTGCTTGCCTCGAGCAATGTATTGCATCCCCAGCGCAACAGGGCGATGTCGTAGTTGCAGTCTTCGGCAGTACCGTACTCCGGAGAATAGGTTCTTTTCAAATGAAGCTTGCCCGATTTGTCTTCTGTCTAGGAAAGGCAGATAGAAATTGACGGCCCGTCTCAGTGTAGGGTACAGGGTATTCCTCAATATCGATTCGTCCATGCTGAAGCGGTATTGCAGCCAGAGGTTATGGCAAATCCACGTCAGGTTGCCTACCTGGGCTTTCTTTTCGGTTCCGGGAACATTCACTGTTGCCCCCGTCAGGGTAAAGTCGGTGGCTACGGGCAGTGCGGCGGCATCTTTCCGGTAGGGTTCGGGAACGTTGTTTATCAGATTGTCCAGATTGTTTCCTATCGCGTCCACCAGCGGCATGCCCAGTTCCAGCCGGTTGGATGGGTATACGGACCAGTAGCTCAGTTGCACATTCAGGTTCCACCAGGCATTGGGCCAGGGAGTCAGCACTTGCCAGGGACCGCTGTTGTCGAGCAGTCCGCCGCCGGTGCGGGTGGCCGATGCCAGCTTGTACATCTGAGCCCAGTAGAAATTCTCCATCTTCTTGTCGGGAAGGCTCACGAAACTTTGTGGATAGTAGTTATGCCACCATTCCCGGTGTGCTTTCCGGAGCACGGGCAGGTCGGCTTCCTGCAGGCTTGTCAGTGCCGTTTCCGCCTTTTGCAAAGCCTCTGTTCCGGGAAAGGAATGTGCATTGCTTACGATAAGCGTGCTTGTATTCTCTTTCCTTATCTCTTTCCAGGCTGTGGCAGTACCGCCGCCGGCAAGCAGGGGCTGCCAGCAGAGGTTCAGCCCATTGCGTGCGGACAGTTGCGGGGCGGGATTGGACACATAGCTTTTTGAGGTGGTCTTGTTACCCTTCCGGATTGCATTCAACTGTCTCGGCGAATCCGTGTTTTCCGGATAGAATTTCCAGGTGAACTCCTTTTCGCCTGCCGTAGCTTCGGTTTCGACCAGGATATAGGGACTCTCGGAAGTGACACAGGCTCTCAGCTTTATCGCTCCCCGGGTGGTACGGATACACCCGATGGTTTCAGCGTTCCATAAGTCCAGCCTCAGGTCGCCGGATTTTATTTCTCCCACGGGATGCAGGAGAAAATAACCGATAAGCAGCCGGCCTCTTCCATAGATGCTCGCATCGTCTGTGCGGTGGTCGTGTACCATACTGTTGCCTACATCTACCCGTATGGCGTTTTTTCCGGGTTCTTTGCAGATATAGGAACCCATGCTGCCGTTTCCCATGAAGGGGGCTTCGTACCAGGTTTGGGGCAGGCGGGTCCAGGTCATGTCCTGCCGGGACATGAAACTTTTCCAGTCTGTCTGGCTGTAACAGCCGGCT
>ENA-OQKR01000886-OQKR01000886.1-human-gut-metagenome-genome-assembly--contig:-NODE-886-length-10696-cov-2.106254_pt1 | contig 10696 bp, 11 predicted proteins | sample MGYA00242803_ERZ504806 | MGnify/ENA primary metagenome ERZ504806 (study PRJEB26092, sample SAMD00036399) | human gut metagenome | host: Homo sapiens | study: EMG produced TPA metagenomics assembly of...
GGCAGGAATATCTCGAATAACATAAGAACGTTCATCTGGTAAGCGACGTAAACGTATACTCCACCAAATCTCTGAACCAAAGGTAGATTCCTCTCCCTCTACCGTCAAGCTATATCTAACGGTATCATCTTCATTCAGGGAAAGCCCTTCTAAAAATAAACCACCAAAAGAGTGACCTCGCTCTTGGCCTTGAGAGGATTCTTGTTCCTCTTCCAGTTCTGCCAAGAGACGCTGGCCTTCTTTATCATTTTTTAGATAATACTCAACCGCTGCCAAATGGGGACAATAGCCTTTTTGAGCGAAATAATCACAGTCACACGTGATTTCAGAATCATTGAGTGCATAAATTAAATGATGTTGGTCAACTGTTGTATCCAACTGAGTTTCTGAGACCTGATGAATGGTAATGAGATCCTTTTCAAAAAGTTCAATACCCTCATTACGGACTCTACCCGGCATCAATTTTGCCATAGTATTCACCCCTATCTTATCCCTCTATTATAGCACAAAATCCTTATAAACTAGGCCTTCACCAAGATAAAACAAAAAACACTCCCTAGGGAGTGTCGCAGATTATTATTAATAATCAAGTTTATCTGAGTGACCTGAACCATTACCAACATAGTAACCTGTCTTACAGTTGATACTGAAGAGGTAAGTTCCATCTGGAAGGTACAAGTTGTAGTAACCATTACCATTGATGATGTTAACTGGTTCCAGGATGAAGTTATCTCCTGAGAAGTAACCACGTGAGTGTGATGTTTCAATAATCTTATCAAGAACACCATCAGCCCAAGTCCAAGCTGGGTTACTTGTATCTGCTACTACATTTGCATTATAAGGCACACGTGAGCGGTCACGTTGAAGGATTGATGGGTTATAATTTGTGATTCCGCGTGTTACAACTGTTGAAGCTGCAGCTGAGCCACCAGTAGTTCCTCCAGTCGCACCAGTTGAACCAGTTGCACCTGAGTTAGCTGATCCATTTTGCGCTCCAGAAGTATTTGATGCGGCCGCACCACCACCAGTAGAAGCTGCTCCAGACGTGTTATCACCTGAAGGTGCAGCAGGACTAGCAGTATTGGCGCTATCAGCAGCTGTCGCTGCAGATGTTGCGCTCGCAGCCTTAGCTTTTTCTTCAAGCTGAGTCTTACCACCCTTAATCGCTTCTTGGATAGTGCTATCAAGACTCGCATTTCCAGTTGTTGTTACACTTTCTGGCAGATTATTAAAGTTGGCATCGGATTTAACAGCGATAGAGGCATTATAGCTACCATCTACCAGAGCATCTGACTCAAACTGACTGTTAATCTTTTGTACAGCTTCAATTTGTTTCTTCAAGTTATCATATTTTTTCTTAGCTGCATCATAATACTTGGTTTTCTCCAATTTCTTGAGCAGTTTTTCCAAATCTGATAGCTTACCAAATTGATCATTAGCGAGTTTTGTTTGCTCGTCATCTGTGAAGAAATTCTTATACATTTCTTCGAAGGCCTTATTATCAGCAGCTGCCGTGTCCTTGCTTGATGATGATGTCACTGCTGAAGAAGCTGTGCTTGTTGGTTTTGCTGATTGGCTATGTGTTCCTTTATAAAGAGCATAGCTACCACCAATAATAGCTAAAGCAAGAACTGCTAGAGCACCGATAACAACACCTTTACGACGGTAAACTGGAATATCACCATCAAAGGCACTCTTATACGATGGTGAAATAGACTCTGAAGAGATTCTGTCTTCTGCAGATGGGCGATTAACTGCCATAGACACTTTTGGTGTTGTCTTTTCTTCGTCAGCTTTTGCTCCAGTTACCCCTGCCACTGTTGAGGCAATAGCCGCCAAATCGATAGTGTCTGAGATAACAACATCATCCAACAATGGTTTTGAAGCTTGCGGCTCAGTATCGTCAATATTGGCAACAACAGGATTTTGTGGTTCTGGATCATCGATGTTAGCAATCAAAGGATTGTTATCATCAATATTATCTACCAATGCATCGTTATAGGCTGGCGTTGGCTGATTAGTTGAAGTAGCTGAATCTGCAAGTGCATCACCAAGGTCAAATTTTTCTGTTTCTGACGTGATGAAACGATCAGCATTCGTTGACGTAATGATAACTTCAGAACTTTGACTTTCTGGTTCTGCAATAACCTCAGGTTCAACAGGAGCATTTGGCAACTGCTTGTCAATATGAGATTGAGTTTCATCAACCTTGTTATCTGTAGCACCAAAACCAAATGTGACCGGCGTTACTTCTTCAGTAGCTGCTGTTGAGTTGATTGACTCATTAGCCATTGATTGACCAATCAAACCTGAATCTGCAAACTCCTGACGTTGCTTTTGAATAAAAGCATCCAAAGGTGATGTGTCGCCATCAGCTTCAATTTTCTTTGAAAAATTTTTGTGAGGCAACTTCTTCGCGGTGTTGCTTGATATACTTATCCAAAATGCTATCTGTTTCTGTTACACCAGCATTAATCTCAGCTTCTTTGCGGACAGCCTCACCGACTGTCATTTCCTTGGCATCTTGGAAATCTAGCTCTTGGCTACCTTCATAGCCATTTTGTGTTTTATCTTCTGACACGTTTAATTTACCTTTCTAGCCTCAGAACGGCGAACACGCTCACCAAAATATTGATACAAATCAACACGAAGTGTCCCGTTATAAAGCTTACGTTTTTTATCGGCTTTCATACCGTATTTGCTTTCAAATTGTTCATCGCTGGTCAAGATAAACTTGCTCCAAGTTTTAAGTGGCGCAAAAGTTTGACCCATTTCATTATACAAGATATCCACAGCCTTGTCATCCAACAAACGCTCACCATAAGGAGGGTTTGAAATAATGACACCATTGATTTTATCTGTTTTCAGGTCCTGTAAACGCATTTGTTTCAATTTAATAACATCTTCAAGACCTGCCTCACGAGCATTGGCTTTTGCAATCTCAACCATACGGCCATCAATATCACAACCCATAATATCTAATTCAATATCATAATTCGCCTTGCTATCTGCTTCATCACGTACCAACTGTACTAAATCTTTATCCACCCAATTCCATGCTTCAAAGGCAAAATCACGATTAAATCCTGGCGCAATATTCATACCAATCATTGCAGCCTCAATACAGAAGGTCCCTGAACCACAAGTTGGGTCAATCAACGGTTTATCCGGATACCAGTTACTAAGTTCAAGAATAGCAGCCGCCATATTTTCTTTAATCGGTGCCCCACCTTTATCAGTACGGTAGCCACGCTTAAAGAGACTAGCACCTGTGGTATCAATCAAAACGGTAGCCTTATCCTTTAAAATAGAAACTTCAATCTTAAATTCCGCTCCTGTTTCTTGAAGAGGCACTCCTTCTGGACGGTGGAAATACTTCTGCAATTTCTTCACGACAGCTTTTTTTGAAATTGCCTGAACAGATGGCTCATTATGAAGCTTTGATTTAACACATTTAGCCTTAGCAATTGGGAACTTTGCACCTAGCGGAAGATAATTTTCCCAGTCTAAAGCAAAAACTCCCTGAAAGAGTTCCTCAAAGGTACGTGCTGGAAATTCACCCACTACAATCTTGATACGGTCTGCTGCTCTCAACCAAAGGTTAGTTTCAGCTATTGCACGAACATCGCCTTGGAAACGCACCTTACCATTTTCAACCTGAGTGTCATAACCTAACTCACGCAATTCACGTCCAACCACAGCCTCAAGACCTGCTGCAGCAGTTGCTACTAATGTAAATGTTTCTTTCATTGTCATCCTTTTATCTCATTGTTACGCGTACAAACTTTCTTAACCGATAGCTTATTACCCACTCTTTTCTTTAAATATAAAAGAGAGAATTCTTGCTAAAAGAAGGCTGAGACATGTGTCCCAGCCTCACCTATATGCAATTTTCTATAAGCCATGTTTTGTTCCAGAAGTGACTAGGTACCACTTCCTTCGATAATCATCTGTCTACTGCAAAGCAGTCAGGATGGTCCGTTCGTTTCCAGCCATCCCATGCCCCTACCAAAGTTTGGTTGCTAGCTTGAGGGGTTTACCGCGTTCCACTTTTTAGGTTTCCCTAAAAAACTCCGTCACTGTGGCACTTTCAGAGCTACTAAAACCTATCCGAAGACTTAGCCAGTTCACTCGCCGTAACTTGAAAATCAAGTCCCTAGGCTTATTAATTCACCTAGCACAAACACTACTGGCATCACAGCCAGTGCTAGCATGGACTTTCCTCATGGAAGACTAGCAACCATGCGATTATCCAAAAATTGCACAAACCAGTTTTATTCGACGATTTGTTTTCCAAAGACCTCTTTCTCCAAACGACTGACACGTTTTAAGATATCATAGTTTGAAGCCGAGCAACATTAGCATTCGCACGTGATGGCTCACTTGTCGCACTCGCGTATGCTGGGCGACTAGCAGGAGCTGATGAAGTCTTAGCCTTCAGTTTTGCATTTTCTTCTTGCAATTCCTTAACCAAAGCAATATAGACACCGTAATCTTTGATTACATCGTCTAGAAACTCATCAACTTCTTTTTTATCGTATCCACGCATGCTTGTTTTAAATTCTTGTTCGTAGATTTTCTTGGGCGTTAAATTAATCTTAGCCATTTTTATTCTCCAATACTTGTCTTATCTAACTTACTAATACTTTACTGTCTAATGTTTTTATGATACAGAAAAAAAGATAAAAATGCAAGTTTAAAATTCAATTATATCCTATTCCGACATGACTTCATTGAGGTCATCAAAAGTCAGTCTAGATACGGAATAACCCCTTGCTTCTAACATCATACCGTAAAAATATTTCAGATTTGTTTCATTTTCAGGTTCATAAAATAAATAAGCCTGATCTGTATTGTCAATGAGAAACTGATTAAATTGTTTAAACTGTGCTGGAGATTGGTAAGCGGGGAAGCTGTACTTGACAAAATCAACCTGCTTAAAGGCTGCTAGTTTTGTTTGATTCGCTTCGTTCCAATTCTGACCATGCGTTTCAAAAGGGAAGAGGGTCGCTAACTTCAAAGGATAGTCTTTTTGAAGTTCTTTGGCTACTTCTAGTGCCCAAAATTCAAAACCGAGGTTCCCAGTAAAAATCATCCAATCCACACCATCATCCAAGAAACGCTTCAAATCACGTTTTATTGCTTTCTTGATAATGGTTACTTTAGGGTCCTTGTCTTTAAAAATACCGAGTTCAAAGCTCTTATAGCCAGTTACCAGTAGTGATGTCATTTGTTGTTTTCCTCGTTCATTTTATGGTATAATGAAATAGTCTTTATGCATATCTTATAAAGAAGAAGGGAAAGAAATGGTAAACTATCCCCATCAGATATCTCGTAAGATAGCACAAGTACGTCCTAAAAAATCAAATAGAGTTGACTTTGCCAATCGGGGGATGAGCTTTGAATCTGCTATTAACGCGACTAATGATTACTATTTGTCGCGTGGTTTAGCCGTTATTCATAAAAACCTACCCCTGTTCAAATTGTCAAAGTCGATTATCCCAAACGCTCACGGGCGAAGATTGTAGAAGCTTACTTTAGACAAGCTTCTACTACCGACTACTCCGGCGTTTACAAAGGATACTACATTGATTTTGAAGCCAAAGAGACACGACAAAAGACATCCATGCCTATGAAAAACTTTCATGCGCATCAAATTGAGCACATGTCTCAGGTCATCAGTCAAGATGGGATCTGCTTCGTGCTACTTCACTTCTCGACGCTTAAGGAAACCTACCTTCTGCCTGCCAAAGACTTAATCGCTTTTTATCAAATTGATAAAGGGACGAAATCAATGCCTCTTGATTATATCAAAAAAAGAGGCTATGCAATTACAGAAGCAGCTTATCCTCAAGTTCCTTATTTAGAAATCATTGAAAAATTATTAGGTGGTAACACATAATGGCTAAATTTAATTTCAGCAACTTTAAAGAATCACTTAACGGTTTGACTAAACGTGCTAAAAACATCAAGGTCAAGCGTTCAGATTCTTCTCGCTATAGCAAAGGAAAACGCTCTGCCGCTTCAGACCAAAGTTTGGGCTGGCGTATTGCAAAATACGGATTTATTTGGACTGCTCACTTTCTTTGTAGTCTGTGTCATCGCTGGTGGTAGCCTCTTTGCCTACTATGTTAGCAGTGTTCCTAAACTTACCGAGAACAAACTGCAATCAACAAACTCAAGTAAGATTTACGATGCTAACGGTAGTCTTATTGCCGACTTGGGAGCTGAGAAGCGTGAGAGTGCATCAACAGATGAAATTCCAACAACTCTAGTTAATGCCATCACCTCCTATCGAGGATAAACGTTTCTTCACACACCGTGGGATTGACGTCTACCGTATCATGGGGGCAGCTGTTAATAACCTTCGTCGTAGCAGTACCCAAGGGGGGTCTACACTCGACCAACAGTTGATTAAGTTGGCTTACTTCTCAACTAACACTTCTGACCAAACCCTTAAACGTAAGTCACAAGAAATCTGGTTGTCACTCCAAATGGAGCGTCAATTCACTAAACAAGAAATCTTGACCTTCTATATTAATAAGGTTTATATGGGTAATGGTTACTACGGTATGAAGACTGCAGCCAAATCTTACTTTGGTAAGGACTTGAGCGACCTCTCTGTTGCCCAAGCAGCTCTTCTTGCTGGTATTCCACAAGCACCAACACAATATGACCCTTATGCTAATCCAGATGCTGCCAAAGAGCGTCGTAACACTGTTCTTAGTGAAATGTATGAAGACAAAAACATTTCTAAAGAAGAGTACGAACAAGCTAAAGCAACTGATGTATCAGATGGACTTCTTCCACTTACGAAGAAAGCTAGCTATGAGCTATACTTAGATAACTACATCAAACAAGTTATTGAACAAGTATCTACTGATGCCAATGCTGATATCTACTCAGCAGGTCTCGATGTCTACACTAACCTTAACCCAGATATTCAAAAATATATCTGGAACGTCTATAATACTAACGACTACGTATACTATCCAAACGATAGTCTCCAAGTTGCTTCTACTATTATTGATGTTACTAATGGTCGTGTCGTTGCCCAATTGGGATCACGTCACCAAGACGAAAACGTTGCACTTGGTACCAACCAAGCTGTTCAAACAGACCGTGACTGGGGTTCTACAATGAAACCAATCACTGACTATGCTCCTGCTATTGAAAAAGGTGTTTATACAAACACTGGTACGACTGTTTACGATAATCCTTACAATTTCCCAGGTTCTTCAACACCAGTTTACAACTGGGACCGTAAGTATTACGGAAGCATTTCATTGACTTATGCGCTTCAACAGTCACGTAACGTTACAGCCGTTAAAGCTCTCCAAGCTGCTGGTTTGGAATATGCACAATCCTTCTTGAAAGATTTGGGTATCGAGTATCCAGAAATGTACTACTCAAATGCCATCTCATCTTCAACATCATCATCAGATTCTAAGTATGGTGCATCAAGTGAGAAGATGGCCGTAGCTTATGCAGCCTTTGCAAATGGTGGTACTTACTATAAACCATCTTACATTAAATCAATCAAGTTTGAAGACGGTTCAACTAAATCATTTGATTCTAAAGGTGTCGAAGCCATGTCACCACAAACAGCCTACATGATGTCAAGTATGTTGAAACAAGTATTGACAGGTGGTACAGCAACTGAAGCTTATGTTCCTGGTACAATCAATGCTGGTAAGACTGGTACATCTAACTACGGTGACGATGAGTACTATAAAGTACAAAAAGAAAGTGGTGTCTATGCTGACCTTATGGTTCCGGATGAAACTTTCGTTGGATACAATACTAAGTATGCAATGGCGATTTGGACAGGTTACAAAAACCGTAAAACACCACTTTATGGTTCAGACCTTGATATCGCTAAACAAATCTATGGTGTAACAAGTAGCTACCTTAACCAGATGTATGGTGCAGGTTCTGAAGATTTCGATATGCCTAGCGGTGTTTATAATAATGGTAGCTATGTCTTCCTTACTGGTTCTTCAACATCAAATGTTTACTCTGGATCACTTGGAACATCTAGCTCATCATCAAGTTGGGACTCAAGCCAAAGCAGTGACTCATCAAGTTCACAAGATAGTCAACAGTACGGGCCTGATGCTTCAACAAATCCATCGACATCAGCCTCTAATGGCTCTGAACATTCAAATTCAAACACTGCTACAGCAGAAGAATAAGAACTAAAAAGGGTTATCCGAATGGATTAACTCTTTTTTTACCGATAAATTTTAAAGAAGCTATGAAAAACCACTGGAATCATTTTCCAGTGGTTTCATCTATTGTCTTATTTTGAAGCAAGGGCTCCCATTGGATCCCAAGGAGCAAGTACTTGTGGCTCTGCTTCATAGGCTGCTAATTCTTCAGCTGTAAGGAAGTCTTTACGGACAACGATTTGATAAGTATATTCATCCATCCAGGCATCAGAAGCGACAAAGTAACCTTTTTGCCCAACCTTGTCTCCCCAAGAATTTTCAACCTTCCATTTAACTGGTTTGCCATCAGCATCCAAATCAACCCCAGTCAATACCATGGCATGAGTCATGAGAGATTCACTGTAGTCCAAACGTCCTGCCTTGTCTTGAGTCAAGTTAATATCCATGCTAGCTGTAAAATCGTAAACATTAGTTGCAAGAATACCTTTTTGGCGGTCTGAGACTTGACCAACATCTGAACCAAACCAAACAGTTTCTCCAGCCTTCATCTGTGCAATGGCAAGCTCTTTGAAACGATCCATTGGGAGGTTAATATAACGCACACTTGGCGCACCTACAACATTACCCAACATCTCAACAGTATAAGATTTTCCGTAAGGTTTATCAGCTGTTGGAGCGTTGATAACTGACACATAATCACTGAGTTTAAGACCCACATATTTTTCAAAGAAAGCTTGTGGTGTGATATTTTTCTCAGATTGATAGTTGTCATCTTTATCTCGGTAGGCAAAATCAAACTGACGTGGTGGTAAACCAAGAGTCATGGCAAGATAATTGAAAATTTCTTGAAGAAGCTCTTCCTTCTTAGCTTGAACAGCAGCTTGATCAGCACCACCAGCAATCAAATCACGCAAGATTTGAGCATCTTGACGAAGAAGCTTATTGAGGTATTGATTAAGCTCACGACTATTGCTTGAAGCTACAGATTCTGGATAAACTGATTTTGGCACAACACCATATTTTTCAAAAAGTGATACGACCATATCCCATTGTCCACCATCTTGTTGTGGGGTATCCAAAAGGAATTTAACCTTACGACTGCCAATCTCTTGATCTGCTGTAGCAATGATTTGTTCCAAGAACCAGTTCGATTTTTCATATTTGTCCCAGAAGAAGGTGTGGGCTTGAGAAAGCTCGAAACTTTCCAATTTAAAGTCTGAGATTAATTTATGACGGAAAGTATTTAGTGCCGCAAACATCCAGCAACGTCCTGAAGCCTTTTGGTTAGACACCTCATCTTTAGTCAAATCGATTGAGAAAACATGGTCATTCTCAACTTCTGATTGACGTGTTTCGATGGATTTGAGCAAGCCATTGTGAGTTACAGCATTTTCGATAGCACTGTACTTGGCATTGGCCTCATAGTCTGCAAATAGTTTATCTGTGAAATCTGTTGATAGTGAAGTCATAAGATTCCTCCTTTAAGCCTTATTCCTCTCTATTTTATCACTAATTTCTGAAAATTCAATTTAAAAATAACCCTAGGTAAAACCTAGGGTTATGACAATCTTATTCCACTTTATCAAACTGCGTTTCAGGTGCTGGTTTCGTTGGCTGACACGACATGATAAGGAGGACAATGCTTCCAATCAATGAGAAGATAGCCAAGATTGGTACAAGCCCTATATAACTTAGAAGTACCCAAGCCGGATGAAATCCTGCATCTCTCAAACGACGTATTTGTAGAGACAATTGAGGGATAAGTTCAATTAAGCTAAAAAGCATTAGTGGCCAAGCATAGGTAATAATTATTTTTTGCAGTTCAGTCGGATTATTCAACAGAGCTGGGTCACTAAGATCAACATTACTGAAGAAAGGAATAAGAACACAAAAAACAGTAAGAATAGTAATAATAATGACATTAACCAAGTAAGCCCACCAGTAGTCTGGACGAGTCGAACGGCCGCTAAAGTCAAAGGCACGCTTCCAAAAATCAATATAAGCTTTGATCATAACTCATTTCTCCTCTTATTTCCAAAAATCATCAAAAATGGTGATTGGCAAGTGACGTTTGTGTTGACCTTTATGCCACCATGACTCAATCGTTTCCTGAGCTTTGGCTGAGACTTCCTTACCTTCAAGGTAGTCATCAATTTCACGATAGGTCACTCCAAGTGCCACTTCATCAGCGATTCCTGGTTTGTCCTCTTCCAAGTCAGCTGTTGGCACTTTTTCATAAAGGGCCTTGTCCGCACCAAGTTCTGCAAGAAGGGCTGCACCTTGACGTTTGTTTAGACGAAAGAGTGGCAAAATATCCGCACCACCATCACCAAATTTTGTGAAGAAGCCTGAAGGTTTTTCAGCGGCGTGGTCTGTCCCGATAACTGCCCCACTATTTTCACCAGCAACCGCATATTGGGTTATCATACGTTGGCGGGCCTTGATATTTCCCTTGTTGAAGTCGGAAACGGTGACACCTGCCTTGGCAAGTTCAGCAACCTGACCATCTACAGCTCTTTGATATT
>ENA-OQKR01000889-OQKR01000889.1-human-gut-metagenome-genome-assembly--contig:-NODE-889-length-10679-cov-4.496020_pt1 | contig 10679 bp, 10 predicted proteins | sample MGYA00242803_ERZ504806 | MGnify/ENA primary metagenome ERZ504806 (study PRJEB26092, sample SAMD00036399) | human gut metagenome | host: Homo sapiens | study: EMG produced TPA metagenomics assembly of...
GTTATGACGCGTCAAACATGACGGTAATGGAATTTCTGGTCTTTTGTCACGAACATATACACGCTCACCGCCAGCGCGGCCAGCTCGGCGGCGGTGACAGCCAGCCACACGCCATCAATGCCCCACAGGGCGGGCAGCAGGAGCAGCGCGGCAAGCTGGAACACCAGCGTGCGCAGAAAGGAGATGAGGGCGCTGGTCACACCATCGCCCAGCGCCGTGAAGAAGGAGGACGCATACACGTTGAAGCCCATGATGAGGAAGCTCAGCGCATACAGCCGGAAGGCGCGGTTTGTCAGCGCCAGCAGCTGGGCGTCGTAGCCCACAAAGATGCGCGCCACAAAGGGGATAAGCACCATGGATACGGCGGTCATGCTCACAGCCACCACGGCGATGAGGCGCAGGCTCTTCTGGTAGAGGTTATGCACCTCGGCATGGTTGCGCGCGCCGTAATGGAAGCTGACGATGGGTGCGCTGCCCACGGCATAGCCCACAAACACTGCCACAAACAGGAAGGCCGCGTACATGATAACGCCGTAAGCCGCCACGCCGTTTTCTCCGGCAAGCCGCAGCAGCTGGAAGTTATACAGGATATTGACCAGCGACATGGAAAGGCTGGTCATCAGCTCGGAAGAGCCGTTGATGCAGGCATCCCACAGCACGCGTCCGTAAAACTGCGTTTTGCACAGGTGCAGGCGGCTGGTATTGTGGTGGTCGATAAAATAGAACACCGGCAGCACACCGCCCACCAATTGGCTGATGAGGGTGGCAACGGCAGCGCCCTCCACGCCCCAGTGCAGCATACCCACCATTACCACATCCAGCACCATGTTGGTGCAGCCTGCACCTACGGTGAACCAGAAGCCCAGAAGCGGCTTTTCGGCGGTGACAAAAAAGCTTTGGAACATATTTTGCAGCGCAAAGGGCGGCAGCGCCAGCATCAGGATGCGCCCGTAGCGCACGGCGTAGTCCAGCAGCTCGCCCTTTGCGCCCAGCAGCACGGCGACCGGCCGCAGGAACACAAAGCCCAGCACGGACAGCACACTGACTGAAACAAGCGCCGCCAGCATAAACATGGAAAAGTAGCGATCAGCTTTTGCATTGTCGCCCTCGCCCAGCGTGATGCCTACGATGGCGCTGCCGCCGGTGCCCAGCATAAAGCCGACAGTGCCCAGCAGCTGCGGCAGCGGCATGATGAGGTTGACCGCCGCAAAGGCCGTTTTGCCCACAAAGTTGGAGACACACAGGCCGTCCACGATGCCGTAGATGGAGGTGAACAGCATGGTGCCGATGCAGGGCAGCACGAACCGCAGCAGGCGGGAATAGTTGAAATGATCGGACAATTGGATGGCTTTCTTTGGCATAACTCCTCCTTTTTTGAACTCTGCACATATAAAAAGGCCGGATAAGAACCACCGCTCCGGTGCGTTCCCTCTTCTGCTGCGGCACTACGGCGCCCACAGCCTCCGGGAAGCACGAACGATGACATCTTATCCGGCCTTTCAATTACGTTGAAACAGCCCTCCGATGAGTGAAAAACAGTATAGCAAAGTTTATTTTTTATGTCAAGCCCAGTTTTGCATCACTCTGCCGCAAGGCGAAATTGCAGTTGCATGATGTTCTGCTGCGCAGAAATGAGGTTGCTACGCAATGAGGTTTGCGCTATGCGCAAAATGATGTGTGCTGACGCACATTAAGTACGGTCATCTGCACGGCTTCTGTTTTGCCGTTCTGCAGGATGCAATCAGCAGCACACGCAGTTCTGCGCACTGCGCCCGAAGCTGTCGGAACTGCTGGTCAGGCAAATAACCGGTACGAAACAAAAGTTCCAGCCAATAATCAGTTTCGTTGGCTTCTTTCAGAGCAATTTCAAGTTTGGAAACAAAATCGTCCCGGCTTTGCGCATAATGCGCCTCACGGATATTTGCGCCGATGGATGTACCGGAACGTCCAATTTGGTTTGCCATAATGAATTCTTTTCTTGCGCGCAGCGTCTTTGTCAGTTCAATGATCTGCACTGCAAACTCCATAGAACGGTCTGCCAGTTTATCTTCCCGCATTGGTTTTCCTTTCTGCACACCCCGCAGGGCATATCATTTCCGGCACAGCCGGAACATCATTGCATAGCACATCATCTGCCGCAGGCAGACATCATTGCGCATGCAATGCGCACATCATTCCGCCGCAAGGCGGACAAAGGGCGCGATGGCATTGGCGTCGCCGTGGCGGACGATGGAGTAGGTGATATCGCAGTAGGGCTGGATGGCGGTGCTCTTTTCCACGGTAGAGATAAGCAGCACCTGCAATTGCAGGCGGCGGAACAGTTCCATCATGGGGCGGATGCGGTCGCTGGTCATCTTGCTGAAGGCTTCGTCCAGCAGCACCAGACGGATGCTGTTTTCGCTCTTCTGGTAAATTTGCAGAAGGCTGGCGCAGATGGCCACATAGAAGGGTGCCTGATTCTCGCCGCCAGAGGAATCGCGGCTGACGCGGGAAAGATACGCCTGCTGCCCGGTGACCTGATTGGTCACCTTGATATCGTAATCCAGATAGGTGCGGTAGTCCACATAGTCCGAAAGGGTGGCACCGGCGGCGGTGCGTCCTTCCTGCCGGGCGCGGGTGTTCTCGTCCACGTCTGCCATGATCTTTTCCATCAGTTCGTCCACCTGACGCTCGTAGGCGGGGTCGGCGGTAGCGGCAAGGTTGTCCAGAGAGTCGCCCTCGGTCATCTGCTGGTTGCCCTTGTCCACAATGACCTGATAGAAGGCCGCCAGCTGCGGGTCGCGGCTGGGTTCCAGCTCAAAGCGGTAGACTTCCTCGCCGTAGGTCAGCTGCTCCATGACCTTGTTCAGCTCCCGGAACTGCCGCCGGGCGTTGAAGATATCGTCCTTCATGCGGAACAGGATATCCTTGCGGAAGCGGTCCTTGCAGTCCCGCTGCGCCTGCTCCAGACGGGCGGCGTAGCGCTCCAGGTCGATGCGCACAAGGCTCTCATGCTGGGCGCGGTACTGTTCCAGCCCGGCAAGACCCAAGGGGTAATCGCAGACATAGCGCTGGTTGTAGGCTTTCTGCGCCGGTTCCAGCGTACTGTTCAGGTAGACGGTCAGGGCATCGTCCAGCTTGGCCTGTGCCTTTTCGGCAGCCTGCGCGGCGGCGCGGGGAGATTTGTCCGGCCCGGTCAGCGCCTGCTGACGGCTGCGGGAGAGGGGCTCCACCAGCGGGTGGGCGGCAAAAAAGCTCTCTGCGGCCTGTGCGCTCTTTTCGGCGGTGTCCACCGCCTTTTGCTGCTCCGCCTCACAGGAGGAGATCTGTTTTTCGCACACGCGCAAATCGCCGCCGGTCTGCTCCACGGCAGTGCGGGCGGCTTCCCATGCGGCTTCGCGCACCTCTTCCTCCTGATACAGCTGCTGCAAAAGCGGGCTCTCGCGGCACTCAGCCAGCTTTGCGGCCTGTTCCTCCACCGCCGCGCGGGCGGCGGTCAGGGCGGCGCGGGCGTCCCACAAAGCGGCAAGTTCTTCCAGCGTTGTGCCGCGCAAAAGGGTCTGGTACTGGCTGTATGCGGCTTTCAGGTTCTGCTCCGCCTGTGCGGCGGCGCGCACCTCTTCGGCAAGGGCGTTCATCTCCCCTGCCAGTGCCCCGGCGCGGGCGCGGCGGGCTTCCAAGCCGATATAGCGCTGCGGGGTGCGCAGACGTTCCAACCGGAAGGGATGGTGGCGCAGAAGATCCCGGGTGGCGCTGTCGGGGTAGTTTTCCAGCGTGTCGGGGGTGTCGCAGCAGACGATGCGGCGCAGGATGGTGTCGGCGTACTGCGCGGCCAGCGGGTTTTCGCTGGTGACCTGTGCCGCCAGACTGTCGGCGGGGGCGGTGTCGGCGCGGCGGTTGGCCTTGCGCAGACCCGGGGTGTCCAGCAGGCTGATGGGCCCCACCTTGTCCTTCAGCGCCACAAAAGCGCTCTTTGCGGCGGCGTAGTGGGCGGGCGGCACAAGGATATCGAACCGGCGGTCGCCCAGACAGGCTTCCACGCAGTCCTGCCAGCTTTCGTCCTCCACGTTCAGCAGCTCACAGAAGATGCGGGCGTCCGGCTCCATGCCCCGGCTCTTCAGTTCGGCATTCACGGCGTCCCGCACCCGGGTGGCGGCGTCCCCGTGGGGGTACACCCACTTGCCGCCGGATACGGCATCCAGCTCGGCGCGCTTTTCGGTCTGCTGCCGCTGCAGGGCGGCGGTGTGCTGCCGGGCGGCAAAATAGGCTTCCTCCAGCGGCTTCTCCTGTGCGGTCAGCCAGTCGGTCAGGGCGGGCAGGGTGTCGGGGGTCAGGTCGGTCATCTTCTGCCCGGCAGCAAAGCCGCTGCGGCGCAGCACCGCCAGCAGGTTGCCAGTCTTTTCGGCGGCTTTTTCGGCGGTGTCGGCGCGGCGGGCGGCGGCATCCAGTGCGGTCTGCCGATGCGCCAGCTCCTCGTTGAGGGCGTCCAGTGCGCGGCCCTCGCCGCTGGCACCGGCGGCGCTGTGGGCGGTCAGGTAGGCGCGGCGGGCTTCCGCTTCGGCGGTCTTGGCTTCGGCGTAGCGGGTGCGCAGCATTTCCTGCTGGCGGCGTCCGGCATCTACCCGCTCCTGCCAGACGGCCTTTTCCCCGGCATCGGCAGCAGCCCGCGCCAGCAGGGCGGCACCCCGGTTCACAAGGGCTTCGGTCTGTTTTTCGGTGGCTTCGCGGCCATAGCGCACGATCTCGTCCAGCGCATCGGCGCGGGTCTGGGCTTCCGCCAGAACAGCGTGCAGGTTTTCCAGCTCCAAGCGGTCACCCTGCAAGGCTTCCAAGTCCAGCTCCGGCTGCGGGAGGATGTACTGGTACAGAAACTCCCGGAAGTTGGGGATCTCGTCCATGCTGGTGCCCATCTGGAACACCTCGTTGAACTTTTTGCCCAGCGGGCTGGCTGCACGCCCGATGCCCAGTGCGCGGCAGATGCGATCCCGCGCTTCGCTGGGACTGCGGGTATAGGAGAGCCGCCCCTCGGCGGGCTTGAAGTCCTCCTTGGCGCTGGGCGCACCGGTGCGCGGGTCGATAAAGGGCAGCTGCTCCAGCGTGATGCCGTCCTCCGAGATATACCATGTCTGGTCGCCGGGGTGCAGCTCCTGCATGGGGCCCTCGGACTCCACCCGCACCGCGATGACAAAGCTGGTGTGCTTTACGCTGTCCCAGAACTCCGCCCCGATATACGCCACGGTATGCCCCGGGCGGCGGTAGGCGTTTTCGCCGCGCTGCTTGGCGTGGACAGAGCCTTGCAGGGTGCGTCCGCTTTTCTATTGCCCAGCGCATTGAAGTTGCGATTGGTGGTCAGGCAGTAGCGGATGGCGTCCAGAATGGTGGTCTTGCCCACGGCGTTCACGCCGATCATATAGGTCAGGCGGGCGCAGTCGAAGGTAGTATTTTCAAAGTTGTGCCAGTTGATCAGTTTCAGGCGCTTGAGTTCGATCATGCTTCACCCTCCCCTGCTTCGGTGTCTGCGCCCTCCGGGCGCTCGTACAGACCAAGCTCGGTGCGGGTGCGGGCGCTCTCGGCGGCGGCATCCGCAAGGTCAGCGTCCGGCAGCGCCAGCAGCACCGTGGGGAACACCTCAATGCGGCTGTCCAGCCCGGAGAGCCGTCCCACCGGACGCGCCAGATTGTACCGGCGCAGGGTGCGCATGAGCTTTTCCAGCGTTTGCTGATCCAGTTTGCGGGGCAGGTTCATCTTTTGCAGTTCTGCCTGCACCTCTTCCACCGTGACCAGCACCTCGTCCGCGCTGGCGGCAAGGCTTTCCCGCTTTTGCAGGTACAAAAGCCGCAGCACCAGCAGCAGGATGCTCTCGTACTTGAGCAGCCGTGCCTGACTGCCCTCGTGCTCGTTGACCAGCGCCGCCGCCTGCATGGGCGCGGGGTACAAAAGCACCGCGTAGCCCAGCGGTTTGAACACCGCCCGCACCTCGTTGAGGTGATCCTGAATATACAGATATTTTGCCCGCTGTTCCTCTACGCAGCCCAGCACGAAGCAGTGGTTGAGCAGATAGTTTGCGGTCTCCTCCAGCAGATCAATGGTTGCCATCCGTGTTTACCTCCTTGCGGCGGGTCAGGACAAAATCCTGAAACCGGAAGCCGCCGCGCTCCACCCAGTTTCCGGTCATGGTGATATCATACTCCCGGTGCGGCGACTGGGAATAGGTGTGCAGGCCGATAATGCCTGTAAAGTCGTTCGGGTATTCCTCCACAAGGGTGGAGGCGTTCACCTGCCCGCGGGCGGCCAGTGCCTGCCGCGCCAGCAGCGCCACGTTTTCCTCGGTGACGGCAAGGCGGGCGTAGTCCAGCAAAAGCTGCTGCTCCTGCCGCAGCCGGCCGGGGTCAAGGGGCTCGGTGCGCACCGGGGCAAGAGGTGCTTCGGTGCGGGGCGCGGCGGGGGGATACAGCGGCTTTGTGCCGAACACTGCCGCCGGGTACAGGTGCAGCCGCGCTGCCACCGGGCCGTCGTCCGGCTCAAACAGCTGCTCCGGGCTGCGGATGTCCTCGGCGTAGCGGCGCAGCAGGGCGGTGACGCTGCCCTGCGCCGAGCGGTCGCTGAGCAGCAGGAATTGTGCCCGCTGCACCGCCCGCTTGCGGTAGCGGATGTGGCTGGCGTCGATCTCCTTCATCAGGGTGCTCATCTCCTCCAGCGCGTCCCGCTGCTGCTGGATGATGGCACGCACCCGGGGCGCAGCTTCGCCGGGGGCACAGCGCTCCACCCGGGCGTAGTCCAGCGCCAGCCGGGGCAGCTGGTTCTGCTCGCAGTCGTCCAGCTCTTCTTCCAGATAGGCGCGGTAATTGAACAGGTTATCGCTGGTTTTAAAGCGATGGTACGCCGCCGCCACCACCTTTTCCTCGTACTGGTCGAACAGTTCCAGCACCTCCTGCGGGGTGCGGTTATGGGTCAGGCGGTCGATGTAATGCCCGATGGAAGCGTTGAGGGCGCGCAGGGACTTGTTCAAAGTTTCAAGGTCTGCCGCCACCTCCCGCAGCACGTTCTCGTAGGGGCTTTTTTCCTGTCCGATGCTGCCCAGCAGCTGCCACGCCTTATACAGCTTGCCGGTGTAGGTGACCACCCGGGGGTTCAGTATCTCTTCCAGCGCATCCAGCAGCGGGGTGACCTCCGGCATAAAGGCAAGGGTTGGCTCGCTCTCATAACTGCCGGGCTGCTCCTCCAACCAGCCGGTGCGGCGCAGACGCAGCAAAAAGCCCACCGCCAGCGTGTGGGGGTCGCGGGTGGGCTGCTCGTCCTCATCGCCCGCGCCGTCGGCATCCAGCGCCAGCGGCTTTGCCAGCGCGGCAAAATAATCCTCGGCGCGGGAGACGGCCTCGGCGCGGGAAATGCTGTAATCTGCCGTATGGCGGCACTCCTCCCAGAGCAGCAGCAAAAGCTCTGCATAAAACGCCCGGTTAGGCCCCGCCAGCGGGCGGAACAGCCGTGGGCTGACCAGTTCAAACAGCTGCATGGAAACGTCCTTTCTGTGTGAGTTCGATACCCTTTTATTGTACCACAGCGGGCGGGGTTTGTCACAAAAAGGCGAAAAAAAGCCCGCCGGGCAAGGCGGGACGATTTGGAATGCGCGCCGCGTGCGCTTTGCGCATAAACAGCGGAAGAATTATTTTAAATTTGCAATGCCGGAAAATCTGCGGATTTTCCGGCATTGCCTTTTCACGGGGAGGGATTCAGGGCGAAAAAAAGCCCCGGGGAGCGGGGTGCTCCTCGGGGCGGGATGCAATTACTGTGCAGCGGTGTTGGTCAGCTCAAAGCCGATGGCAACATAGGTCTTGCCGCCGATGGTCTTTGCGCCGACACCCAGCGCGGTAAGCTCCAGCGTTATGCCGTGTTTCTCTGCGCCGCCACGCTCATCCTTCACGGTGTTGAGCAGGGCTTGAACATTGAGCCGGTTCGCCGTGATGGTTTGCGCGGCTGCGGCCTCGTAGAAAAGCGGCACAAAGGCATCCGGCTTGCTGCTTTTTGTATCAAAGCAGAGCTGCACCTGCCGCACCACGGTCTTTTCGTCGCCTTCTGTTTTGCAGCGTGCAATGCTGGTCAGGCTGTCTGCGCCATGTTTCTCCTCGATGTGCTCGATGGCCAGCCTCTTGATGTCGGCATCGTTTTCAAAGCTCGTCCCGAATGTATTATTCAGCGCTTTCTGATAGGCTCTTTCCACCTTGGGATCAAACTCCGGGTTGCCGGGGTCGCTGTCGCTGCAGGCGGTGAACAGTGCCAGTGCCATGATACCGGCCAGCAGAACAGCCGCAAGACGCTTTAACTTTTTCATGCAATGCTCCTTTTATAAAATGCAGGGGGCCCATGCGGATGCACAGGGGTATTCTGCTTTCATTTTACAGCAGCGCGGCAGGGTTCGTCAATGGCAAGTGTGCCTGTTTTTTGCCGGGATTTTTGGGCAGAGCGCAAAAAAGCCCCGGAGGGCGGGTGCTCTCCGGGGAAACATTGTGTGATCACTTCTTGTTGGGGTTCTTGACCTTGAACGCAATTGCCATGTAGCTCTGCTTGGTCTTGGGGTCGCTCTTAACAACAACGCCAATGTCCGTCCAAGTGCCGTTCTGGTTAATGTTGACATCCGCATCGGTCTTGACCTTCTTCGAGATCTCATCCAGAATAACACCCAGCAACGTGTCATTATAGGAGAAGTTCGCCGCTACGAGAACCGTCAGATACTCTTTGTCCTTACCCTTTACTTTGCCGTCAAGAACGAATCTATAGCCACCGATACCGCCAGATACAGTGAGTTTTTCGTCCAAGAACTTTTCTGCTTCATCTTTCAATTCTTTGTTATTAGCTACGCTGGTGCTGTACTTGCTCAGAACCTTAGCCTCGGCATCCTTATCCTCTTTCAGATTGCTGCTGCTGTTGCCGCCACCGGTACAGGCGGTGAGCATCACCATAGCCATTGCGCCTGCAAGCAGCAGAGCGACGATCTTTGACAGTTTCTTCATAGGGGTATCCCTCCAATCAGCGTTTTTTGTGGATATGTTTCTTTTTCCTCGAAAGGCTTTCGCAACCATCGTTGCCTTTCTGCCCTGATTATATCCGACACCTGACGGTTTTGTCAATCGGGAATATCGCTAAACTTCCCGAAACAGTTTCGTGAAAATGATGAAAATAAGCGGGATTTGTTGCAGTTCTGATATATTCCGGAATAAAGTCTGTCTACAATTCACAGAATCATCTTTTCCCTGCCCCGGCGGCGCAGTTTTTCCGGGTGCGGGAGCACTTAAATTTGGACATATGTTGTGCTAAGGCGTTAGCTCCCTCAGACGCGGCTTGCGCCGCGCCAGCTCCCTCTGGGAGGGTATTTCCCCATTATTTTGCCTTTTTACACATTTTCACCACGTTTTAGTGGTAAAATCATGTCCAGATTGAAATGAACTTGGAGGAAGTACCCATGCAACACTGTCCCGCCCGCGCGGCACAGCGGCTGGCGGCGGCAGTTCTGGCGCTGGTTTTGCTGCTGTGCGCCTTTTTGCCCCATGCCCACGCCGCTGAACTGAAAGAGAAAAACGGCATCCGGCTGCTCAGCTTCGACACCAGCCACATTCTTTCCATCGGCAACCAGACCTCCGGCAAGTGCAGCCTGTACGCGCTGCGCTACGCCCGCACCATTCTGGACGGCAAGGTGTGCTCCGGCAGCGGGATGTGGTCGAACGGTGCGGTGTGGTCCGCAGCGGGCTACACCGGGTACTCCGGCACCCGCGCCGAGTGCCTGAAGAAGCTGTACAGCGAGCTTTCCGCCGGGCATCCGGTGATCGTGCACCTGAAAAATACCACGGTCAGCGGGGTAAAGCGCCACACGAACCGCACCTCTACTTATGAATACCACCTGACTTCCTCCGGCTGGAGCGAGGTGAACTACCCCCACATTGCCACCAGCAGCACCTACGGGCACTGGGTATGTGTGGCGGGCATCTCCCCCACCGCCGACCCGGAAAACCTGACCGAGAGCGACTTCTACGCCCTCGACCCCGCCCGGGTAACGGCAAATGGACGGCTTGCCGTCACCCGCCTGCTGGATCATACCCTGTGGGTGGAAAACTCCCCCCTCAAGGTGGTTCAGCTTGATTTTATTGATTTTGCAATATTTAACGTGGCAGACTCCTATCTAACGGTGGGCGTACTGCTCTTGATTTTAATCTTATGGAAAGAGGAAAATGGAAGTCATCATTAAAGAGGCGGGAAACCGTCTGGACAAGGCTTTGGCAGATTTGACAGAATTGTCACGTAGTCAGGCTAATGAAGCGATTAAGGCTGGAACGGTCTTGGTTAATGGTAAGTCGGCAAAGGCCAAGTATGCGGTTAAAGAGGGTGATGTCATCACCTATGAATTGCCAGAAGAAGAGGTCTTGGAATACAAGGCCGAAGATATTCCTTTGGATATTATCTACGAAGATGCGGATGTGGCAGTGGTCAACAAGCCTCAAGGCATGGTTGTCCATCCATCAGCTGGTCATACGTCTGGTACCTTGGTCAATGCCCTGATGTATCATGTCAAGGACCTCTCGTCTATTAATGGTGTGTTCGTCCAGGGATTGTCCACCGTATCGACAAGGACACGTCTGGTCTCCTTATGATTGCTAAGAATGATAAGGCCCACAATGCTTTGGCGGCTGAGCTTAAGGATAAGAAGTCCC
>ENA-OQKR01000891-OQKR01000891.1-human-gut-metagenome-genome-assembly--contig:-NODE-891-length-10650-cov-2.880642_pt1 | contig 10650 bp, 11 predicted proteins | sample MGYA00242803_ERZ504806 | MGnify/ENA primary metagenome ERZ504806 (study PRJEB26092, sample SAMD00036399) | human gut metagenome | host: Homo sapiens | study: EMG produced TPA metagenomics assembly of...
CTGAAATAATTCCAAGTCCGGAAAAAAACACAAAAAAACCGGAAAAATTTCAAAAAAACCAGTTGAACGAATAAAAAAATCTAGCTATAATAAATACCAGTGCAATAAAATACCCAAACAGTTGTATTATGCACAATCTACAACTGGAGGGAGGTTAGGTGTGAGACTATGTCAAACGTTATCGTAAAAGAAAACGAAACTTTAGATAGTGCTCTGCGTAGATTTAAACGTAGCTGTGCAAAAGCAGGAATCCAGCAGGAAATCCGCAAAAGAGAGCATTACGAGAAACCAAGTGTTCGTCGTAAAAAGAAATCTGAAGCCGCAAGAAAACGTAAATATAATTAATATGTGCACATTGGCGTAAGCCATGAGAAGAGGGATACTGCAAGCAGGATCCCTCTTTTACGTATATATTTTTAAAATCTTATAATTTCTTTAAGAATTGAAATCTGTATAGTCTTTTGCAAAGGCATATGATATAATTTTCGCATACTATAAATCTGCTGATAAGTGCAGAAAAAGAAATGAGGGGAAATTTCTATGTGGACACATGCAGTGTATGGCACGGATCTGTATCATTTTATCCAATGGTTTATCCTGTATAGTTTCATGGGGTGGGTAGTGGAATCCATCTATATGTCATTTTGTAACAGGAAACTGACTAACCGCGGATTTGCGTTTTCACCCTTTTGTCCGATCTATGCAGTAGGAGCTTTGTCAGTGTATGGCATGCTTCGTCCGCTGGAAGGTCAATATGTGGTGCTTTATCTGGCGGGTGCGGTTCTTGCTACGACGCTGGAATATATTACGGCAGTGCTTATGCGCAATCTGTTTGGACAGGTTTGGTGGGATTATACGGAGAAACCTTTTAATTACAAAGGTGTGATCTGTCTGGAGAGTACGATAGCGTGGGGATTCTATACAATCTTTATGTTTGGCTTCCTGCAGAGATTTGTAAACTTCGTATCCGACAGCTATTCTGTTCGATTCGGCAGAAACCTGGCGGCAGTCGTGGTTGTGATCTATACATTTGATTTTTCGTTGCATCTGTTCAAAGCGAAAATGAACAGAATGCCGAGAAAAGTGGAAGAGATGAAAGAACGTGTCAGTTTTCATATTGGAAAAATGAGGTAACTATTCCGCAGGTAACTGTGAGGATACTGAACAGTCACAGAATGAGTAAAAAACGGGTGCTAACCCAGGGTGTGATAATCCTGAGTCAGCACCTTTTTATATTGTTCCTGTAAAGTTTCCAGAGTGAAAGGTTCTGTGCTTTCGGCATGAACACCATGGGAGGCAGCGAGCTCCTCGGTGTAATCGGAAAGCTTGTAAACGGTATAGATATTCTGATCATGATTATAATGAGTAACCAGAGGGACCAGATCAGCATTACGGATGGAAAGAGCATCGGAGACCGGATCCCGAACAATGGTAATATCTGCCATGCCGCCAAGGAGACAGACAGGGTCTTTCTGTGTGGAAATAAAGTTTCCAAGAGAGTAATAGACCAACATCTGATGTCCGCTGTCATCTGTCAGTGTCTCAAAATTCTGTAGCGTATGGCTATGGGCACAGATGGCAATATCGACACCCTGATGTAACAGCAACTGGAGAAATGTTTTCTCCTCAGTATCCGGTTCAGTGGAATATTCTTTTCCGGTGTGAAGAAAGGCGATGGTCATATCACTGATTTCCTTTGCTTTTTTGACATCGGATATTACCTGATCTGTGCGGAGAAGATCAACTGCATAATCTGGAAGTTCATCGTAAGGTTCATTATTTACTGTAGTTGTGTAGTTGAGAAGGGAAAAAGTAACATCCTTACAACTGATGGTAGTGATTTCACCGGCATTTTCTGCGGAATCATGGATACCGAGGAGAGCAACTTCCGGGTGACTGGTTTCCCAGTATCGGATCGTATCGGTAATACCGGTGATTCCCTTGTCAAAAACATGGTTGTTTGCCTGTTCCACGATATCGAATCCGGCGGTAACAAGTGCATCACCGATTTCCACAGGGGCTCCGAAAGCGGGATAAGAAGAAATGTTTGCACGATCGGATACAAAGATGCTTTCTTCATTGACTGCGGCGAGGTCTGCGGCAGAGATATCATCCCGGATGTGTTCATACAGGTGATCATAATTCCATACGGTCTGTGTGGTATCTGCAGATTCATAGATTCCCTGATGAATCAGATTATCGCCGACGGCGACAAAACGAATGGTATTATTTTCCAGTTTCTGCTGTTTTTGCAGCTCAGCTTCCTGCTTTTGCTTTATCTGTTTCCGGAGTTCGGCCTCCTGGGCGGCGGCCCTTTGATGATTGTGATAGAGTGTGACGAATAAACCGATTCCGGCAGTCAGGATCAGACAGGAACAGGCAAGAAATATCTTTTGACGCCGGACCTGTTGCTGGCGTTTCCGTTTTTGTTCCAGTTTGCGTGATTCCCGCATCCGACTGGTATTGTTTTGTGTGTTAGGTGTATCCATAAAGTTCCTCGTTGTTTCTCATTCTGTAATAATTATCGGTACTATTCAGCAGGTAGCATTCCGCAAGATGTTTAGAAATGCATTTTGACTCGTAACTGTCCAGCAGTGAGTGGCAAAATTTACTTTTGAAAGTCACATCATAAATATAATTATTATACACAAAAAGAAAGAAAGTAGCAAGAAAATCTCAAGCAAATTGTATAAAAAAAGTAAAGAACAGGTTGCTGTTCACTGGTAATATCCCGCGAGGTGTTTTTTGTGAGCGAAGGTCACAGAAAACCCGAGACATATCGCGCGAATTTATGCGATCAGCATAAATTCTGTGCATCGCGCAGCGTGTTGCTGGGCACGGAGTGAACAGTAACTCTTTGATTTTTCGATGAGAATGATAGTTTGCAAACAGTTGACTTTCGGAAAAAAGTTCTATATTCTTTAAATAGGATAAAAAGGTTAACTGTTCAGCAGCCTTACGGCGATATGGAAGGTGATGGAACAGGAGTGGGAGAATCTGATATGAAAAGAAGAAAACGGGGGAAACAGACACTGAAAAGAAAGATGCTAAGCATTCTTCTGCTCTGTGCAATGTCATGTATTCTTGCGGTAGTGATCGTGTCGTATATGACGATCCGAATGATCCAGAATGACAGTATCCAGGAGAGTATGCAGATATATCTGGAGCAGATCACGCGGGAGATGGACAGTGATTACTATGACATGATCGGTATTGTCAATCAGATGAGTCCCAACGGGCTTATCGGAAGTGTGACAGAAAGGTATCTGAGTGCGGAAGATAACTATGATCGATATTTTGAGCAGAAATCTCTCAGAGAAGAACTGATAAAACTTGGATATATGAACACAAAGCTCCTTGGCATTGCATATTACGATCCGAAAGAGCAAAAAGAACTGATTGGGAATTTTAACGTCAGGGTGCTGGATCCGTCATATCAGACAATCTCTAAAGTGGTAGTAGGTGCCGAGAATATCATGCAGGCTATGCATGCATCCTATCTGGGGATCAGGGAGACGCCGGTACTATCCGTGATGCGGAGAGTTTCCTTTGGAAACAAACGGGTACTGGATATTTATGCAGAAATCGAGCCGGATATGAGTGTTTCCGATCGGTTAAATAAAGAAAAATGGCCATATACCTATATGGAGATGGATGAAAATGGCATTGTACAGTACAGCAATAATCCGGTGATTGTTCGGGGACAGAAGCTTTTGTCGGAATTACCGGAAAAAGAAGGATATGCTGTGATAAATCAGGAAGGATACAAAATCATGGCGTATCGCAGTTCCATCGGATATGTCAATGCCATTGCACTGCCGGAGAATACCTATCAGAAAGAAATGAATATGTGGAGACTGAAGTTAGTGGTTATCATCCTGGCAGCTTTTGGTATTTTTTCCAGTTCGGTTTTTTACCTTTACCGGTTGATATGCAAACCCCTCAATCAGTTTCAAAAACAGATGATTCAGGTGGGAAATGGATCTTTACAAGAGGCGGAACAGGAGTATGAGATCAAGGAATTCGATGACCTGATGCACGAAGTGGAACAGATGAAGGAACAGATCAGGAACCTGATAGATGATGTTGTGGAGAAAGAAAAAAATATTCAGCGGACGGAATATGAGAAGCTCCTGTACCAGATCAATCCACATTTTCTGCTCAATACGTTAAATTCCGTCCAGTGGATGGCAAGAATGAGCAAACAGGATAATATTACGGAATTTGTACAGCGCTTAAAAAGACTGCTGTCGTATAATCTTGGAAAAGAAGGAATGCAGACAACACTTCGGACAGAAATCGATATTGTGAAAGATTATATTGCACTGGAACAGATGCGATATGATTTTGTAATAGAAATGAATGTGGAAGAGGGGCGTTATCTGGAACAGCCGACGGTACGGATGCTGTTGCAGCCACTGGTGGAAAATGCGATACGGTATGGACTTGGAGACGATGAAAAGATTACAATACAGGTCTTTGAGGATAATATCAGGGGACTGGCGATCATTACCATATTGGACAGTGGTAATGGCCTGACCCAGGAGGAGATCAATCAGATCAATGAACCATTTGATTATGATGTGAAAAAAATGCAGCATGGGAACAGAGGAATCGGTCTGCGATATGTAAAAGCAATGCTGGAATCTTTTTATGAAGGAGAGACGAACCTGTTTGTTAATTGCAAAAAAGGCTATGGAACCAAAATTACAATTTTGATTCCGATACAGGAAGAACTTCGGAATAAAATCAAAATCACAGGATCTGGGACGGAAAAAGAGGGTATGGAGAAATGAAGGTATTGGTTGTAGATGATGATAAACTGGCAAGAAAAGGTTTGATTTCTATAATGGATTGGGGCAAATATGGATTTGAAGTTGTGGGGGATGTCCAGAATGGCCGTAAAGCACTGGAATTTCTGAAGGATAATGAAGTGGATATTGTATTCACGGATATAGACATGCCGGAGATCGATGGAATTGAACTGATGAAAATGTGTAAAAAGGAATATCCGGAGGTGAAATTCGTAGTCTTTTCTATGTATGAAGATTTCCGTTATGCACAGAGTGCCCTGAGACTGGGAGCCCTGGATTACATATCCAAAATAAGCTTTGATGGGGATGAGTGTGACCAGATTCTGGAACTTGTAGAAAGAAAGTATAAGGAAAATCAGTCGAAAAAAGAACCGCGGAAGGAGGATTCCGGGCTCCAGAAAAGGCTGGAAAAAGAGTGGACGAATACCAGATGGATCTTTAATGACTGTGAGTTCAACAGACTGTGCGAGATAACCCGGGGCGTGGAGCTGCGGACTGCTGAAAGGGCTTTTATAAAAAGTTTCCACAGCTTCCAGAAACTCACAGGAGAAGAACTTGAATTTCCATCCTTATCTTCTGTGGATGAGATGCTGGAATGGGTAAAAAACTGGAAGGAGAATCTGTATCAGACGTGTCTGCAGACTGATAAAACAAAGGATATTTATATGTTTGCAAGAGTGATCCTGTATACAGACGAGCATATAGAAGAAAATCTGAAGTCAGAAGAGGTAGCAACACAGATTGGAATGAGCAGAAGTTATTTCAGCACGAGATTTAAGGAGATAACAGGTGATACCTTTCATAACTATGTGATCAGCAGAAAAATGCATGCAGCTGCCCGGAAGATGGCAAAAGGAACAGAAAACATCACCCAGATCGCATCGGATCTGGGATATGACAATTTTTATTATTTCACAAAGGTATTTTCAAAGGAATACGGATGTACGCCAACAGAATATGCAGGAAGATTAAAAAAAAGACTGTGGAATCTGAAACAATATCGTCTAGTGAAAAATATGATTACAGGATAAACTATCCATAAAGGAAGGGAGGTTTACTCATGTACATCAAAAGATTTGTGAAACACTATTACATTATGCTGATCCCTGCATTACTGTGGCTGTTCTTTTTCAGCATTGTTCCAATGTTCGGAATTGTTATGGCTTTTCAGGATTACAATCCGGGACAGGGCATTCTCCATTCAAAATTTGTTGGCCTGGCTAATTTTGAGTATATGTTTCAGATGAGTGACATTACGCAGGTTTTACGTAACACAGTTGTCATTGCCGTTGGCAAGATTATCGGAAATATTATTATCCCGCTGGTCTTTGCTTTGCTGTTAAATGAACTGGCAGTGAAAAAAATGAAACGTCCGATCCAGACAATCGTATATTTACCGTATTTTCTGTCATGGGTTATTCTCGCGAAGATCGTGCTGAATATTTTCGGGTATACAGGACCGGTGAATCAGATCATAGGATTGTTCGGAGGCGATGCGGTCAACTTCTTTGGCGAAGCAAAGCTTTTCCAGCCTCTGGTAATCGGTACGGATATCTGGAAAGGATTCGGCTATAACACAGTCGTTTATCTTGCGGCGATCCTGGGCGTGGACGGATCATTGTACGAAGCTGCGGCAGTAGACGGCTGCGGACGATTCAAAAGAATCTGGCATGTAACTTTACCGGGTATCAAAACAACAGTAGCACTTCTGGCTATCCTGTCTCTTGGAAATATCCTGAATGCGGGATTCGACCAGATTTATAACCTGTATAACCCGTTGGTTTACTCAACAGGAGATATCATTGACACATGGGTATACAGAGCCGGTCTGCAAAATCTCCAGTATTCACTGGCAACAGCTGTTGGATTGTTCAAATCTGTGATCAGTCTTGTGCTAATTACGGTTGGTTACTGGCTGGCAGATAAATTTACCGGTTATAAACTGTTTTAGGAGGTTGTAACTATGATTGAGAATAAAAGTCTCGGATCAAAGATTTTTGATATTTTAAATGTAGTGCTTCTCATTGCAGTTACTTTGATCTGTATTGTACCTGTATGGTACGTTCTCTGTGTATCCCTGAGCAGCAGAGAAGCAGTCAATGCGGGACAGGTTGCTCTCTGGCCGGTTGGCTTCAACTTGCTCTCCTATAAGAAGATCATGGGAGAGACCGCATTCTTCGGTTCCTTTCTGGTATCTATTAAAAGGGTTTTACTGGGAACAGGAATCAGTATGGTATGTATCCTTATGGCGGCATTTCCGTTATCCAGAACGAAAAAACAGTTCCCGAAGAGAGATATCTTTATGTGGATCTTCGTATTCTGCATGTTATTCAACGGAGGTACGGTTCCGTGGTATATCACCATGAAAAATTATAATCTGATGGATAACATTTTTGGACTGGTATTGGGAACGGGACTTCAGGTCTTCAATGTAATCCTTGCAGTAAACTTTTTCAAAAATCTTCCAACAGAACTGGAAGAAGCATGTTTTGTCGATGGCGGCGGACCCTGGAGAAACCTGATATCTATCTATGTACCGCTGGCAAAGCCTATGGTTGCAACAGTTGCGCTGTTCACCATGGTTATGTACTGGAATGAATTCTTCCAGGGAATGGTTTTAAGTACAAGACAGACCAGTTACCCACTGCAGACCTACATCCAGCAGATGGTAGTAACCCTGGATTATTCCACGATGAACGTGGATCAGATCGCGCAGGCAATGAAATTAAATAACCTTTCATTGGATTCTGCAAAAATATTTATAGCTATGATACCAGTACTGATCGTTTACCCGTTCCTGCAAAGATATTTTGTAGATGGTATTACACTTGGATCAGTAAAAGGATAAAAAAGGAGGAAAAGTATGAAACAGAAACAGATTATCGCACTTGTAAGTGCAACGGCGCTGGCTGCGACTGCGTTGGCAGGTTGCGGCAGCTCCAGCTCATCAGAAAAAAGCACACAGACAACAGCAGTAAGAGAGGCAGAAGGAACAGCCAAGGAAGATCTCCCATTTTCAAAATATGCAGAGACAGTAACTGTCCATCTGGGCGGTTCAATGAATCCAAATGCGAAGATTCCTGACGGAATGAGTTATGAGGATAATTCCTATACAAGACTTTTGAAGGAAGATTTTAATATCGAGGTCGTATACGACTGGGTTGCATCCTCATCTGACTTTGATGAGAAAATGAACCTGTGTATCGGAAGTGGTGCGATTCCTGATCTGATGAATGTCAATGCTGCACAGTATAGGGCACTTCTGAAATATGATATGATCCAGCCGCTTGATCAGTATTTTGATGACTATGCTTCAGATACGTTGAAAGGATATGTAGAATCCGGTGGGGATGAACTGCAAAAATGTATTACTAATGATAAGGGAGAGATGATGGCAATCCCGGCTCCGAGTATGATGGTAGGAGAAATAACGAAATGTGGATTCGCCAGGATTGGCTGGATAATCTTGGGCTGGAGGTTCCAAGAACCTGGGATGAAATGGCAGCAGTGGCAGAAGCATTCGTGACCCAGGATCCGGATGGTAACGGAGAAGCTGATACCATTGGAATTCTTGGACCAAGCAATTCAGATCATATGAATGCAATTGGAAATAACCAGTATGGACTGGATCCGTTGTTCAGCAGCTTCCAGTCTTATCCACAGTACTGGCTGCAGGATGAGGATGGAACTGTAAAGTATGGTTCAATTCAGCCGGAGACCAGAACAGCCCTGGAAAAAATCCAGAAATTGTATACAGATAAACTGATTGATCCGGAAATGCTTGTCAGAAATGACAGTAAGGAGCCTCTTCTGGCTGGAAAGGTGGGAATTTTCTTTGGACCATGGTGGAGTGGTTATACAGTGGCAGATGCTACACTGGCAGGTGCGGCAGACTGGCAGGCATACTTTACACCATTGTCTGAGGATGGAAACTATTACACTCATATGGCAGAGCCTACAACACAATATGTAGTAGCAAGCAAAGCATGCAAGAATCCGGAAGCTGCATTTAAGATTGTCAATTACCTGATCAAAAATGAGCAGAAATGGGTAGACGAAGGTGTTTCTACCACAGAGATGGGTACTGCGGACTTCTATCCTCTGTACAACACCTATGACAATGCAGATGAAATTGAAGTGTCTTATGATGTTCTGACCAAATATCTTGCCGGAGAAATCACCATGGATGATGTTGACTTCTCAACACACAAACTGTTAAAGAGTGATATGGAAGCAGTTACAAAACTGAAAAAAGAGCCTTACGATGACTTCAGCCTGGATAAATGGAATCTGGACAGTGACATTGCCAAAAATAACCTTCCGAGACTTGTGGCCATCCTGGTTGGAGATGCTCCTTCTGTAAATGAGAAATATGTACCTGTTTACAATGCATATAACGGTCAGACAGAAACCATGGAAACAAAATGGGCCAATCTGAAGAAAATGGAAGAAGAAACATTCTCAAAAATCGTTATGGGAAAAGCAGATATCAGCGAATTCGATACTTTCGTTGAAAACTGGAAGAATCAGGGCGGTGACCAAATTCTCAAAGAAATCAACGATGAATTAGGTAAGTAAATGAGAAAACGGCTGATGGTGTTCATTAGCCGTTGTCCTTAATTGGAGGTATAAAATGCGGGAAAACAAGTAATCTACGGACTGATAGGATATGGTGGAATGGGCAGATGGCATACGGAAATCCTGTCAAATGTACCAGAAATTGAAATTGGTGGTATCTATGATATCAAGGAAGAAAAGAGAATAGAAGCAAAGAAAAAGGTTTTTCTGTGTATGGCTCGGAAGAGGAAATGTTATCAGACCCGGATATTGATGTCGTGCTGATTGCCACTCCAAATGACTGCCATAAGCCGATTGCAATCCGTGCTATGCATGCGGGGAAAAACGTGATATCAGAGAAACCGGTGACTCTGTCATCTTCTGATCTTCAGGAGATGGTAAATGTTGCCAAAGAAACAGGAAAGTTCCTGACAGTACACCAGAACAGGCGCTGGGATGATGATTTCCTGATCATACGAAAGCTTGTAGAGGAGCAGAAGCTGGGGCATGTCTTCCGGATAGAAAGCCGTGTGCATGGTTCCAGGGGTATTCCGGGCGACTGGAGAAAGAAAAAATACATGGTGGCGGAATGGTTCTTGACTGGGGTGTGCATTTGCTGGATCAGATTCTGTATCTTTATGGAGATAGAAAAATTGAAACTGTATATGCATCACTTACCCATATTACCAATCAGGAAGTGGATGATGGGTTCACCACAATCCTGACATTTGAAGGTGGAACGGAAGTCCTGGTTGAAGTAGGAACCAACAATTATATTTCCCTGCCAAGATGGTATGTGCTGGGTGAAGATGGTACTGCGGTTATCAGGGGACTGGCAGTTAAAATGGTGAGATCATACGGAAAACAGGCATAACCGAAGAGAAAGTAGTGCCGGTAAAGACAGCAGCAGGTCTGACCAAAACCATGGCTCCGAGACGGGAAGATACAATCGTGAAAGAGGAGCTGCCACATGTGTCCGGAGATATTGCGGATTTCCATAGAAATGTAGCAGCAGTTATAAGAGACGGGGCAGAGCCGGAGATTAAGCTCTTCCAGGTGATGCGTGTAATGAAACTAATGGAAGCTATTTTCCAATCAGCAGAAACAAACCAGGTGATTGATTATAGACAGTATGAATCATAAGTATTTATGAAGGAACAGGAGAAAATAAGTATGAAACAGATAAAAATAGGAACATGCGTTCCGGGAGCTAAGGCAGAAGAATGGTTAAAGGGATTTATTGGAAAAGGATTTGAGACATTCTCTCTCAATTTCCATA
>ENA-OQKR01000893-OQKR01000893.1-human-gut-metagenome-genome-assembly--contig:-NODE-893-length-10624-cov-2.667334_pt1 | contig 10624 bp, 21 predicted proteins | sample MGYA00242803_ERZ504806 | MGnify/ENA primary metagenome ERZ504806 (study PRJEB26092, sample SAMD00036399) | human gut metagenome | host: Homo sapiens | study: EMG produced TPA metagenomics assembly of...
CCCAAACGAGAGAATGCATCACGATACGTCATATCATTTCATGGTTTTGTCTGGCAGCCTTGGCATCCACATCCACAGCAGAATGCCGAATACCAACAGCACGGTTACCGAATCCACAGGTTGCGCAACGAGGTTTCGATGACGTTCTGCAGAGTGAAGCCGAGGATAATAATCGGAATCGAGCCGACGATAATGTTCCAGCCGAGTGTGGCGTAATTGTCGCCGCGGCCCATGCGGGCTTCCAATCCTTGCCGTTCTTGCCGAACAGGCAGCTGAACCAGTGAGTAAGGATATTGATGATGTCGTGACGGAAATACAGAATCACCGCAAGTTCGGTGCCGATTTGGATGATGGCGGTAAACGCCGCACCGGGATCAGAGCCCAGCATCAAATCGCCGAAAATACGGATATGCGCGCTGGAGGACACCGGGAGATATTCGGTCAGCGCCTGAACGATGCCGAGAATGATCGCTTGGAAAAAATTCATAACCCCTCGTGATTTCTAAGTATTTGATGTGTTATGACGATGAACACCCTACCCAAGGGGGTGTAGAACAACACTAAGAATCGGTAACATCCACGGCTTCTACAATGAAAGTGGATATAGTACGTAAGCGACGAAGGGAGCATTATGGCCACGTATCGCAAAAGCAGGGCATTCGCACCGGAAGGATTCTTCGAATGCGAGGGTCGAGGACTCGAATGGTTGGGAGCGGCTCATGCGCAAGGCGGCCCGCGCGTGGTGCAGGTATACGGCTGGGGCAAGGATTATCTGGATATCGAACGTGTGGGTAGCGCGTCCCCCACGCCTCAGGCGGCACGAGCTTTTGGCGCGGCTCTGGCCCGTATGCATGATGCGGGTGCCAAGTATTTCGGGTCTGCGCCTGACGGATATAACGGCACATGCTATTTCGGACCATTGCAGGACCCGGTGAAAATGGATACCGGCGAGTGGACCGACCCGATCAGCTATTTCGCTGATGGACGTCTGCGCCCGATGGTCAACCTTGGTGTGAGGCGTGGCGAGCTGGATAAGCGCGATGTCGAGTTGACTGAGCGTGTGATTGAAGCGCTGCCGGATCTGATGGGCCGCGCCGCGGCCGACAAGCCGGCGCGCATCCACGGTGATCTGTGGAGCGGCAATGTGATGTGGACCGCCGATTCCGGGCAGTCCGAGGCCGTGCTCATCGACCCGGCGGCACATGGCGGTCATCGCGAGGAGGATCTGGCTATGCTGCACCTGTTCGGTATGAGCTATCTGAGCGAAATCACCGAGGGCTACCAGTCCGTACATCCATTGAAGGCCGGATGGCAGGAGCGCATCACGCTCTGGCAGCTCTACCCCATCGCCGGCCACTGCGTCTTCTTCGGCGGCGGCTACGTCAACGAATACCGCTCCATGTGCCGCTCCCTGCTGAAGTAACAGACTTGGCTCCCCTCAGAGGGGGAGCCAAGAACGCATCCGCTCTCAGCTCAGTGCGTCCTTCAACTTGCTGAAGAACCACCGTTTGCAGGAATGGCGTGATTCCAAACGTTTCTGAGGGTTTCAGACGGGCTTCAAAACGTTTTTGCCCACATTTTGTCCCACATTCTTCCACGCCCGTCTCCACCTGCACGGCGGCATCGAGCAGACGGGCCACGTCCATAAGGTCGCTGTCGAACAGATCCGCGTACACGTCCAACGTCATGCTCGCGTTCTGTGGCCCAGCATCCTCTGCAGGGCCTTGACGTTCGCGCCCGCATGCACGGCCAACGAGGCGGCGGTGTGACGCAGGTCGTGAGGCACCGGCCAATCGTCCCGCTTCCAGGCCCAGACGGGTGAGCGTGTGCGTCCACCATCCCGTCTCGCGGGCGAGGCTCTGCTTGCGGATAGGGCCTCCACGCACGTCACGGAACACGCGCTCCTCGTGTTCGCGTTGCTCGCATATCGGTTTGAGCGCGTCCATGACTATGCGGGGCATGGGCACGTCACGGCGTTCGTGGTTCTTCGGGGTGCCCTCGGCCCATTTGGCGTTGACGTATACGAGGTTGCGGCGCACGTGCAGTATGCCGGCGTCGAAGTCGAGATCGCGTCTTTGTAATCCGGCCGCTTCGCCCCATCTCAGCCCGCAGAAGCCCAATAGCAGTATGAGCGCCCGGCGCTCCTCTCCCAGCTTCCGGCAGTTCGACGCTTCGTTGGCGAGTGCCAGCAGTCTGGTAATGGTCAGGTAGATGCGGCGATCCTTGCGTTTGGGGAGTCTCGGCAGTTCGATGCCGTCGCACGGGTTGGAGGAGATGAGCTTGTCCCGCACAGCCATGCTGCATATGCCCTGCATGATCTGGTATGGGCGGCTGACGGATGGTGCGCCGGACTTATCGATTATGCTTCCGACCCATGCCTGGACTTCGGCGTGTGTGATGCTGCCTATCTGCCGTTCTGCCCATTTGGCCTCGCAGTGGCATTTCCATGCGCTGTCCATGTTGGAACCCGAAGTCGCCTTCCAAAACGGCTTCTTTTCGGCAATCCACTGGTCATGCAGCGTGCCTATGCGTTGTTTGCCGCCTTCCGGGTCGATGTAGCTGCCGGTGGCCTTGGCTATGGTGACGTGTTCCGCAGCCCACGTCTCCGCGTCAATCTTGCGGCGGAAGCCCCTCTTGTCGGTTTGCGTGCCGTCGGGTTTCCGATAGCGGACTCGATACCTGTTTTCGCCTTTGGCCGTCCTGTATCTGGTGATGTTCGCCATGATTTTTTCACTCGCTCATACTTGTTTTCGGTTTTAACGTGTTTTAACTGGTATTAATGTGTTTTAATGAGATTTGACGGATAACAGGGAAATTAATAAAATATTCTCTTTACGCCAAAATCGGAAAGGAGACGGCCATGACCATGACCGATACCGGCGTGAAGCCGATTCCGGCATACGTGCCGCCCGAGGACGGCAAGCCACGCAACGCCGTGGACGAGAAATGGATGAAGCTGACCCGCAGCGCCCGCCATTACATGGAACGCAGGGCAAAGGCCCGGAAGGAAACCATCGATGGGTCTGAAGCTCGTCATTGAGCGCGAATGCTCCAGAGACCATCAGACGGCCCTCAGGCAGTTCCTGTGCTGTGAACCTGGAGGCCCCGAATGGGCGATGGACCCGCAACGCTACATACGTGACCTCAGCGTGCGCAAGACCCCGAAGGGGATCATGCGCACGCTTCTTGTCGTATCCGGAGATATTCCCCTGCATGATGACGTGGTCGGCTTCTGCGAATACGGCGTAGCCGTGGAAACGACCGATGAGCATGAGGGCGTCTACCAGATCTCGTATATCGCCACCGCTTTGAAGGTGCGTGGCACACATCTCGGAGACACTCTGCTCTCCTCGGTTATCGTGCGCCTGCGTGACGATGCCTGGCGTTTCAACCGCACGCCACTCGTGCTCACCCAGGTGGATCCGCGCAACAAGCCCAGCATGGACCTGTTCACACGATTCGGATTCATGGACGAGGGGCCGGATCCCGACGACCCGGAATACCATCTGCTGTCCCTGGAGTTTACCCCGCAGGAGCGCGGAAACTACTTCGGCAGCACACTCGCGTTCTTCTGACATTTCGGGTATAGCTCCGCCAGGCCTATCGGCTATGATGGGGAGGCGAAGCATCCTCCTTTCCAATTAAGCAAGCTGGTCGATGTTTCCCGTCCTGCCGGCGTTGCAGCACCGGCAGGACAATTTATTTCTCGCAGGCTACTCCGTCTCCGTCCCTATCGAGCTTCGTCGAATAGCCCGGCTGACCTCGGTAGAGGGGTGCCGCACCTGCTGCCTTTGCGGCGGTGCAGTTCGGATAGTAGGTGTTGGCCTGTTGTTGCTGCTGTGCTTGCTGCTGTTCGGCCTGCTGTTGAGCCTGACGTGCGGCTTCCTCGGCGGCGGCCTGTTGCTGAGCTTCCTGCTCCGCTTGTTGCTTGGCTTGTTCCTCGGCGGCTTTCTTCTCTTCCTCGGCCTTCTGAGCTGCTTCTTCCTCCGCTTTCTTCTTTTCTCCCTCCGCCTTTCTGGCCGCCTCTTCGTCGGCGGCCTTGTTGTGTACTCGAATCACGCCGTTGTTCGCTGACAGAATCTCCCAGTTCGAATAGAGAATGACCGATTTGCCGCTGTCGCTTTCGATCTTGTAGTCCGAGGCGTCATACCCTTCATCGGTCAGAGCGGTGATGGCCTTGTCCAGCATCATGCCTTTTTTGGCTATGTTCGGCAGGTCAGAAGTGTCTCGCTTCACTGTGAGCGTGATAGATGTGGAGGTCTTCTCCTTTTGCCCTGCTTCGGGCGTCTGTTCCTCGACTTTCCATTTCCTGTCTTTACCTTTGGTGTCGGGCGTGACAGTGATGGTTTTGAAGCCTTCCTTTTCGAGGGCAATCTTGGCTTCGAAAACTGTCTGGCCCACGACGTCGGGGATGGCCTTGGACGGTGTGAATATGTAGCCGATGACGCCGATGGTCAGCAGAACGATGATAGTTATTCCCCACCAGCGCTTGTACCATGGTTTCTTCGCGCCGTGTGAACCGTGTCGTCCGTTTCTTCCGCCATTCCCTCCGTCTCGGGGAGGCGTTGTCGGTGTGGCTGGCGGCTGCTGCAGCACTTCGGTCGGTGCCAGTATCTCCATCGGCTGTTCCGACGTGGTGGGCAGCTGCTGCGTTGGGGTTGGGAACGTTGACGGGGTGTATGCCGGTTCCTTTTGGCTGCCCATCGTCGTGTTCTTTCTTCTCGCCTTCTTTGACGGCTTGTCGAGCCTAGTCTCGTAGCTGATGCCGGTGCCGGGGATTATCGGGGTGCCGAACCGTGTGCCGCCTTTGCCTACGGTCACGTGCGGCGCGCCACGCTTGCCCATGGTCACGCTTGTTACTCCGCTTTTGCCGAGGTTCAACCGCAACCCCTTGCCGAGACTTATGCTCTTGCGAATCCTGAATCCCATGGTTCTCTTCCTTCTTTATGCAGCCACGCTGTCGTGCAGCCAGTTTTTGTATGCCCGGATTATCCAGGGCATGACGTTGAGTTCTCGTGCTATGGCACATTCGTCGCCGTCGAAGATAATCTCGGCGGACTGATATTCGAGCTGGTTGACGAGCATACGTGCGGCCTCCATGTCGGCTCTCCGCTCGGTTGCGGAGTCGCATTTGCATCCTACGTCGTGGTGACGGGCATGACTAATCTCATGTGCGAGCACGCACCGGCGTTGGATTGGTGTGAGCCGGTCGCTGATGAGTATGCGGTTGTTTGCCGCGTCGTAGCCGCCCTCAAGATCTGCCGGCAACGCCAGCTCGTACACGTTGGCCCATTTACGGGCGATGGTCTCCACGTCGATCATGGCATTTCCTCGTATGCTTCCTGCTCACGCTCGATATCACCATGCTTCGCGGCAAGATCAAGAGTCGACGGATCGATAGAATCAGTAGAGATATCTGAAGACTGCTGCGCCTTCAGCATTTCGAATATTTCATTAATGGAATCGCGCTCCTCCTGTGTCATGGACATATATTCTTCGTTTTCGAGTTCGCTGACACGGTCAAGCACCATATTGAGTGCTTGTACTGGAAGACAGTGACTTATTGCGCTAAGCCTGATGAACTCAGACAGTCGGACTGGTGCTTTATTGCCCATTTTTATATCCCGAATACGGCTATAAGTTACTTCACCTTGGGTAAGGTTTTCCATTTCGCGGTACGAAGCGCCCAATTCATCCAGCAAACCAGACAATACGTCTCTTGCCGCGTAGTCGAAAATATCCCATTCAATCTTTGTTGCCATGTGCAAATGTTATCACCTGACAGCAGCTAGAAACGCGCATAAGAACTGTTGTCACATGACAACACGCCGAAGCGTTTGACTTTATTTGTTGGCAGGTGCCAATATACAAACCATGATTGCATCAGCCAACAACGCAGCTGCTTCGGCCGTGAAGAGCCTCCGAGTAAAAGCCTTGCTCGATGAGGTGCCGAAGACGCATATCGCCTCCAAGGTCGGCCTCAACCGGATGACCGTAGGCAAACACCTCAAGTCGGACGACATGTCCCTAAGCGAGTTCATCAAAACCGCCTTCGCTCTTAACGCGAATCCGGCTCAGGTTCTCGCCGAGGCCATCGAATCCACCCAGGCAAAAGAAAAGGCATCCGCCGCTACGGATGCCGAGATCAAATGAAAGAAGGTTCAAATGAACAACACCATTCTAACCGACAACAAGGAAATCGAAACCCTCGACCTCCCCTCATGGTGGAGCGACGACTTCCCCTGCGTAGCAACCTTGCTCAAGACCGGGTTCAAGGGGCACCGTCAGCTGTTCGCAGCTGACGTGGATGTCCTCCCCGGCGTCGGCTTCGCGTTCTACGAAGTCCAATGGCTCAGCAAAGACGGGTCTTCCTCCGATGGACCCCTTACGACAATCGTTCCATTCAACAACATCGAAAGCATTGAACAGGTAGAAACCGTGGAAGCAGAGGACGGTGGTCTCAAATGAGCAACGCATTGCAGACCCTTCGTTTCGAAGATACGGAGGTCACCGCACTGGACTGCAACACCGACGAGCCGGTGTTCGTCGCCAGCCCCATCGCGAAGAAACTCGCATACGAGAGCGCGAAGGACATGTTGCGCAATCTTGACTCCGATGAAAAGGGTAAGCACATTGTGCCCACCCTTGGAGGAGAACAAGAAATGAGCGTCATCACGCTGCCCGGCCTGATCCACGCCTTGAACAATCGCCGCCCCGGCGCAGTCAAGGACGAGGCCACGCGCAACATGGTCATCCGGTTCCAGCGTTGGGTGAACCACGAACTAGTGCCGACCGTAATGCGCACCGGCAGATACGAGGTGCAGCGTCCGCAACACCTGCTTGAGGCGGCTCACCATGAGCGCATGATGCAAGTCGAACTGTTGAAGGCTTCGCAGGGCATCGTCCACCCGGATTTCCTCGAAGCGAAGACGCGCATCGTGATCGCACGGGAATTGGGGGAACTACCTGAGCTCGACCCGAAGACCCGTCCCCTGTACACACAGGACTATCTACGGGAGAAGAATCTGAGCGCCAAGCAGCTGCGATCGAAGAGTGGCACATTCGGCAAGAAGCTCAAGGCCGCATATCGAGAGCGAAACGATCGAGACCCACAACGCGCTGATCTGACACTGCCGAACGGTCACATCATTCAGGTCTACGCCTACACGGAAGAAGATCGCCCCTTGTTTGACCGGGCATGGGATGAGCTCAGTCAGAAAGCGGGTGCGTGATGGCCGGCGCTCTCCCTGAGAAAAATCTTCGTCTATCTCTCACCCACCCTATCGTGTCGGACTCTTACAGACATTCCTTCCCCATGGAATTGGTATGTGATCCGAACGATGAGGCCGACCTGTTCCTGACGGTGTTCAAAGCGAAGGTTCCTATGTTCGACTTGTGGTTCGACCTGACGTATTCCACGTTCGACGGGGTGGCCGGTTCGTTCTATCCCGATTGGAGCGAATGGACGTTCGGTGACCTGAAGGAAGCGAAGGACGTATTGCACTCCTATCTGGATTCCATCGATGTTCTCCGCGTTTTTTTTGCGGACTACCTGCGGGTATTCGAGTGGGCGTCGACCGTGGACTGGCGCGGCCTGCTCGCCAAGAAGCGTGGTGAGTCATGTCCAAGCAGATAGAAGCACAGGACGGCTGGCCTATCGGCAAGGTGGCGGAGTTCCTGAATCTTTCGAAGGGCACTCTTTACATCTGGTCTTGCTACGACCGGTGGGGCGGGAAATACCCGCCGGCCCCGAAGCGTATCGGCCGTCGGCTGGTGTGGGATCCACGCGAGGTCATCGACTACCGGAACAACAGGTGCGCGACCACCCGCAGGGAGCTGGTCTACGGCGAATAAGGGTTTCCCGGATTCGAAACCGGGAGAAAAAGGAAGGGTGCCGGCGTTGCACTGTCCAAGGTTCTGCGCCGACACCAACATCACCAATCACATTGAAAGGAAGACAAGTGATGTCAAACAACAAGATTAGCGGTATCCACGCCATCGGCGTCGAGGTTCCGAAGGACATGTCGCTGCAGGAGCTCATGGAGCAGCTCCTGAATGATACGGAGGTCGAATTGGAGAAGGATTTGGACGGGGAGCCCCGCAAGCCCGAACCCAGTCCGAGGCGGACAAGTGGCAGCGGTATGCGGACATGCTGGGCGACCTGTTCGACGTGGCGCATCAGATCGGCTATGACGCCTACATGCAGGGCGACCTGAAGATCATGCGCAAGGTGTTGCAGGTCGAATCCGATGTGGTGGATCTGGCCGGCATCGTGACCATGGAGAAGTCGAGGGCCGTGAAATGAGCATCGAGGCATTGCGCAAAAAGCGTCGCATGCGCCGACCCCGGCCGAGGTTAACGGACGGGCAGAAAACGGCCGTGCTGCTGGCTCTCACGTTCGCTGAGGGCTGGCTGGCGGGTTTCGCGACCACGCACAGCCGTGTCCCCAGCCCGGTGGGCACGCCGCAGTGGATGATAACCGGCTCGCTCGCATTGGCGGTCGTATTGCCGCTCATGTTCGTGGGAATCCTGTTGAAGTGGGGTGGCGATGGAACAGCCAAGTGAGTTCACGCTCTGTCTGCCGGGCGACCCGGTGCCGAAGGGGCGTCCCCGCGTCTACAACGGGCACGCGATGACCCCGAAACGCACCGTCAGGGCGGAGGAACGCCTGTTCGCCGAATTCCGGTTGAAATACCCGCAGGCGAAACCATACCAGTGTCCGGTCAGGTTGGAGGCCGAATTCTGGATGTCCCATAGGGGCAGGCCGGATCTCGACAACCTTTTGAAGCTGGTTTTGGACTCGCTGAACGGCGTCGCCTACGTGGATGACGCGCAGGTCGTCGAATCCCACGCCACCAAGCGCATGCCCGACCTGTGGGTGTACGGAGCCAAAGGCAAATACCGGAAACGCAAGAGCGGTGATCCGTACACGTGTTGCGGGCATGAGTACGAGCCACATCTCTATATCCGTATCAAACCGCTCCCGGAATGGGAGCCGAACAAGCAAGGACAAGCATGATGCCTGACCGGCGTCTCTGGATGCCGCGTTGCAGGACATGCGGGCCGCTCGGCAAGCCCACCGGACTGGACGAGGCGGTCACCAGCTGCACCCGGCATGCGAACCAATACCCGAACCATCAGACGGCGTGGTATCCCACCCACGCCCAGATCATCGTGAAAGGCACACCAAATGACTGCGAATGACACGTCAACCATCGAAACCACGGAGGCCGTGAACCCGGACGAGGGACTGCGTCAGGGATTGTTCGAGGCGCAGGCGGCTCGCATCGTGGAACTGCAGGCCGAAATCGCGTCCCGTCAGGAGGAGGTCGACGACTTGAAGGCCCGTATCCTCGACTCGCATCCGGCCGGCACCTACCAGGCCGGCAACCTGAAAGTGCAGGTGAAGCCGGGCGCGCGCCGCATCAACGCCGGCACGTTCGAGAAAGCCTATCCGGCCACCAAGTATCCCGGAGCCTACCAGTTGCGGCCGCGCCCGCTCAGCCAGTTGGAGAAGCTGCTGTCGGCGGACGCGGTGGCCGATTACGCGATGAGCGGCAAGCCTATGGTGGTGGTCTCATGAGCGCGGAACTGTCCAGCCTGGGCATCGCCCAGATCGTGGAAAGCGTTATCGCCGACTACGACCTGCGTGACGAGGACGGCAACGAGCTGACCGACGACCTGTACGTCATCCGTTCCGAGCAGCTCGACGAGCTGGGCCTCACCGTCGCCAGCGCATCCACAAGGCCATACGCGAACTGGAGACGCAAGGCAAGACCGGCTTCCCCGTGCATTCGATGGCCTTCGGCAGCATGCCGGTAACCATCGCGAAGGACGGCGACCGCACCTACACGCTGCGCTTCGACAATTCGGACGAGGCGGTGGCCATTACACGGCTCAGCAGAACCGCGTTGGCGGACATTAGGAAACAGATCAACGACTTTCTCAAGGAGGTGAAGAACCATGAGCATGAATGAGGCGGTATTGGCCGTCGCACAAGCCCAGCAGCAGGGTGATGCGATACCAGTCGACGTGCCGCCCATGACGCAGTCGGCACCCGGCATGGGCAAGCCGCCAGTCACGCCGAAAACACGGGTGGACACGATGGAGGAACCCAGATTATGGCCGGAGATCCGCATGATGATCGAAACCGACATCCGCGACCAGCCGAGAGAGAAACAGGCGGAGATAGGCCCGTCCGAATTGGGCTCCGACTGCCTGCACTGCCTAGCCGCCAAGCTCGCCGGATGGCCCCAATCGCGTAAAACGTCATGGCTGTCGTTCATCGGCACCTGCGTGCACGCGCGGTTCGAGGAATGGTTCAACGCCGACCAGCAGACCATCTCCGACGTGATAAACGCGGAAAACCTCATCGAGGGACACCTCGACGACATGAGGCGACTGAAGCGGTTCCAAGCCGAGATGCGCGTCAAGGTCGGTAGCCTGTCCGGCCTGTACGGCGGCACCGAACTGCACGGCAGCATCGACCTGCACGCCGTAAAACGCGCAGCACGGTGGATTGGAAGATCACCGGCGACACCACCATGAGAGCGGCGAAGGCCAGCGGGCCAAGCCAGCAATACCGAGTGCAAGCCAGCCTCTACGGCATCGGCCTGGAAAACGC
>ENA-OQKR01000894-OQKR01000894.1-human-gut-metagenome-genome-assembly--contig:-NODE-894-length-10622-cov-2.190853_pt1 | contig 10622 bp, 9 predicted proteins | sample MGYA00242803_ERZ504806 | MGnify/ENA primary metagenome ERZ504806 (study PRJEB26092, sample SAMD00036399) | human gut metagenome | host: Homo sapiens | study: EMG produced TPA metagenomics assembly of...
GTCATCATAATATATAAATTAGAATATGCACTGAAATAAAAGATAAAATTATTTCAGTGTGACTACTCTATTATACATAGGAAAAACTATAGTGGTTCAGTTGTCAAGACAAAAATCTAAGACTTTTATAATGAACTGATAGGTTGATAAGTTACTGTATCTGCAGAAGAGTAAGTAGGATAAACTTATTTCCTTTACAGATGTTAAGCGACATATGACATTAGTATTGCAGGATAATAATATTCCGCTGGTGTGTGATAATCCAATGTAGAATGATATCTTTCAAAGTTGTGATTTTCCCGTTGATTAGTTCCGTTCAGAGGAGTATTTTTCCCCGTTAATTAGTTCCTTTCGTGGTTTTGATTAGTTCCTTTCGCGAAATTTGATTAGTTCCGTTCGGAGGATAGCAAATTTAACATTTAGTTCCCAATTCGGGATATAGGAGGAAACAATGTATAAATCAAAACGCAGCCTCAAAGTATACGAGGCGCCACTTAGTTTAAATAGTAAGCAACAGATTCCAAAAATTCAACTTCAAGGGCAGTGGCTCGAAGCGCTTGGATATCATGTGGGTGATAAGATTGATGTTCAGTCTACTAATGACACGATCATCATCAATAAAGTGAAGACTAAATAAAACAAACAAGCGTCGGCTTATAAAGCTGGCGCTTTTATGTATGTGTTATTCAATTAGCACAATCTGTAGGGCATCTTCTTCATGTGGACTACCAGAAAAAAAAGTGTGTTTAAATGCTGTATGTAATTTTTTTAGGACTCTGAATTCTGACATATTATATATAAGCAAACGATGATGTGGTGAATAAATGTTGACGGCCAATTTGTTGCCATATGGTAATAAAGAAAGCCGTCACATTAAAACGACAATATTCACACGAACGTATCAATTTTAACGGATATGTGGTATAATATACAACGTGTTACTTGCTCATTTTGGAATATGGAGGTCAAAGATGGCTGTATCATATAAGAAATTATTTAAGTTAATGATAGATAGAAATCTTAAGAAGAAAGATCTTAAGAAGATGACAGGACTCAGCTATACGACAATTGCGAAATTAGAAAAAAGTGAAACTGTTAGATCTGATGTCTTGGATAAAATTTGCTGTGGGCTCGGTTGTCAGTTGAATGATATCGCGGAGATCATACCAAATACAAAATAAAGAACAGGAGTAAATAAATATGTGGTGTAGGTCATGTGGAATAGAGACAAATGAATATAAATGTCCAGTATGTGGACAAAAAACGGAAGAAGAGATTCCTGTTGTAAATTTATTGGTGTGATTCTTAGTAAAACACCAATAATACAAACAGATATCTGATTCTTAACAAAGAATAAATGTCCTTGTTGTGGAAAGAAAAACAAAGTATATGGACAAAAGATATTACGACCAGTTACTTTACCCGAAAGAACCGTACCTTTTAAGTGGAGCTTCTTAGTAGGGAAAACGACCCCAAATACATATGCAGACGCGTCTGTTTGGGCAACAGGAAGTCGTTATTACATTGATGGTACAGTGAAGGTTTTATCAAAAAAAGACTTTGAAAAGGCCGATATAGAGCAGATTGCCAAAGACGTGGTTAAATATAAGGAATTACTTACATACGATAGTTTTGAATTGTATACTGAGAGATTTATCAATGCAAATAGAGACAGATTTAATTACCTCGTAGATGAAGCTTCCATGTTTGTAAAAGAAACAGCTTCGCGATTCAAAGAAGAAAATCTTATTATTTCATTTTCTGGAGGTAAGGATTCGACAGTTACAGCGGATGTTGTTACAAAAGCACTTGCAGATCCAAGTTTGGTACACATTTTCGGAAATACAACATTGGAGTTTCCGACTACAATTGATTATGCAGAAAGATTCCGCAAGGAGCATCCGCGTGCAATTTTTCAAATTGCAAAAAATAACGAACAAAATTTTCTCAACATGGCTGATACGATTGGTCCACCAGCCCGTATGATGCGTTGGTGTTGTTCAATGTTTAAAACAGGTCCAATTACAAGAGTGTTAAATAACATGTATAGAAATCAACAGGTTTTAACTTTTTATGGCATCCGTAAGGCAGAATCCGTGTCTCGTAGTAAGTATAATCGTGTAGAAGATAGTTCAGAATCTGTGAAGATTAACAAACAAACGGTTGCTTCGCCAATTTTCTTTTGGATGGATATTGATATCTGGTTATATATTCTAACTACGGGGATTGATTTTAACGATGCTTATCGTTATGGCTATGAGCGTGTTGGATGTTGGCTGTGTCCGAATAATAACAATAGAGATATTTTCCTTACAAACATCTATATGCCAGAACGTGCTAAGGAGTGGAGGGATTTTCTGATTGGATTTGCAAAAAAGATTGGGAAGCCTGATCCCGAAGAATACATTGATAGTGGAGCATGGAAAGCTCGTCAAGGTGGTAACGGACTTCCGGCTGCAAAGGATGTAAAGATTCGATTTACTAACTGTACATCTGAAGAACATGCTAAAATTTACAAATTGTCACGCCCGTTTGATGATGAACTGGTAGGCATGTTTGTTCCTTTTGGAAAACTTGCGCCTGAAATGGGAAGAAAGCTCCTTCATGAAGTGATTATATTGGATACTAGGACGAATGTACCAATTATTTCGATTCAACCATTCAACCAGGATGGTTATGATTATGCAGTGAAAATACGTACAATGAATGTTGCGAATCATGAAAATTTGCAACGTAAAGCGGGCTATCAGGTGCGCAAGTTTAACGCCTGCCATAAATGCCTGAAGTGCGAATCAGTTTGTAAAGCTGGTGCTATTTCAATTGTAGGTGATTATTATTACATTAACCCAGACAAATGTGTTCACTGCGGCATGTGTGTGGATCAAAAGATTCTTTGCGGTGGTTGCATGATGGATAAATACTTAAGAACAAAAGAGTGATAACTGGAGGATGATTATATGGCAATGAAGTTTCGTGCTCATGAGACGTTCTTTATCAGAAAAAGATGGCTGAGCAAAGGCATGAAAGCAGTAAAAAACGAACCAACAGCGTTTATTCTAAGGAAAAAAATCCGATGGATACGTTAGGAATTGGCTCAAATATGGTTAAATCTCTGAGATATTGGCTGCAAGCAGTTGGTATCACGGAAGAACCGAACTTCGGGAAAAGAGTGCAAACATTTACTCCGCTCGGAGAGAAGATTTACGAACATGATAGGTACATTGAAGAACTTGGTACATTGTATCTATTACAGTATCGATTGGCTTCACAAGAAGAACTGGCAGCATCATGGTATTATTTCTACAACGTATTCAATATGACTGAGTTTAACAGAAATGATTTTGTTGCTGGATTAAACGGCTACGTAATTGATGCAAACGGCAAAAGCGCAGCAATGCGTTCGCTTACAGATGATTTTAATTGCATCATTGGGACATATGTTCCCAGATACAAAACAGATCCAGGAAAGGTATCACCAGAAAACAATATCGATTGTCCATTTGGAGAACTTGGACTGGTTGACATCGTCGACAAAAATAGAAAGGTCTACAGAAAAGTTTCTCCATCGGCAGAAGTATTGATCCGTGGGTATTTTAGCTGTCTTGATGGACCAAGCAGCAGGAGCTACAGAAGTTAGGCTTTAATGAGCTTCTTACAGCACCGAAAATATTGGGAAAGTATTTAATCTGGATACTATTACCATGATTGATGCGCTCCGTGAGGCCGAAAAAACTGGTGCAGTTAAAATTATTCGTACAGCTGGTCTTGATGTTGTACGCATTGATAAGTCTTACACGTTTAATGAGTGTGTAGAAAAATATTACGAGAATATCGAGAAAGGAAGAGAGTAAAGCATGACAAATATGATTTCAGTAGCTACTGGATTTCAAAGTTCAGTCAACATTGCATACGACATGAATGATGACGGAAAGCTTAAAAACTATATTCCAACAAAATCAGCGTTGTCATTACTTGAAGATGTTCTACTTAGCACGTCTCAGAATTCTACAGATAGGGCCAGAATTCTGATTGGGGCTTATGGAAAGGGAAAGAGTCATATTGTTCTTATGATTCTTTCAATCCTTATGAAAAAAGATCCAGAACTCTTTGAGAAAATGATGCCTGTTATTAGTTCGGAAAAACCTGAACTCTATCAGTTGATTCAGAATTATTATCATGGTAGTAATAAAATTCTTCCAGTTGTTATCTCTGGAAGCAGCAATTCTCTTGCTCAAGCTTTTTTACTCGCATTGGAGAGAACTCTTGCTGAAAACGAATTGACAGACATTATGCCGGAGACTAACTATCAGGCAGCTATTAACACGATCGTTAAATGGAAGAGCAATTTTCCAGAGACATATAATTGTTTTAAAACATTGATTGACGGTCAAGCAAATAAATTTATTGAACGTCTTCATGATTTTGACCCTTCCGCATATGCAGAATTCGAGAAACTTTATCCTTCACTGACAGCTGGTAGCCACTTTAACCCTTTTGTAGGTTTTGACGTTGCTGAACTCTATGAAGAAGTTGTTAAAGCACTTAAACCTAAGGGATATACAGGCATCTACGTAATTTATGATGAATTTAGCAAATACCTTGAGAATCACATTTCTGATGCAACAAAGAGCGATACAAAGATGCTTCAGGACTTTGCAGAAAAATGCGGACGCTCTGGAAAATCGCAACTTCATCTGATGCTCATTTCACACAAGGAAATTACAAGTTATATTGAAAGAGCATCAAAGGCTATGGTCGATGGTTGGAGAGGGGTATCCGAAAGATTCCGTCATATCTATCTCAACAATAATTTTACACAGACATATGAGATTATTGCCGCAGCGATTGAAAAAAATGAGAAAAAATGGAACAAATTCAAAAAAGAATACTCTACTTCATTCGAAGCAATGAAGACACTTTATGAGCAGCATCCACTGTTCTCTGATTTTTATGAAGAAGGAATTGACAAGGTTATTTATGATTGCTACCCATTGCATCCAGTGTCAACGTTTGTTCTCCCGCGACTTTCTGAACGTGTGGCGCAGAATGAAAGAACATTGTTCACATTTATTTCAGCAAAAGGTGATTCAACATTATCTTCTTTCCTCAGCCAACATGCGGATGAAGCATTTGCTCTCGCAACGCCAGATTTAATTTATGATTATTTCGAACCACTGCTAAAACAGGAAGTATACGCTGGAAACCTTCATAAATATTATGTGCTTACTTCATCAATTCTTAGAAAGATTGATGACAATAGTCTTGAAGCAAAGATTGTTAAAACGCTTACACTGATTTATATTCTGGAGCATTTTGAGAAGCTTAAACCGACTCTTGATGAGTTGACAGGTATTTACAGCTATTATGGAACAGATGCTGTAAACGATGCTGTTAAACGTCTTGTAGAGGATAAATATGTAGTGTATCTAAAAAGGAGCAATAATTATCTCCGTTTGAAGGAGACTTCAGGGGTTGATGTACATACAGAAATTATCAACATGATTGGCAAGCGGGCTCCGAAACTCGATATTAAAAACGTACTTAATGAATCAAACTTTGATCATTACTTATATCCTTCTCGTTATAACGACGAGAAAGAAATGACGAGATATTTTGATTTCCGATTTATAGATGTTTCTGAAGTGCGTGAGGATACCAACTGGGTATTGAAACGCGAGGATATCAATGCAGATGGCGTTATTTTTGCAGTTGTTCCTAATGCTGAGACAAATATCACTAACCTTAAAAAAACTCTTAAAAAGGCTTCTGAGAACTGTTTAGACTGTGTTTTTGTTCTTCCGGATAAGTATACCGACATTCGTGATTCTGTTGCAGAATTTGACGCTGTAGAAGCTCTGATGCAGACTGTGTCTGATGATCCGATTCTCTTTGAAGACTATGAAGTAGTCTATGAAGATATGAGAGATGTATTGAGAGGATTTATAAGTGGATATACAAGACCAGAAAAACATTGCTCTACATACATTTTTAATGGAGATGTAAAAAAAGTAGCAAGAAAATCTGATCTTACAAACCTGCTTTCAGATATTTGTGATAACATCTATGGATTAACTCCTGTAATTAACAATGAAGTAATCAATAAAGAAGAAATTACTACGGTAACTAGGAATAGTAGAGCAAAATTGATTGCTGGTATCCTTCGTACCGAGCTTGAGCCGAATCTTGGGCTTAGCGGTACTGGACAGGAAGTCTCAATTATGAGAAGTACACTCATTAACACAGGAGTTCTTGAAGCAGCAGATACCAACGGAATCCACATCAATTTGAAACCTAATAATAATCTGCTTGCTGGGGCACTTAAAGTTATGGAGTCTTTTGTAACAAATTCCAGAAAGGCAGACAGTTTAAGTTTTGCTCAACTATACAAAGAGCTTTCTGGCTCAGAGATGCATATTGGCATGAGAAAAGGGCTTATTCCAATCTATCTTGCCGCTGTGTTACATGAATATAAAAAAGAAGTTGTAATTAGTGACCGTTTCGGGCAGGTTCCTATGAATGCCGATACAATGGAACAGCTTAATGCTGAACCAGAAATGTTTACGTTGGCTTATATCGATTGGAATTCGGACAAAGAAGTATATATTTCATCTCTTGAAGATATGTTTGGAGAATATGGCGTTGAAGATGCAAATGTAGCACCATATGAACGTGTAATGGCATCAATGAAACGTTGGTACATGGATCTACCGAAATATTCAAAAAATACAAAGACTATCAACGGGAAAAAAATCAACAAGGAAGACCGCGCATTTCTTCAAGAGATGCGTAAAAACGCAGGAAGTTATGACCTCGTATTCCGTGTTCTTCCCAAAATTTATGGAGTTGACAAAGTTGATAAAACCCTTGCTGACAAGATTTATACCACAAAAGAACATTACGACGGGGCTCTTGGCTATTTAAAGGGTGAACTCGTAAAGATGATGCGAGAATTATTCTGTACTCTTGACGCATCTGAGTGTAAGAAGATGTCTCTTTCATCTATTATTCGTGATTGGTGTGAAAAACTTGATGAAGCTGTGTTTGAACAGTTATTTACGGATGGAACTGAAAGATGTTTAACGGTATTTAAAGCTGTTACAAATGATGAAGATTCTTATTACCAAGGTCGCTAAAATGGCCACAGATCTTCGTATTGAGGACTGGGATGAGGATGTTGTTATTATGTTTGAAAGAAACATGAAACAGTATAGAGAGACCGCTGAATCATTCCATCACACAGAAGAAGTTGTAGGAAAAGAAGCAAAGACAGAGGGGTATGAACTTACATACCAGACCGCAGATGGAAAAGCTGTAAGAAAAAGATTTGAAAAGGTAGAAGAGAGCAAGAGAGGTAAACTTCTTTATAACTCGATTATTTCTCAAATTGATTCCATGGGTCAAGCTATTTCCGAGCAAGAAAAACGCCAGATTTTAATGGAAATTCTTAAAAAATTATGTTGAGAGGAGTTGTAGAAAATGGCATATTTTGATAATGCGGCAACTACATTTCCAAAACCGGAATGTGTCTATGACTTTATGGATGGTTTTTATAGAAGAAGTGGTGGAAATGCTGGACGTGGACATTACAAGCAGGCTGAGTCGGCTGGTAAGTTGATTGACGATACCAGGACTATGGTTCGGACATTATTACATTGTCCGGTTAAGCAAGTTATTTTTGAACCCACAGCAACAATTTCCTTGAATATGATTATTCAGGGAAGTATCCTATGTGGAGCTAAGAACATTTATATTTCGCCGTTTGAGCATAATGCTGTAACACGAACCCTGCACCATTTTGAAAAAACGGGGTGACATAAATGTCATCCAGTTGTCGATGGATTGCAATAATTTAACATATAATATGGACAAAATTCGATATCAGTTTGATGAAACAAAGCCTGATTTAGTCATTGTCTCGCATGCAAGTAATGCGTTTGGGGTCATTGCTCCAATTGAACAGATTTTTGCTATAGCAAAAGAATATAATGCACGCACGCTGGCTGACATGTCTCAGACCGCTGGTCTTATAGACGTTAATGTTGGCCTTGAAACGTTTGATTATGCAGTATTTGCTGGCCATAAAACGTTGTATGGGCCTACTGGTATTTCTGGATTTGTAATGAATCCAGCAGCAGATTTTCCGGCAGTATTGTTTGGTGGAACTGGATTTGATTCTGCTAATCAAGATATGCCGGAATCTCTTCCACAGAAATATGAATGTGGAACATTGAATATTGCTGGTATTGCCGGGTTACATGCTGCGCTTGAATGGCTTTTAAAAACTGGTGTTGATAATATTTGGAAAGTAGAACAAGAACATAGAAAGAGGCTTCTTGAAATTCTTAATAATTATGATTTCATTCATACGATTGGAGCTAGTCACAGTATTCCATATGTAGGTATTGTTTCGTGTTTGATGGATGGTATTAGCAGTGACTCTGCTGGAAATATATTCAATGAACGTGGCATTTCTGTACGTACCGGACTAGAATGTGCTCCGATTGCACATCAGTATATGGGTACTTATCCTGCTGGAACGATTAGGTTTAGTATTAGTTATTTTACTACAGAAGAAGACTTCGAAGAGCTTATTGCGGCGCTAGATGATATCGAAGAAAGTATGTAACTAGGAGGGAAATCTTATGGAATTTAAGGATCTGAATATTAAAAATAGATATCGCTCCGCAGATACTTCAAATATCGGCCGCGATTTTATTGAAAAAGTATTAAAACATAGTGTTTCATATAAGCGTGCAGTGGGCTTTTTCTCGTCTTCATCGTTAATCTACACTTCCAGAGGACTCTTACAGGTGGCGGATCATTATGATCCCGCTACAGAGGAATCCGTTATTAAATTCATCGTGTCACCGAGATTAACAAAAGAAGATATTGAAGCTATCCGACAGGGCTATAAAACAAAGCGAGAAGTTATTGAATCATCAATGCTTGCAGAAATGAAACAACCGGAAGACGATTTTGGAAAAGAAAGGTTGAATATACTTTGCCATTTAATCGCATCCGGAGCAATGGAGATTAAGGTTGACTGTAACGGAATATTCCGAATCTGATATGGGAATGTATCATGAGAAAATTGGGGTGATGACCGATTCTCATGGAAACATGATTGCTTTGATGGTCGTTAAATGAGTCAGCAAATGCCTTCTCTCAGAATTTCGAATCAATTACGATATATAAAACTTGGGAAGAATCAAGAACGTATGCGGCCGAAATGAAAATGATTTTGATGAGCTCTGGGCCAACATGACCAATAATATTGAAATTTACGAATTTCCAGCTGCTGTTAAAGATAAATTGTTCCAATATGAACGTGAAACGTTTAATCGAAATATCGAAAAGGATGAAGAAGACTTTAAAAATAGAGCAAGTATTGATCTTCCAAGGATTGACAAAGCTTTATTGCCTACATTTCCGTATGAATACCAAGGAGAAGCTATTAATAAGTGGTTTGCAAATAGATGCATCGGAATTTTTGATATGGCAACGGGCGCTGGAAAGACACTTACAGCTTATGGGGCCATGACTACACTTCTTGAGCGTTGCAAATACCACCTGGCAGTTGTTATAGTTGCTCCGTATCAACACCTAGTTGAGCAGTGGATGGAAGATGCCCCCAAATTCCACATTAATCATATGATTGTTGGATATTCAAACCCTAAATATGCGAATTATATGATAGAATTAAAAAGTAGCATTCTTGCCTATAATGCAGGAACACTCCCGTTCTTCTTCTTTATTACCACCAATGCTTCTTACAAGCTTCCAAAAGTACAAGAGGCTTTGCAAAAGATCGAAGGACGTGCCCTTATTGTAGCAGATGAAGCACATAATTTTGGAAGTCCTAATATGGCCCCGTGTCTCATTGATACGTTTGATTATCGTTTAGCATTATCAGCAACAATTGAGCGCCATGGAGATCAAGAAGGAACAGACCGTATTTTTAATTATTTCGGTAATAAATGCATTTCATACACATTGGAAAATGCAATGGATGATTTGAAGCTTACACAGTATGAGTATCATCCGATTGTGGTGTATTTAGATTCAGAGAACGCGCTGAGTATATGGAGCTTAGCAGAAAACTGATCAAGCATATAAAAAAGGACGGTTCGATAGATCAACAAGGGAAAATGCTTGTATTAAAAAGGGCAAGAATAGTCGCAGGTGCAAATGCGAAACTCGCAGCACTTCGTTCAGAAATGAAAAAACATACCGATGAATACTACATGTTAGTCTATTGTGGAACGGCCAAAGTAGATAATGGCTCAGAAGAGGAAAGTAGACAGATTGATGAAGTAACACGCATGCTTGGTATTGAAATGGGAATGAAGATCAGTCGTTATACTTCACAAGAAGACGTTGAAGAACGACGTGTAATTCGTAATCGTTTCAAAGATGGGAATAATCTTCAAGCATTAGTTGCAATTAAGTGCTTGGATGAGGGTGTAAATATTCCAGGTATTCGTACGGCATTCATTCTGGCGAGTAGTACGAATCCACGTGAATATATCCAAAGACGAGGCCGTATCTTACGTTTGGCACCTGGAAAAGATAGAGCAATTATTTATGATTTTGTGACGCTTCCGATTCCAGCGGACGAGCTT
>ENA-OQKR01000901-OQKR01000901.1-human-gut-metagenome-genome-assembly--contig:-NODE-901-length-10527-cov-4.095000_pt1 | contig 10527 bp, 8 predicted proteins | sample MGYA00242803_ERZ504806 | MGnify/ENA primary metagenome ERZ504806 (study PRJEB26092, sample SAMD00036399) | human gut metagenome | host: Homo sapiens | study: EMG produced TPA metagenomics assembly of...
GATGACGTTCTTGGTGGGGCCGTACTCGTTGTTGCCCGCTGTGGTCTTGAGGCAGATGCAGTCATCTGCACACTGGACATGGCAGCCAATGATCCGCACATTGGTGGAGTGATCCGGATCGATACCGTCGGAGTTGGTGCAGTCCAGCGGGTTCAGCACCCGGATGTTGGAGATCAGCACATCGTTGCATCCGGCAGGGTGCAGCGTCCAGAACGGAGAGTTCTGCAGTGTCACGTCATGGAACGAGATGTGGTTGCAGTGCTCCACATACACCATGGTGGGACGGGGGTAGAAATCACCGTTGAAGTAGTAACGGCTTGCCCGCTTCATAAAGGCATACACGTTGCCGTCCACTGCGCCCTGACCCGTGATGGAGAAGTTGTCTGCATCCTTGGCGTGAATAAAGGTGTAGGCCGGCTTTGCCACCGGACGATCCACGGCCTTTGCGCCGGAAACTGCTGCCACGGAAGCATCATCGCCGTTGGGGTTGAAATAGGTGGAGATATCGGAGTGCGCTTTCAGAAGGGCGCCCTGTTCCAGATGCAGCTCTACGTTGCTTTTCAGCTCGATAGAACTGGAATAGTAGGTATGACCGCCCTCCAGTACAACGCGGCCGCCGCCTGCTGCGTTGCAGGCATCAATGGCAGACTGGATTGCAGCGGCATCATTGGTTGCGCCATCGCCGACAGCGCCATACTTGGTGACTGAATAAACCATGAAAACTTGCTCCTTTTCACATTATCAGACTGCGCCGAACAGGGTGGGCAGCGCCATGGAGAACCAAGGCACATAAGCTACCAGCATCAGCGCCACGAAGATCGCCGCATAGAACGGCAGGATCGGTTTGATCATGTCCTCCATGTCCATATCTGCCACCGAGCAGCCGCTGAACAGTGCGCTGCCAACGGGCGGGGTGATGTTGCCGATGCCCAGGTTCATGACCATCATGATACCGAAGTGGATAGGATCCATGCCAAAGGACTGGACAACGGGCAGGAAGATCGGGGTGAAGATCAGGACAGCCGGGGTGATGTCCATGAAGCAGCCAACCACCAGCAGCACAAGGTTGATGATGAGCAGGATGACATACTTGTTGCTGGAGACGCTGATCAGTGCGTTGCCGATGGCGCTGGGCAGGCCGGTGAAGCTCATGACAAAGCTCATGACGTTGGAGCCGGCAATCAGGAACATGATGACAGCGGTGGTCTCGCAGGCGTCCAGCAGGATCTTGGGCAGATCCTTGATCTTGATGCTGCGGTAAACAACGATGGACAGGAACAGGGTGTAGGCAACAGCCACGGCAGCGGACTCCGTTGCAGTGAAGATGCCGGACATAACGCCGCCGACGATGATGACGATCAGCAGCAGGCTGGGGATGGCGTCCACGAAGTACTTGAAGAAAACGGAAGCCGGAACCTTACCAGCAGTGGGATAGTGGTTCTTCTTTGCGATGACATACGCCACCACCATGCAGGCCAGTGCCCACATCAGGCCGGGAATGTAGCCGGACATGATCATGCCCACCACAGAGCAGCCAGCCAGCACCGGATAGATGATCAGGATGCCGGAAGGAGGAATGATCAGACCAGTAGGTGCGGAAGCGATGTTGACGGCAGCAGCAAACTTTTTATCGTAGCCTTCCTTCTCCTCCATGGGGATCAGAACGCCGCCGATGGCAACGGAAGCTGCAACGGAGGAACCAGACAGAGAGCCGAACAGCGTGTTGCCCAGAATGTTGGTGTGCGCCAGACCACCGGGGATGCGGCCGACCAGAATTTTTGCGAAATCGATCAGTTTCTGTGCAATGCCGCCGGTGTTCATCAGAACACCGCAGAGGATGTAGAACGGGACAGCCAGCAGCGAGAAGCTGTCAACGCCGCCCACCATGCGCTGGCTGGCAACGAAGGTGCCCAGATCCAGAGACAGGGTGGAGGCCATGGTCACGACCGACGAAATGATGATACTGACTGAGACCGGGACGCTCAGCGCCAGCAGCAGCGCAAACGTGCCGATCAGGAGCAGACCGACTTGAAAAGTACCCATTTTAGGTTCGTCCTCCTTTTTTATGCTTCTTTGGCAGACTCTGCCTTGGGGCCCTGCTTCATATCGCGCAGATCCTCACCGATGAAGATGAGCGCGTAGAAGATGAACAGGATGGCACCCACAGGGACGCTGGCGTAGATCAGGGGCATGGGCAGCTGCAGCGCAGCGCTCAGCTGATCCGCAGCGGTGTTGACAAGGCGCGTGCCGCCGCCGATCATGACAACAACGCAGAACAGGATGACCATAGCCTGCACAAAGATATCCAGGATCTTCTGGCCCTTGAAGGACAGACGCTTGCTCAGCGCGGTGATTGCCAGATGCTTGCGGCGGCCGTATGCGTAAGCACCGCCCACCATGGTCACCCAGATCAGCAGATAACGCAGCGCTTCTTCGGTCACGGTGCTGGGGTTGTTCAGGATGTAGCGGGTGATGACCTGCCAGCAGACAGCAATGACCATGACACCCATGATAATGGTGCTGAGGACCTGAATGATCTTATCGATCAGGCCACGGAATTTAACGATCAACATGGTATGCTTCCCTCCTCATCAAGCCTGTACATAGGACAGGAAGTCCTCGTAATAACGGGCATTGTCGGCGCTCTTGGCACAGAACTCGTCGCGCAGGGACTGGGTAGCCTCGATAAAGGCCGTCTTGTCGATGGTGTAGAACTGGACGCCCATCTCCTTGGCACCGTCAATGTTCTCCTGCACCAGATCCTGCCATACGGCCTCGTGTGCTTCGTTGCCCTGGGTCATGCCGTTTATGATGGCGCTCTGCTCGGTCTCGTCCAGACTTTCCCAAGTCTCGGTGGAGATGATCACGATATCGGGCACCATCTGGTGCTGGGTGTAGGTGTAGCTCTTGCAGACCTCACCGTGACCGTCCTGCACCAGAACTGTCTCGTTGTTCTCTGCGCCGTCAATAATGCCCTGCTGCAGACCGGTGTAGGTCTCGCCGCTGGACATGGGCGTTGCACTGCCGCCCATGGCACGGATCATGGCAATGGACGTGGGGCTGTCCTGGGTGCGGATCTTCAGACCCTTCAGGTCTGCGGGGCCTTCACAGGGGCCGTCTTTGGTGGTGTAGATGCTGCGGGAGCCGGAATCGAACCAGCCGATGGCAAAGAAGCCCTGATCGTAGGTGCTCTTGAAGATCTCCTGCACCGCTTCGCTCTGGTTCATAACGGCAAAATACTGCTCGGTGCTCTCGAACACATACGGCATCGAGAAGATGGCGTATGCGCTGTTGAACTGCTCCATGCTGGAAGCAGAGACCTTTGCAATATCCAGAACGCCGGCCTTGACCAGCTGGATCATTGCTGCGTTGTCGCCCAGCTGACCATTGGGGTAAACGCTGAAGGTCAGGTCGGATTCAGCAGAAGCAACTTCCGTCATCTTCTGCAGTCCAACGTTGACCGGGTGCGCTTCGCTGTGGCTGTGTGCCACCAACAGATGCTTGGAGCTCAGGCCGTCTGAAACCGAGCCGCTGCATCCGGTGAGCGACAGGCTTGCGCCTACGGCAGCAAGACCTGCAGCAGCCAGAAAGCTGCGGCGAGTAATACGTCTTGTTCCTATCATGATTGACATCTCCAGTTTTCTTTGTTTGATTGACTGCGTACAAAACCGGTTTTGATCTCCTGTCGGTCAGAGTGAAATTTATCCCTTCCGCAAAGGGCTTCAGGCTGCGCATTCCCTACCATTTCTATTCTGCCATGTGCAACAGGCTTTCTATCAATAAAAATAGCGCAAACGCGTTGTAATGTACAGGCCTTTTTTGACAAAAACCTTGCATTTCTTGGTATAATCCAACCTTTTTTGCAAAATTATTGGCATTTATTGGTCAAAACATTGCATATATTGGTACATCGTGTTATGATGAACTAGCCCAAAAGAATTTTTTGACCGGAGGTATTTTTCTGTGAAAGCCATCAAAACCGATAAACATTACATGGCCGAGCCGGATTTTGAGATCGACCATTACAAGGACGCCAGCTATCCCCCGGTCGCTTCTCATTACCATGAATTCTATGAAATTTTTCTCTTTGTCAGCGGAAATGCGGATTATGTTGTCCACGACAAAATGTTCCGGCTCAAACCGGGAGACCTGCTGATCATCCCACCTGCCATTATGCACCATCCCATCTTCCGGGACTTTGAGATCCCCTATGAGCGGTATGTGTTGTGGCTCAGTCCTCCGGCTTTTGATACCATGAAAAAAATCGACCCAGACATCGATTACTTTCTCCGTCCGGGTCATGCAAAAACATTTTTGATTCGGGATAGCGTGGACAGCTCCCGCGCCCGGTTCGGGCAGTTTGAAGCCCTGACCCACGCTTACCGGGAGGAAAGCCTGTGTTACCACAGTGAGGGCATGGCCGATATTCTCCGCATCCTGATCGGCATCAACCGCTCCTTATATAATCGGGAGCACGTTTTTGCCAAGGCGCAGAAACCAAGCGTCCTGAGCAACGCCCTGCATTATATCGATTTGAACCTCAGCGGCGATCTTTCACTGGACACGGTGGCAAAGGCGCTTTTCATTGATAAATACAATTTTTCCCACATGTTCAAGCAGAATATGCAGATCAGCTTTTACCAGTATGTCATCCAGCAGCGGCTGCTGGAAGCCAAACGGCTGCTCATGAAAAAAGAGCCGATCTCTTCCATCCCGGCCAAATGCGGTTTTTCTGATTATAACGCCTTTTACCGCTCCTTCAAAAAGAATTACGGTGTCAATCCGCGCGAATATGTCGCTTACCACATAAAGGCCATCCACGGTGAAGTTGGCGGCTTGTCTCTTGATATCGACCACCAGAGCACAGAATCCTGATAGGTTCCTCTGATTTCCGTCCTTTTTCCGTCCTTTTTATAGAATTACAGCCTTTTTCTTCTTGGCGGCAGCACATTTGCTCCCAGATCAGCTTCGGATGCAGCCCGGTATAGCTGATGTCATCCCTGTTGAAAAAGCAGCGTCACCGTTCCGGGCAGCCGTATTCTGCGCAGGTAGTCGTCCATACCAGCCTTGGAATACAGCACCACCTATACCGGCGTGGATGGCGCTGTGAGTTTGCGGAAAACCGCCTGATTTAGCAAAATACAGCATAAAACGGCAAGGTCGCTTGGCAGCAGGCGGCCTTGCCGTTTTATCTCCACCGACTTGGCGGCATTGATTTGCGTGGCTGCACACCAAAACCAAGTCCAGGTCCAGGAGGACACTACTATGATGAAACTGCTTTCCTGCCGCTACAACATGGATACCGCAATTCAACTTTTTAATGTAGCAGCTACATCGTTGGATTGCGTATCGCCAATATACTATTTATATGTTGCACTGATTTTTATCTCGTTACGGTTTCGCAATAAGACCAAAGGGGCAGGTATCACGATGATCCCCAACCACTTTAGTGAAGTAAATTTTTATTTTTGAATCGAAAAATGGAACGAGGTTCTCTTCTCCACCGCAAAGCAGGCGTCTGCATGGGGCTTTGCACCCCAGCTGTTGTCGCCGCCCACGCCGCGCTGGAAGGCAGCGCAACGGACAACCGTCTTATTGTCGTCCCGGGGCAGCTCATAGAGATGGCGGGCATTTTCCAGCTCATGGGGCGTATAGGGCAGTGCCGAGAAGGTCATGCTGTCCCCTGCAAAGCCGATGCCTATGTTCAATCCGCTGCCGGTGACCGCTGCGCGGTACACGCCGGTACGGCTGCCGCACTCCTGCGGGTAGACGGGGGTGTTCTGGGCAAAGTCCTGCCGGACATTGTAGCTCCAAGCGCCCATTTTGCCGCCTGCGGTGCGGTCGGCGGTGGTCTCCCGGGGGCCAAGACCGAGATAGGATACCTCAGTCAGTTCCCGGCGCAGCGGGAAGAGCAGACCGAACTCCGGCAGTTCAGTGCGCGCGCCCTGCCATGTCATGGTGATGTCACAGCGGCCTGCGCCGTCGATGGCAAAATCAATGGGAAGCGTCTGCCCATCTGGCAGGGTGTAGTTTGCGCGGACGATGACGAACTCATCCTTTGCTTCGACAGTCAGATTATCGCACCGGGCGTAGAGACCGGCGGTTTTCCAGAAGGCAAATGTAAAAGGTTCTGCGCAGCCCTCGTCGTTGTTGGTGGGCGCACGCCAAAAGTTGGGGCGCACGGTATCGTCCAACAGCTGCACACCGTTGTAGCGGATGGACACAAGGCCCTTGCCGCGGCCAAAGATGTACTCGAAGCCCTTGCCCTTCACGCCGATGTTGCAGTCCATCTCCACCAGCTGCGGGGCGGGCAGGGTCAGCCGGGCGGCGGCGTAGTTGTGCCATACCTGCCCAAAGGCAGCTTCATAGCCCGCCGGGATGCCGGGCTTTGCAGCCCGCTGGATAGCGATAACGGTCATGCAGGCAAGCCCTGTCTCCGGCAAGGCAAAGGGGAACAGCAGATGCACCGTTTCGCCGGGTGCACAGTCTGCCCGCAGCACCGCCCGGCGCTCCGGCTTGCCGTTGACCGAGGACGCAAACACAAGGTCGTAGGCGTTCAGGTCGGTAAAGAGATTCCGGTTTTCAATCACGGCTTCGGTGTCGGTCAGGGTGATCTTCAGCGGTGCGTAGGCCGCCTTGACGGCGTCCATTTTGGGGGTGTTACGGCGGTCGGGCAGTACAAGGCCGTCCACGCAGAATTCCCGGTCGGTGGGGCGGTCGCCGAAGTCGCCGCCGTAGGCAAAGCAGGGCTTGCCGTCCGGGTCAGTGACCGCGATGCCGTGGTCCATGTACTCCCAGATGAACCCGCCCTGATACAGCGGTTCTTCGTAGGCATACTCGGTGTAGTCGGTGATGCCGCCGCAGCTGTTGCCCATGGCGTGGCTGTACTCGCACATGATAAAGGGCTTTTCCGGGTGCTCTGCCAGAAACTTTTTGATGTCTGCCACCGGGGTATACATCTGGCTTTCCATATCGGAGGTGGCGGGGTATTCCCGGTTCCAGAAAATACCCTCGTAGTGCACAAGGCGGCTGGGGTCGGTGCGGCGGAAGTATTCGCTCATCTCCCACAGGGTCTTGCCGCCGTGGCTCTCGTTGCCGCAAGACCAGATGAGGATGGCCGGGTGGTTTTTGTCCCGTTCCAGCATGGCTTCGGCGCGGGCAAGCACATTTTCCCGCCACTCCGGGCGCGCACCGGGCAGCGTCCACTCGTCCGAGCCGTCCGCGCCCAGCTTCTGCCATGTGCCGTGGGTCTCCAGATTCGTCTCCCCGATGACGTACAGGCCATATTCATCGCAGAGCTGCAAAAAATAGGGGTCATCCGGGTAGTGGCTGGTGCGCACGGCGTTGACGTTGTGGGCCTTGAGGTTCTTTACATCCCACAGCATCTCTTCCCGGCTGACGGTGCGGCCGGTGCGGCAGCTCCACTCGTGGCGGTTGACGCCCTTGAACACGATGCGCTGGCCGTTCAAAAGCATCTGGCGGTCTTTCAGTTCAAACTTACGCAAGCCGACTTTCAGGCCGGTGCGCTCCACCAGAGCGCCCTCGCGCAGCAGGGCGATTTCTGCCTCGTACAGGTTCGGCTGCTCGGCACTCCACAGGGCGGGGTCAGTCACCGCAAAGGTGAAGGAGACATCCTGCACGTCCTCCTCCACATCCGGGGCAACCTCGCCCTTGCCGAACACCACGCCGCTGTCGTATTCCGCAGGCTCGCCCACCTCAGCGGACTGCTCCTCGCCGTCAAATACCACCGAGATGGTTCCCGCGCCGCTGACCTTGCAATCAAAGGTGACGGCAGCACTGGAAAAATCATCTGCAAAGCTCTGCTTCACAAAGACGTCCTCGAGGTGAACTTCCGGCTTTGTGAACAGCTCCACGGAGCGGAATAAGCCGCTCATGCGCCAGAAATCCTGATCTTCCAGCCAGCTGCCGGAGGAGAAACGGTACACCTGCACCGTCAGGGTATTTTCGCCGGGGTGGACGGCGGCGGTCATGTCAAATTCAGCGGGAGTGAAGGTATCCTCGGTGTAGCCGATGTAAACGCCGTTGCACCAGACGGCGGCGGCACTGTCGGCGCCGTTCAGACGCAGGTAGCAGCTTGCCCAGCTTTCCGGCAGGGTGAAACTACGCTGGTACTCTCCAATGGGGTTATAATCCTGCGGAATCTGGCCGGGGTGCAGCTTTTCGTGGCCGTCCCACGGGTACTGGGTGTTGACGTAATGGGGCGTGCCGTAGGGCTGGCCGGGCTTTTGCAGGCTCTGCATCTGGATAAAGCCGGGCACAGTCAGGGTATCCCAGTCCGTAAAGGGTGCGGTCAGGTTTTCCGCATAGCGAAAGTTCCACTCGCCATCCAAGCTGACGGTCAGGGACAGTTCGGGGCTTGTCTGGTCCGCAAAGTGGGCATGGAAGGGCAGGCGGTTCTGCTGGAAAATTTCCGGGTCGGCCAGAAGCGCCGGGGTAATGGGATGATTCAAAGGCATACATATCACCTCGCAGCATTTTCTGCTTTTATTATAGCACAGGATATAAGAAAAACAGCCGCACAAAACGACTGTTTTTCTGGAGAGAAACGGCATCAGTCCGCTTCGTCAAGGATCTCGGTGTCCAACACCGTGTGCCCCTTGGGGATATGGTACTTCACGGCGGGCAGATGGACGTTGGTAAAATACAGGCTGGTGTTGGGGTCGCAGCCGATGACCACTGCCTCTCCCCTGCCGCGCACGGTGCAGCGCAACGTGTCGCAATGGGCTTCGGCGGTATCGTTTTCCACGCTTTCGGCGTAGCCCGGTGCAAAATTGGGCACGGCAAAACCGCAGTCGTAGGCTTCGCAGTCGAAACTGCTGTCAATCTCATGATGGCGGCGGTGGCCGGTGGCCGTGGGGGTGATGGTAGTGGTCACCTCAATGCCGGGGAAGGGCGACCACTGCGCAGTCACAGCCCCGGCTTCAATTTCCCACGTTTTGCTCACCTTGCGTACAAACACGTTATCGTCGATGACAAAGGCCAGCATACTGTCGGGAGCCGCCTGATTGAGCACCTCCCGGCTGCGGGAGGCGCAGAAGCCAAAGCGGGTATCGTAGGCAAATTTTGCGTACTTTTCCGGGAACTGTCCGTGGCCGTGCCCCTCGTTGACACCGGCGGCATAGGCCGTTACCCGCCCCGCCCGGCGCTGCACCAGCATATTGGCGTATGGCATGGGCTTGAGCCGCTCCAATGCGGGCATGGGCGCGGCTTCGGCAGACCAGAAGGGGTGGTCATCCGGCAGAGCAAGCAACAAAAAGCTCTTCATGCCCCAGTAGGGGCTGCCGGGGGCGTTGTACCGCTCGGCCATGTACATCTGCGGGTAGCAGTAGCCGATGGTCAGGATGCCGTCCCGGTCGAACATTTTCTGCCCCAGCCACCAGTTGAAGTTGCGGACGATGAGCCCTTTCATCACCGGCAGGGGCAGCGGTTCCAGCCCTGCCCAGATGCAGGCCGCCCAGAAGCTGTTCTGGGCAAAGCGGTAGGTCAGGCTGCGGCCAAAGGGCAGCGCCGCGCCATTGGCATCGAACCAGTAGACGAACTGCTGCGCGAACAGCTGGGCGCGCTGGCGGTAAAGGGCAGCACGCCGGGGGTCGGTATCTGCGGCAAATTTAGAGTAGAGCAGCCCGTAATACTGGATGGCCCACGGGATGTAGTAATCCTTCTGCACCGAGGCGCCATCGGTGGACCAGCCGTCGCCGCTGTAATAGCTGTCGATTTTGCAAAGACCGTCCTCCAGCAGCTCCGGGCTGTAAGGCATCCCCACGCTTTTCAGGGCAAGGTTTACAAGGATGCGGAAAAACTGCCAGTTGCAGTCCGGGATGGTGTGGGCGTTGATCTGCCCCAGCCATGCGGCAAGGTTCTGTTTTCGGTGTCAGAAAGCGGGGTCCACAGCTTTTCCGGTGCGGTGAGGATGCCGCAGGCAATGGCAGCCATCTCCACATAACACTGGTCGTACTCCCCGGTGGTGCCCCAGTATTCGGGGTTTTCCGGGTCGGCGCCGGCGGCAAGACCCTTGCGGTAGATTTTTTCAAATTCCGGGTCAGAGCCGCCACCTACCCAGAAGGGCACCAGCGCCCACAGCGGGCGGCTGAAGGCTTCCAGCTCAATGGCATTTTGGTTGTAGGTCACGCCCGTCTCGCCCAGATGCAGCCGGGAACAGCCTGCGGAATAATAAGGCTTGAGCGGGTCGAGAAATTTGTGCATCAGTGCGGTAAAATCCGCTTTGGTCTGCAAGTTCATCACCAGTACATCTCCCAATCTTTGGTCAGGCGGGTCAGCGCCTCCATGTAAAAATAATCGCCCCAGCTCGTACATTCATCCACGCCCTCCGGGGTGCAGGTGTTGTAGGGGCTTTTTTTGCTGTAAGTGCCGTGCAGCAGCTGGCCGGAGCCGAGGGTGCCGGGCTTTACTGCGTAGTTTGCGGCAAGGCTGGCCAGCATCTGCCGTGCCAGCGTGCGCCACTGGGCAGCTTCTGTTTCGTCCACATACTTTGCCGCTTCCAGCAGG
>ENA-OQKR01000903-OQKR01000903.1-human-gut-metagenome-genome-assembly--contig:-NODE-903-length-10518-cov-3.089019_pt1 | contig 10518 bp, 9 predicted proteins | sample MGYA00242803_ERZ504806 | MGnify/ENA primary metagenome ERZ504806 (study PRJEB26092, sample SAMD00036399) | human gut metagenome | host: Homo sapiens | study: EMG produced TPA metagenomics assembly of...
TCTGATATTGTGCTTCCGGATCATTGGCAGCCCATTTCTTCTTGTAAAGTGAATACACACCGCTTTTAATCACCTCGGAAGCAGCTTTGTAGGCTTCGGTGAAGTACTTCTTGGAAGCCTCTTGCCAGCGGTCCTCATCGAATCCGATCACGCGTACTCCCGTTTTGGCACCTAAACCGGTCAAACGTCCGTTTACCGTTTCATTATACTTAGCTACACTACCGGCATAGAGCATAGCTTCTGACTTGAAAGCCAATGCTACATACTTATTACTGTAACCACTCTTGGGGCTACTAGGCATCATCAATTCAATGGCCTTGTCATAATCTGCCAAAACCTGGTCCCATGTTTCTTCCTCACTGGCACGGGGGACCTCCAAATTTCCGTCTCCAGGATACTGGATGACTTTTGTCACCAAAGGGATACCTCCAAAACGACGGGCCATGGCGTAGAAAACTGTGGCACGCACATAATAGGCTTCGCCCAAATAGTGGTTGTAAGTAATCTCTGCATAGGAACTCTGATATTTCGGCAGGTTCTCAAGCAGGAAGTTGGCATCGCGCAACAATTCAAAAGCCTTGCCCCAGTAAGCATTTTCTTCACCGGTAAACGCACAGCAAATACCATCCCGGTTCATGGCTTCACCAGTACCGTCAATACCCATGGCACTCAACCAGCCATTAAAGTTCATCCCCCGTTGTGAGAGATACTTAAAGTCTTCCCATGGCATATTGCTATACAAACGTGCCATATAGATGTCCATACCTGACTCGTTGGAAAGCAACGACTCGGAAGTCACGATATTTTTGGGAGTAATATCCATATCGACACATGAAGTGGCGAGAGTCATACACAGCATCGCGGATATCAGTTTATGTCTCATATTTATTATTTTATAGGTTTATATCATTAATTAGAAAGAGAGGGAAACTCCCAGTGTATAGGTCTTGTTTAACGGATACATACGTCCCAAATCATCATCGGGATGCTCAGGGTCTACAAATTTCACACCCGTAAATGTCAGCAGGTTGTAAGCATTGGCATAAATGCGCAGACTGGCATTGGGAATCTGTTTCAATTTCGGGAATGTATAACCCAGCTCGATACTCTTCAGACGAAGGTAAGCAGTACTTACACGATTGAAAGCTGAATTGTTTTTCGCCCAACGGCCTGTGTAAGCGTAATGACCGGAAGTCCAGACAGTAGAAGGGTCATAGGGATCGGCTTTCGGGTCTACGGGATGCCAGCGATCAAGAAATTGTGTCAATGCACCACCACCATTCTTACCCCAAATTTCATGCAAAGGCTCTTTGTACTCCATAGAGCCCAGCGCAGAGCCTTGCAACAACATGTTGAAGTCGAAGTTCTTCCATTGCAAGCCGGCATTCAAACTGAACTGCAACCATGGAGTCTGGTCAAAGGCAAACGGATGTTCGTCCTGACCGTTAATCTCACCGTCACCATTCCAGTCTTCATATTTGTAGTCACCCGGCAGAATGTCACGTTCCTTGTAACCCGGATAGCTCCAAATATCGTTCCAACTGGTGTAGCGTCCAGCAGAAGTATAACCGAACTGTACTCCTTGATAACGGTTTGTCAAGTTATCATTACGCCAACGGTCGTAGGAGTTGGCCCAAGGGCCTTTTTCTGAAGCAGTCAGGTATTTCTGACGGGTTACGGTAGCAATACCTTTCAGATTATAGGCTACTTGTCCAATCTTGTTACGATGAGTCAATTCCAATTCCATACCGAATTGACGGTCACTATCCAGATTTTCACGTGGAGCAGAGGCACCTACCACTGTAGGCAAGTCACCGGTACGGCGAGCGAAACGGCCAGTACGCAGACGGTTAAAATAGTCGAACGAAACGCCCAGCAGACCGTTCCAAGCTTCAAAATCGAAACCCACGTCGAATGTCTTCGACTTGAACCAAGTAATATTCTCATTAGGTAATGCCATCGGACTTACCGCACTGATGAACTTGCCACCGAAGATATAGCCCGGCGAATAACCGTTATAGTCGCCATTAGATATGTTACCGCTAGTTGCAGGATAAGTGTACCCCATAGCCCAGTCATAATTCAAGTCACCATCATCACCCAGCACACCGTAGCTGGCACGCAGCTTCAGCTGATTGACAAACTTCAAAGCATCTATGCTTTTGAAGAAAGGTTCTTCGGATACTCTCCACCCAGCCGATAATGAAGGGAAGAAACCCCATTGATGTCCTTTGGCAAACTTGCTGGAACCGTCGTAACGGAACTGTGCTTCCAGCAGGTATCGGTCGGCAAACGAATAATTGACACGACCTATCAAAGCTTCGTTGGCTTGTTCATACAAATCATTATTACCAGTCTGCATAGCGCCGATCTGTCCTTCAGTCACACCAGCCAGCAGGTAAGGCATAGAGAATGCCAGGTCGCGAACAGCGTAGAAGTTGTCACCGTTGCGCTTCTGTACCTCCCAACCGACAACACCACCCACATGGTGGACATCGTTAAAGGTGCGGTCGTAGTTCACTGTGAATTGTCCCAGCATCTGTGATTTGTCATAGAACTCGCGGCGCATGTTGCTGGGCGAACTTTCGTTATAGACCTTCTGATTGTAGGTGCCGGTCTGCTCGTCATAAGCATACTGGTAGTACTCTTTACGGAAAGTCTCGTTGTTATCGGCACGATAATCGTAACTGAACATAGCTTTGGCAGTCAATCCCTTCAATACCGGTGTGTATTCACTGAAATCTACCGTCAAAGTAGCCGAGGACTGGAAATATTTCTGCTTGTACTTCTTGTAACCGGAAATATCGGCTGTCATCATAGCCACAGTATTCTGTTCCATGTCCAAACCATTGTAGTTCAACATCGTCCCTTCAGGATCAGCGTATGCAGGATAAAGTACACCTTGTCTCCAATAGTTACGAATGATATCCTGTGCGCTGCTGTAAGGCGTATTGCGTTCGTCGGAGATGCCACTTACACCAAGTTCGAATTTTATACCTTTAGCAACTTCAGTTGAAATGTTGGAACGCAGGTTGAACTTATTATAATTCAAGTCTCCCGAACGGAAGATACCTTCCTGGTAAAAATAGCCCATACTGATATAGAACTTAGTCTTCTCGTTGCCACCGGAAATGCTGATGTCGTGTTGTGTCTGTGGAGCCACATTAGAGATAATCAAGTCATTCCAGTCCGTCGTACGGCGCGTACCGTTACGAAATGCTTCAAAACTCTCTTCGCTGAAGACCCATGAACCGCCATTAATGTTATTCATCGACATTTCGTTGAACAGCGTCATAGATTCATAAGGATCACACAGTTCAGGCATACGTGAAGGTTGTTGGAAAGTGTAGGAGCCATTGTAAGAGAATTCCGTTTTTCCTGCTCCTCCTTTTTTGGTGGTCACCAACACTACACCATTGGCTGCACGTACGCCGTAAATAGCAGCAGAAGCATCTTTCAACACAGAAATATCATCAATATCCATTGCATTCAAACGCTGGAATTCTTCCGTACTCCGAGGGATTCCATCGATGATAATCAATGGAGATCCCATACCTCGAATATCGAAACTGTTATTGAAAGTTCCGGGCTCAGAACTCTTCTGCCATACGCGCAAACCAGGAATACGTCCTGTCAGCATATTCTGCGGATTTTCATTCTTGGTCTTTATCATATCCTGACCTTTTACGGCAGAAACGGCACCCGTCACCGACCCGCGGCGCTGTGTTCCGTAACCTATCACCACCACTTCGTCTATCATCTTGGAGTCAGTCTGCATAATGATGTTGATAGTGGTGCGTCCATTCACTTTCTCTTCTTTGTCCTTCAATCCCACATAAGAGAAACTGAGAATACCATCTGCAGGAATACTGATGGTGTAACGTCCGTCAATGTCGGTAATGACACCTATAGTGGTGCCCTTCACCATGACAGCAGCGCCAATGACAGGTTCATTGGTGTCATCCATAACTATTCCTGAAACGGAAATAGAGTTTTGTGCGAAAACACCTGCCGGAATCAGCATCAGAAGGAATGCTATTACCACGCAGGATAATCCTTGTCGCATCTTGCTAAAATTCTTCATAGTCCATTAATTTTAAAATTATTTCTTGCTCCATTCATAATTCGCCAACACTGCATATTCGGCGGCAAAAGCAAAAGTGAACATTCCTTCCACGTTGTTCTTGTTCTTTTCAGCTTTGTACCACCCCACCAGCAGATTGGTGGGAAGCATATGTTTGTATTGATAGTTTTCGTAGGCATAATCCAGATTATTCTGGAATGCCTCGATACAGCTTGCGGCAGCAGTGTAGGTTGAATAAGCATCCACATACCCACGCATCAGTACACCGTTGAACCAGTTACAGAATCCGCTGACATCAAATGTATAACAGCCCGGTTTGGCTGCTTCAGGTTTGGCAAAGTAAGCAAAACTATTATCGGTCAATTCTGCCAAATCCGTCTGATAAGTCGCATCGCTTGTAACTCTGAAAAGGTCGGCAGCACCGGAAAGCATCGTACCACTATTGTAAGTGATGGCCGGACCTACACGATCACGCAGTTTGGAACCAGTCCGATAGCGTTCACCATCAATGGTAACATATTTTATGTCCGGTGAATCATAACCACCCATCATATCGTCGTACACCCCGTCTGGTCTCAGCAAATGTTCCTTTTGCCAATCGTAAACAGCTTTGGCAAAATTCAAGTAATAGTCAGATTTCTTCTCAGTACGTAGCTTGCGACTGTTGTCGGCAGCCACGTAGCCATAGGTCACTTCGTCGGGTTTTCCTTTGTAAATTTCGTGCAGCCACACCAGAGGACTGACAATAGGGCCATTACTGCAAGAGTGCTTGGTGATATACCCCGGTCCCCACGTAATGCCTCCCAATGGACTACCTTGCTCATCAAGGGTACAGTCCCAACCGTCAAGCACGTATTCTGTCAGGTACTCTGCCTTTTCCAGATAGCGCTGTTCACCAGTAATATGATAGGATTCCAACAATTCACGCACCAGCCACATCTGGTCATCGTAAACATTGAGGGTACCTTCCACTTGTGCAGCTCCCTTGCCGTTACCGCGGTTTACACCGTATACCGTCCACTGTTTGGTCTGCGTATAAGAGGTCAGCGTAAAGGTACCTGCATAATACTCCAGATTGTCATAGAGTTGAGACAAAAGCTCCTTGTAACGGTTAAAGTGAGAGTCATAAAGAGCCGTCTCTCCCTTTGTCTTCCCGGTCTTCATGGCTTTCATCGCAGCATTCACGGCCTCAATGGAACTAGTGTACATCCACACACTGCCCAACTCACTGGAACGGTTTCCGGTATAAGGGTTATAATAACGTGACATAGCCATGCCCGTACCTGTAAAATAGCACTCTACAGCATTGTCAATCAGCTCTATGGCACGTGCCACATTCTGCACCGGCAGATTGCCTGGAACATACATACCTCCGTTATCCGGCTTTTCATCAACAGCAGAGTCATTACTGCAAGCCACTAACGTCAATAAGAGCAAAGTCAATAAAGTAAATAAATTTTTCATTATATTCATACAATTAGTTTCTTCAGTCCCCGTCTCTCCCCTCATAAGATGCAAAAGAAGATAAAGAGGGAAAAACAAAAAATTAAATATCAGCAGTTTGTCACTCCATTGTGATGTCACGCAGCACCAGTTTGTTCTCATCGCCGTTCTCTTCTCCCTTAAAGACACCAATAGTCAACATTACATCTTCTCCATTGAACTGAGACAAATCATAGACAAAATCGGCATATGCCTCCGGATCCCCCTTTCCTCCGGCCTGATGGATAAATTTCCAGCAACCGTCGGCAGCAGCCTCAGCAAACTGAGCCGTATGGGATGCAGGTGCCAAATGTACGACAGTTCCGTCCATACGGATAGCTGTCACCTTGAAGAAGGTAGCATTCGTTCCACTGAAGTTGCGAGTCTTCAATGTCATCCTATCACACCCAGACGCAATGGAGAATTTGGCATAGAAATAAGATTCGGGAACGGTGGTACTTACGTTGTTTCCGCTACGTGTCTTTATCAGATAACCTTCGGAAGGGAATACCTCAGGATCTTTACTGAGCGGCATATACGACCACTCGGCACAAATATGGTCCACCTCGCGCCATGCACGATAGGCGTCCACATAGTTATCTCGATTTCCTTCAACAGGACTCAAGCCAGTGAACTTCAACTTCATTTGCGGCATGGTAGAGCGTACCATTTCCCGGGTCATCTTCCAACCATCCAACTCTTCGACCGATGTTCCGGGCAACCAGCCCCATCCTTCAATGGCTTCTTTAGCAAAAGCGATGCGGCGCAATACCAACTGCTTCCAGTAATCACCAGTCTGAGCACGGAATGTACCGATGGCAATGATTACTTCCTTACCGATGTATTTGCTCAAATCTACCGGAACAGAAGTGTAATTTTCTGAGGCATAGGTTCTGACATCACCCACCATCTCAGCCTTCGGATCGGCAGCAGTCAGGTCTACCACTTGCACGCCATAATATACCGGAGCAGCTTCGTCGGCACTGTGCGTACGGATTTGGAGGGTCATCATGTAGTTATCTTCTGTAATCAGCTTGCTTCCGAATACAAAGGAATCGAACATCTCCAAGTCAGCAGGATTCTTGCGGTCCTCTTCATTGTTGCGAATGCGGAGAGTGGTTCCTTCGTTCTGCTCTTCCCAGTCGCCACGGAAGTCCATCGTACACATGTAGTTGCAAGCCCAATCCCAATGGGGATAGCTTTCAGCATTTCGTCCGCCACGGTATTCGTTATAATACCATTTTTCTGCAGCTTTCAAATCATCAAGAGTTAGTCCGCGCAATATTTCCGTCCCACCCATGCGAACTTCTATAGTGGCAATGCCATCCACAAAGTCAGCTATAGCTACCTTCTTCGCGATGGAAGCATAGCCTGCTTTGGTAAAAGTAACGGTGTAGTCTGCCAATGGCAAATTACCAATTTCAAATGTACCGTCGCTTCCCGGTGGTGGCAGTCTGTGTGGAGCTGATGCTGACCGTCACTCCTTTCCAACGGAGTATTTCCCTTTCCTGCATCAACTACTTTTCCTTTGATTTTTGCGGCTGCATACTCCATTTTAGGGCTGACTTCAGCCACTTCTTCTTCATTGAATTTTCCTGCCACAACGGTAACACTTACCGTCTGGTAATCGGCTTTCGTAAATGTAATGATATGTGTACCTATTGAAATGTTTTCGAGTGTATATACACCCTGCGAATTTGTCGTGGCCTGAGGACCGTCCGGTGCAGCCGTTATACCGGAACCATCGACTAAAACTGTGACCCCTTCAAGAGGGGAAGATAAATCATCTGTGACGACACCCGTCACTTTTTCCATAAGATAAAGCCCTTCCGCTCGTATCATCGTCCGAACAAGAGCTCGCCATGATGACCATACTTATAAGCATGGCCATCAGTCCAAAAACTTTCAGCTTTTTCAACTGTTTCATAGCTTAAATTATTAATTAGAAGTTAATATAACAAAGGAGCCGATGCCAATCGCCCACATCAGCCTCAGGGTGTTACAAACCGCCCCTTTAGTTGCAAATTTGATTCCATATGGGTTAATTTTAGGATTAATTTGGGTATAATAGCATAAAAAAAACATTAATCTAGATCATTTTAACCCATAAAAGAAAGTACAGATTTCGCCTAACACTTTAAGCCACCAAAATAGTGCCGCGAATAAAACAATTATCGTATAAGTCCTACTAAATTTTTATTTTCAACAGCCCATTTGTCCTCATTTAGCATATTGAATTCATTGATTTTGGAAGCCTAATTATCAGAGGAGAAATAATGAGCTATCTCAGTATACGACTGCGATAGCCTACATATGTGCCTGAACTCAAAAATATTTTATAAATACTTTTCAATTGCATATAAGAAGAACCACAAGAACTCCAGGAAAGCAGACTGAAAAATAAAAGAAAAAACAAAGACAGAAAATACCGGATGCAACATATCGGGAAAGCTAATTCCAATAAAGGCTGAAAGGAGTAGGGTAATCTTCCCCCGTATGTTTTTTGTATTCTGCCACAAATCTTTGATAAGTACTAATAGCAGCATTTTCATGCTTAAGCATGAAAAGTGACTTGATGCAACAAGACAAGGCTGTTTCGTTCACCGGATCAATATTGAATTCCGCTTCAGCCAAGCTCATAGCTTCCGAATAATCCTGAGCCTCAAAAGCCTCTTTCATCAACTGTAAAACAAGTACTTCCAGGCGGCACTCCACATCTTGCTTAAAACCGTCGAACAACGGATCGTCCATAAAGCCGACAAACTTGCCACGCCCTACAATATGCAGGAACTCTTGCCGACAATCCTCTACCCGGTTTTCAGCAACTATCGCCATAAAACGCAGATAGTCACAATAAAAGACAGAAGACAGCGCGAAACGAAAACATCCTTTCTCATAAACCAGTTCTATACCATCCAGTTCTTTCAGAATCTTGCGCAAATGATTGATGGCTACTCCACGCGAGTTTTTCACTTTATCTTTTGGCTTGTCGGGCCATATCAAGTCGCTCAGTTGTTTGGAAGAAATTCCGTTGGCATCGCTATAACGCAAAATGAGACAGAATATTTGTTTGATACGCAAGGAAAACATATAAGAGATGTTACGACCACTCCGGTCGAAAACGGAAAAATCACCGAATAAATACATACAGTTGGCAGTTCTCGCATCTACTGCCTGCCTCTCCATCTTAGTGATATCAGAAGCATCAGGAAGCTGTTCCTTGTCTTGTCTTACAGCTTTACCGACCTCGCCCTTACCGGAGTTTCGACGCCACTTGTACACTATCCATACGCCTCCACCAACTACAGCCGCGACCGCCAGCACTAGCCTGGGCGAACGTCTGGTGTGGGAGCGGCCGCGCAAGGGCGAGCGCTGGTTTGCCACGGTCACCGAAAACGGTCGTCTCCGTCTGGATGACGGCTCCGAATATCCGACTCCGACCGCCGCGGCCCGTGCCGCCGCCGGAGGACGTCGCGGCGGCGGTCTGGACGTGTGGAAGCGCACGCGTAACGGCCAGAAGCTCAGTGACATCTGGAAGCAGTTCCGTCTGCAGGCGCAGTAGCCGGCACATCATTGGTGGCTCCCCTCCGTGAGGGGAGCCACACGCTTGTCTATGCCAGCGCCGCCACGATTTCAGCCGGCGTTTTGCAATATTCGGGAAAATGCTTGGCTAGTTTTTTGTCATACGTCACCACATAGGTGGCCCCGGATTGTTGTGCGGCGGCGATAATAAGGTCATCCTCGAAATCGTTATGCGCGTGCCGCAACGACTGCGCCAATTCACATTCCTCCGCGCCAATCGGCACGATTGTCATGAGCTCCTTGAGTTTGCTGATTCCCGACCATGCCACCTCCGGCAATATCAGCTTGGCGGTGGTCGCAACGACCATGGATTCGTCATTCATGAATCGTTCTTTGAATCGTTCCGGGGTGATGTAGAACATGTCCTTCAGCGACAGTGACGCACAGGACAGCTTTACCTCCCGCTCGACGCATCGCTCGAACAGTTTCATGACATCCTTGATGAACCGAGGCGTACAGAGCATGTAATAAATAAGGATATTGGTGTCGCACAAGATCGACACCTGCTTTGACTGCCTCATGACAGACTCCGCTCCTTCTCCAAATAACGCGCATAGTCCGACCTGATGCCTGTATTCCTTCAGCCGTTCGTCAGCTATCTCATCGCGGAACTGCTTGTAGGTAAGGCCTTCCATGAGGTCGGTGTCTTCTGACGATCAGTCCGGCCTTGACCAGTTCCTTGTGCACGTATCCGGCACCTTCTCGAATCAGTTTCAGCTTGCGCTGCTTTTCCGCCTCGCGGGCCTGCTCTTCGGCGGTCGTTTCCAATGCCGGCACTTCCTTGCGGTCGGCGATGTACAACCACAGCGACCGGATTACGTCACTCACCGATACGCCTTTGCCCTTGAGGACTTCTTCGACCTCGTTCTTCAGTTTCGCATCAATGCGAACGTTCATTTGGACCATGGTCATGGCAACTCCATTCCAAAGATGCTATACAGTATAGCATACTGACGTGCATGAAAAAGGCCGGCATCCGTTGGTGGATACCGGCCTTTACTCCCCCTCAGTCAGCTTCGCTGACAGCTCCCCTCAGAGAGGGGAGCCAGAATAAGTCACTTCATGAGGTTGCGCAGCACGTACTGGAGGATGCCGCCGTTACGGTAGTAGTCGGCCTCACCGGGCGTGTCGATGCGGACCACCGCGTCGAACTCGGTCTTGGAGCCGTCCTCGTGGGTGGCGGTGACGTGGACCGTCTTGGGGGTCACGCCCTCGTTGAGCTTCTCGACGCCGGCGATATCGTAGGTCTCGGTGCCGTTGAGGCCTAGGGACTCATAGGATTCGCCTGCCGGGAACTGCAGCGGCAGCACGCCCATGCCGATCAGGTTGGAGCGATGGATGCGCTCGAAGCTTTCGGTGATCACAGCCTT